>OBJA01002320.1_pt1 | contig 11154 bp, 11 predicted proteins | sample 1519751 | NCBI WGS metagenome assembly OBJA01 (sample SAMEA3881238, study PRJEB22517) | soil metagenome | biome: lake sediment; feature: soda lake sediment; material: sediment, water from around vicinity | place: India | collected 2013-12-23 | depth 3 m
ATCCCCAAGATAATCATCCCAACCTTCCAGGGGATTATTTTGACGGCAACAGCAATCACCCCAAGCGCGCTCACAAGTATAAAAACTATCGGACCTGCCAGACCTAGCATAGCGTTAATGCGCAATGCCGTTTCTATCTTACCAAACTTAATAATTACAATGGCTGCAACGATCTCTAACAAACCAGAGAGCACACGTAGAGCCGCCATCCCGGACAAGGCCCTTTCTTCCAAAACTCCACCTCATTTCTTGCCTAAACCTAGAAGGTTTAGCAACATGGCTGTGACTCCAGCAGCTGCAAGAGGTCCAACCGGTATACCCTGCAATAATGATACTCCGACAACCGTTCCTATCACTAACCCGACAACAACTTCCGGTCGCAACTGGAGTAGTACCATCCCCTGACCACAGACATAGGCCGCCACAGTCCCACCTACAATAGCCACCAAACCCGAAGGAGTTCGAAATGTGTCCCAAATATCCCGCACTCCAACTTTATCCATGGCAAAAGGGGTCAGAACCGCCGTTAATAGACAGATCAGTCCAATCTCCATTGACCACTTATCTATTAAACGCAAGACCGTATTTAAATGGATAACTTTCACAGTTAAAAGCAGTCCCGCGCTCGCTGTCACCAAGCGATTATTAAACGCTAACCCTAATCCAAGAATGACCAGGAGTAAAAGATTATCTTGAACCGTGCCACTCCCCCCTTGGCTTATTAATATTACACTGGGCAAGCAAACATGCCTTTGAAATCTCGCACCCACGCCAAATCGCGGCATAGACTAATGCTAAAAGCCTAAGGAGTTGATTCCTCATGTCAATGAATGTTTGGGAAGGAATTATAGAATCTCCAATCCAAAATCGACTGCCCAAACCCCGCAACCAAGGATGGACAATGGTCATCGATAAAGGACTATCATTACAGGAAACGGTCGCATTAATCGAAACTGCTGGGGAATTTATCGATCTAGTCAAATTTACCTTTGGCACATCTGCCCTTTATCCGAAGAAAGTTTTAGCCGATAAGATTCAAATGATTCGTCAAGCAGGTATCGGAGTCTTTCCAGGGGGAACATTATTAGAGGTCGCTGTTTACCAAGGAAAAGCCCGGCAATATATAAAACGCGCTGCAGAGCTTGGATTTAATTTTATGGAGATATCCGACGGGACTGTTCCTATCAACTCGGCCACTCGTTACCGTCTATTTGATCTTTGTCGTATTGAGGGTTTTCATGTCATAAGTGAAGTTGGTAAAAAGGATCCACTCGCATGGGAAAAAATCTCTGCAGAAGAGATACGGGCGGATTTGGCCCACGGAGCTGTGAAGGTCATCATCGAAGCACGTGAATCAGGGAAAGGAATTGGGATTTACGACGAAAATGGTAAGGTGAAAGAAATTTGCCTGGAAAGATTAAGCGAGAATATTCCCGTTGAAAGAGTTATGTGGGAATCCCCGCTTAAATCACAACAAGCTGAGTTAATCAACAGGTTTGGTCCTAATGTAAATTTGGGTAACATTCCATCGAGTGATGTTATAGCACTAGAATCTTTGCGTTCAGGTTTACGGGCGGATACGCTACTTCATGTCCTGCCCATTAATCGGAGAATGCCTGCTCTGTCGTAGCTTGTTAATCCTTACTTGTTCTTTGTACAAAAAAGCCCCTCCTCCCAAAATGGGAAGAGAGGCGTTGTCTATTGAAAATTATCTTTTAATCACGGCCTTGATCGCTTTCGAAGATAACCGCTAACAATCCGGGACCAACATGCGTTCCTATAGTCGCAGTCATTTCGGTCTTAATAATATCACTAGGATTGAAGCGTTGTCTTAACTCAGCGATTAGTACATCCGCTTCCTCGGAGCAATCAGAATGAACCACACTTAGAGTTGTATTCTCTGGGTCGGTAATACGTTCCTCAACCTCCGATAACAATTGCATAATGGAGCGTTTCCGGCCCCTTACTTTACCTTTTGGTATTATCTTCCCTTCGTTATCAATATATAAATATGGTTTAATATCTAAGACTGTTCCCACAAAGGCCTCGGCTTTGGAGATCCTTCCGCCTTTCATCAAGTATTCAATAGTGTCAAGTATAAATAGATGATTAATCCTTGGTATACGGGATCTTATATCTTTTAAGATCACATCCCGAGTTGCGCCCTGCTTTGCCATCCGTGCAGCAGTCACCGCCAACGAACCTTGCCCATATGAGGCGGATAAACTATCAATAACAGTAATATCAGCGCCCTCTTTAGCCATCTCCGCAGCTACCATCTCAGAGGTGGAATAAGTCCCACTAAGTGCGGATGATAAGTGTATAACAATCACCGATGATCCGTCAGCGCTCAAATCTTCAAAGACCCTTCTTACTTCGCTTAACAATGGCTGTGCCGTTTTGGGTATTACTCCGCTTTGCCGTATACGTGCATAGAATTGACTTGGAGTGATATCAACACCATCCCTGAACTCTTCTAGGTCAAAATAGATCTGCATTGGAAGAACATGAATTCCTTCCGCTTCCGCTAAAGATCGAGGGATATCGCCGGCGCTGTCAGTGACGATCTTTATACTGGCCACAACGGTTTGCTCCCTTCATAAAGAAAGATAGTAATAAGAAGATCAGTTACTGGGCAGCTTCAAAATCAGTTAAGTCATACTCAGCAAACCAATCGACAATGCCTAATTTACCCGGCCAAGCTGATAGAATTAATCGGTATATTCCTTTTTTCCCATCCGGCCCGCGCATCTCCTGAAGCCCAGCTAAAACTCCAGTTTCTTTTCTGTAATCGAAACGATGATCACCGTTTTTATCAACAAAAAGCATGTCAATGCCAAGATCATTATATATACCATTCCCATCTGCGTCAACTAATGCAAAGTACACAGGGTTTTTATCACCCATGCCTGTGCCCACTAAAAATGTGTTGTTTCGAACCGTATAAAAGGCAATGACATTATCCTGCGCCCTTTGGTAGAAAAAAGTTAATACAATATCTAGCTCATGTGTGGTCTTCTTATCATCTTCGAGAGCGTACTCCACATCAAGCGTCAGATGGGCCTCGAGAATTTGACGGGTGTACCCCAAAGCGATATTTTGTTGTTCAATCAGTTCAATCTCTTCTTCTGTAGTAATAACCCCATCTTGATTAAGATCAACATATAAACGGTCATAGAAGTAATTCTTTTGGTTACCAATAACGAACTGATACGTAGTTCCAGCATTACCAAGCGTTATTTCTCCAAACTGATAATCATCGAATTTTCCTTCAGGCAACTCCAGTTTAATATCTTCAGGCCGTTGCAGAAGAAAAACATGAAAAGCATCCGGATGGTACGTATCCTTGGGGAAATCAACTAAGTCCCAATCGCCATTCGGTTCAACTGGATATATCCCAGGAGTAAGGACTGGTTTATAAGTTGCACCAATTGATAAAATTAAACAAGCCATCAGGAGGATATATGCCCAATGTTTCATACTTCCGAGCCCTCCTTAATTTCAATAAAATAATAAGAATCATAGTCGTCTAGTTAAAGCTAAGAATAGTAGCACCACAGGCCATCTGTCTCTTTCCTTACTATATTAGTCCAATAAACTTGCCATATCTAAGTGATCCAATGGGTTGACTTCAACCAACTCTGCTTTTACCACAACTTGTGGAGTATCATCCTTTGGTTCATATATTGAAGAGTCTTTCCATTCACTAATCGGAACTACTGCAAGACAATATGGCCAGGAGAAAATGTAGTTACGATACTGTGTCTTATCCTTGTCATAGAATAATGCTTTGATATCCGCCTTCTCTCCCTTTTCGAAGATACCGTTATAATTTATATCAACAAACAAAAGATCTTGATCATAATCACCAAAAATTCCATCATTATTAGCATCAACTATCGCTATCTTTACCGGAAGCTGACCGATCTTTCTCTCATCAAAGCGGCATTCTCCAAAAAACCATGACCTGACCCGATAATAGATCATTCCCTTCTGGGCTCGGTCGTTGTATTCCATCACTACATCAAAGTGGAGATACTTTTTAATCTCTTTCCCTGCGGCGTTTTTATAACTAACCAAGGTGCGTAAAGGGGATGCGTTAGATCTATATTTAGTGCCTTTTTCTTCTTCTTGAAAATTAACCGCCACTTTATCTGATTCATCCAAAACCAGATCATTATTCAAATCAACATAAAGGCGATCCAGATTACCCTTGCTATTTACTATACCAGCTAAATAAACTACCTGCTTGTTGTTGCCCAACTCAAACGAGGCATAGATTACCTTTTTCGCCTGACTTAAATCCAGCGGTACTTCAATCTCCTGAGGTGCCACAGAGGAAACAGTCGCCTGACGCCAATTGAACTGTATCCCTGAAAAAGGAGCCCAATTTGTTTTCTCCTCAAAATAATAAACCCCTGGATTAAAGTACTTCGGTACTTTATAACCCAAGCTAAGTAAGAAAAACAGAGCGAATGCCCCAACTATCCACCTTGGGTCTTTTTTCATTTCAATCGCTCCTCTATTTTGTACTGAGGTAAAGTTGTTTAAACTTGGAAATCTTAGTTCATTGTATCCTTCTTTTGAAGTAGTTGTCAACATTAAATCATTACCATCAACTATGACACCATGGTTTCTCCTGTTTTCTTTCCTTTTATATAGAATAAAATCACACTGTTTCCCTTTTTATTGAGGCACCTACTTCACGAAGTTTTTGATCGATTTTCATACCCACGGTCAACTAATTCAAGTCCAGTGACCTCCGTCTCACCTTCAGCAGCTAAACCGGCAATAATTAAGGCTGCTCCAGCCCGTAAATCCGTTGCTTCGATCGGTGCTCCTGATAGTTTCGATACTCCTGTAATGATTGCCCTGTCACGTTCAACACGAGCTTCTGCGCCCATTCGGCTTAACTCATCAAGATAACGGTATCTATTCTCGTATACAGCCTCACGAACCACACTAGTTCCTTCAGCACAAGCCAATAGAGCTCCCATGGGTTGTTGTAGATCTGTAGGAAAACCTGGGTAGGGAGCTGTTTCGACGTCAACTGCTTTTGGGCGTTCTATCATGCGGATATGAATAGTAGTATCTCCTTCTTCAATCTCCGCACCAGCCTCACGCAACTTTGTAATAGGAGCCCGTAGATGTTCCATCATGACATTCTCTAAAGTTACGTCCCCTCCTGTAGCAGCCACGGCCATTAGATATGTTCCCGCCTCAATACGATCGGGAATAATGCTATGACCTGTTCCATGTAGACGGGATACACCCTGTACGCGAATAACGTCAGTACCTGCTCCGCGAACTTTTGCTCCCATACAATTTAATAGGACAGCTAAATCCACAACTTCTGGCTCTTTTGCCGCATTTTCCAGTATCGACATTCCTGGTGTCAATGCGGCTAAATAGAGTAAATTAATAGTAGTGCCCATGCTAGAACGGTTTACAAAGAAACGAGTTCCTTTGGAAACCTTCATATGCCCAGTCATATTTCCGTGTTCAATTCCTACTTCCGCCCCGAAGGCTTGAAAGCCGCGGATGTGAAAATCTACCGGCCGCGGTCCTAAAAAACACCCGCCTGGCAGAGGAACCACAGCTTCTCGACAACGCGCTAATAAAAGGCCGGCCACATAGAACGATGCCCTCAATTTACGAGCCAACTCATAAGGAGCTTGGCAAGAAGATAGAGTTGAACCATCAATACGCCAAGTCCCTTTACCAATCTCATTTACCGTTACTCCAAGTTCAGTAAGAATTTGGAGGATTACATGCACATCTGTGTCATCTGGAATATTCTCCAATTCAACCGGTTCTTCTCCCAAAGCTGCTCCGACAAGAAGAGCCAAGGCACTATTCTTGGCTCCACTAATAGCAATCCTTCCCTGTAAAGTTCGCCCTCCTTGTATGGTCAGTCTTTCCACACCTTCAGACCCCTTCCCCATCGAGATAAAACCGGACCAACTCTTCCAGGATTTGGTCCCGTTCTAAACGCCGGATGAGGATCCGTGCATTTTGATGGCTAGTAATGTAAGCCGGATCTCCTGAAAGAAGATAGCCTACAATCTGGTCCAAAGGGTCGTAACCTTTTTCGTTTAACGCCTTAGATACTTCTCGGAGGATCAGACGGACCTCCGTTATCTCCAAATCTTTAGGAGAGAATCTCATTGTTGCTTCGTATTGTTCCCCCATATCTTCACCTCCAAGACTTTCGGGAGCATATCATAGCTAGTATTATTCACCGCTTCGAAACGTTTTACACTAATCAAGCGGATATGTCGTCTTTTCTTAAGGAAAGATTTATATCCACTTCTCCAAAGGGCGTATGGATTGGTATGGCCAACGAGGTATGAATATGACGTAAAAAATCAGGAATGTTGTCTCGAGTCACAAAAAGCGGCGGGGTAATGTTGCAGTTGTACCCAACAAGCGAGAGATTAGTACTGGCCGTCCCCGTAATGATGTTCTTTAGTTCACAGATCGCGCTCTTCCCCATCTCGTTGATGCCATCAACTTCAGTTCCCATCATCTGTGAGATAATTTTCTGTGCAGTCTCAGTTGACATGCCACAAAGGACTTGCCCTTGAAGATCACCTAAAACTCCTACTAACACCAAGACATCATACTTTTGCAACGGCTCTTCGTTAAAAAAAGGTTTACCCGCCTCTACTTCAGGATTGAGCATCATCTCAATTACAGAATACGCTGCTCGGACAAAGGAATCAATATGTTGAAAACTCATGCTTTGGCCTCCCTCCTTCCGGCGATCTTCTTAAGCTCATGGATTATGAACAGTGGATCCTCAGCTTTATAGAGAAGCGTGCCGACTACTAGTAAATCCGCTCCGGCATCAACTAAGGAACCAGCGTTTTCCAGATTAATACCCCCATCCACCCCTATGTCACAAGAATAATTGTTGTCGATTAGTTTTCGTATCTGTCTAATCTTCTCCAATGAGTATGGGATGAATTTTTGACCTCCAAACCCGGGGTTCACACTCATCACCAACACTATAGAAATTTCAGGCAGAATGTATTCCAGGTAAGATATAGGCGTTGCAGGATTTATAGCTACTCCAGCCTCGCAACCACAACTTTTAATCTGGCGAATAACACGATCCAAATGTGGAGTTGATTCGGGATGAACAATAATGCGCTGTACATTCGCTTTGGCAAATGCCTCAATGAATTGTTCCGGGGCGCTCACCATTAAATGAGCCTCCATCGGAAGTTTTGTTGCTGGACGTATTGCCTCTACAATACCAGGTCCAAATGAAAGGTTAGGTACAAAATGCCCATCCATTATGTCAAGATGAAGCCAATCAGCTTCATTGATTTTTTCCAGTTCTGAGCGAATCTGAGTAAAATCCGCATTTAGAATCGAGGGGGCAATAAGAGCCAAATTGTTAGCTCCTTTCTGTTTAACCCATATTTATAAAACGGACTCTTTAGCGATATCTACGGTCATGATGCTTCCGTACCTCATCCAAAAACTCCTGGTAATGCTCATAGCGAAATTCTAGAATCTCCCCAGATTTCACAGCAGCTTTGATAGCGCAACCAGGTTCCGAAAGATGAAAACACCCTCTAAATTTACAATCCCCAACCCGCGAAAATTCAGGAAAGAGAGACGATACGTCATCGGGCTCCAAGAAGTCAAGATCTATCTGGGTAAATCCAGGAGTATCCGCCACATATCCATCAGTAGCTAAAGGTAATAACTGAACTTGCCGAGTAGTGTGGCGTCCGCGACCAATCTTTGCGCTTACTTCGCCTGTCTGTAGATGGTGACCTGGACAGACCATATTAAGCAATGCAGATTTACCCACTCCGGAAGGTCCAGCAAAAACCGTTGTTTGATCTTTGAGAGCCCTCCGCATTAAAATCTTACCCTGGCGGCTTACGGTACTAGTAATCTGAACCGGATAACCAAGGCTTTGGTAGACCGAAGCAAGCTTTCTCGCATCACAAGGGCGAATCAGATCTGCTTTATTCAAGACAAGCATTACTCTCAGACCAGAGTCTTCGACTAGAGTTAAAAAACGGTCAATAAGATACGTGTTATAATCTGGATCTCTAAGAGCAAAAACCAACGCAACCTGAGTAACATTGGCAATATAAGGTCTCTTTAACACAAGCTCTCGCGGCAATATCTCTTCAATTGTACACTTGCCTTCTTCAGACGGGGCATATCTAACCCAATCACCTACAAGCAAGTCCGTATCCAAACGTAGTTTTCCTCTAGCCTTCCCTTCCAACAACAACCCAAACTCATTCATTACTGTATAGAAACCGCCGATACCTTTGATAACTCTACCTTTAGGTAAACTTTTTTCCATCATTGAATAACCTGTTCTGCCTTAAATTGATCGTTCAAGTAGACTGTGGCTTTAGCCTCTCCATAAACTTTTACTGGAACGTCCACCCGTTCTCCTGGATGATGTGGACGTCGATATACGGTTCTGCGTCCTCTATTATCCGAAACAACAACCTTAACAACTTGCTGCGAAGGTCCTGGATCCACATGAACTTGGATTTGAGCGGTACGTGTACTTGCAGTAGATTCCATGCTAATTGTGTTTCCTGAACTAACCACAAACGACATCGCCGTTCCTAACGGGACTACCGTACCAGGAGTTGGTTGTTGATCAAGTATCTGTCCTTCCGGAAAAGCGCTAACCTCAGGAGTAGCCCTATTGAAGACCAGACCCAAACCAGCAAGTTCAGCTTGGACTTCTGCTAATTGTCTACCCATAAAATTCGGAACTTTTACGGTATCAATGTTTGGTCCCAGACTGATGTAAAGGTCAATTTTGGCACCTTTTTGAATGCTAGTATTGGCTTCAGGTTTTTGTCTGGCAACAAGGCCCTTTGGTATCTCATTACTAGGCTCTTTATAGACATCACCCAATTGCAGTCGTCCAGCTTCTAAAGCTAATTCTGCTTCCAATTGACTCATGCCAATCAAGCCCGGAACCTTCACCATCTCAGAACCTAGACTTACAACCACAATAATCTCACGGCCAGCGCGAATCTCTCGATTCGCCATGGGTTCTTGAGAAATAATTCGCCCCACACCAATCTCTTGATGATATACCCGATGTTTTACGGTTAGCCTTAGTTTATACTCTTCTAATTGAGCATGCGCCTCATTAATCGTTAGACCGCGTAGATTCGGAACTTTGTATGTCGGCGGCGGCTTAATCAATAGGCTCAAGCCAACACCAACAAGTCCTAAAAGAACTAATATAGCAACAGATACATAAACCCACTTTTTTAACATCGGCCTCTTACTAACTTTTTCTGGAACGACTGCCTGTAGTGTTTGGGTGGGGATATCTTCGTTCTCTAGAGGTGCATCGGCTAAGGTTTCGCCCCCTAAGGCGGCATGAATATCCCGCAGCATAGCATGGGCTGTTGGATATCTAACCGAAAGCTGCTTAGCAAGGGCTTTTGACAAAATCCTACTAACCGAAGAAGGAATCCCATGCCGAATGCGCTCCGCCGGCATCGGTTCTTCTTGAATGTGCTTGAGTGCAATGGCAATCTGACTCTCACCAGAAAACGGTACTTTTCCAGTTAGCATCTCATAAAAAACACAACCCAAAGAGTACAGATCCGATTGAGTACCCACGACACCGCCTTGGGCCTGTTCCGGTGAGAAATATTGAACAGAACCCAACACAACACCAGTCTGTGTGAGCCCGCTAGCGCTAACGGCGCGCGCAATACCAAAATCAGTCACTTTTACTCTACCTTCAGGAGTAATTAATATGTTATGGGGTTTGATGTCCCGATGAATAATATTGTGCTTATGAGCGTGGCTCAGTGCTTCACAGATTTGACCAGCAATTAAAAGTGATCTCCGTACAGTAAAAGGCGCCTCTTTCCGTATTAATTCCTTGAGATTCTCCCCGGCCACATACTCCATCACGATATAATCGATGCCTTCCTCTTGGCCGACGTCGTAGATGTTAACAACGTTAGGATGGGACAAGCTAGCTGCAGCTTGAGCTTCCCGACGGAAACGATCGACAAATTCATGGTCATTAGCATACTGGGAGCGAAGAACCTTGACCGCCACTGGCCGACGCAAAAGAGAGCATTCGGCCTTATATACCAAGGCCATGCCGCCTTCTCCGATCGTTTCGACGATCCGGTAACGATTTCCCAAGAGTTTGCCGATCAACAAATTTCACCTCTTCGGGCATTATCTAAAATTCAGACAGATAGCTCAAAGGCTCTCCGTTCTTTAATAGTATAACATGTTCCTGATATAGAATATGATTCTAAACTCCCTGCTTATTGGGTATCAAAAATGAATTCGCCGCAGTGAACATAAATTCCTCCTCATCCCACTTGTTTTTCCTGGGAAAAACCCTGATGAAATCCGATGATAAGGAGGATTGAATCTAACTAGAAAATACTTCGACGCTTGTTGAGCAACGCGCGCCACTACCTAGAGATACACAACAATTACTGTAATATTATCCGGCCCGCCTTTAGCATTTGCCATCTCCACCAGACGATCAACAGCTTTCTGTGGTTCGTTTTCGTCTGCCAAGACTTGCGCAATCTCATCATCGGACAAGGGTCCGCTTAATCCATCGGTACATAACAGGTAACGGTCTCCTGAATTTATGGGAAATCGGGTAATTTCAACCTCGGGTAAATCTGATGAACCTAAAGCGCGTGTAAGGATATGACGTTGGGGATGGGTTTTTGCTTGTTCAGAGGTTATGCCTCCGTTTTGAACTAACTCTTCAACCAGAGAGTGGTCACGCGTTAATTGTGTTAACTGACCTTCCCGCCATACATAAATACGACTATCACCAACATGAGCTAAGTGAACCTTTTTCCGTTCAATATACATAACAGCCACTGTCGTTCCCATACCGTTACAATCTTCATTCTCCTTGGCCAACTCTAATAAAGCGGAGTTTGCTTCAGTTAACTTTCCTCGGAGTTTATCCGGAAAAGGACCCCCGTCCTCCACTTGTAAGATATGCTCTACAGCCAAAGCACTGGCAATTTCCCCCGCATTATGGCCACCCATACCGTCGGCGACAACGAACAAATTGCCACGACGCCCCATACTGTCTTCATTTTTTTCTCTCACAAGACCCACCGTCCTCGCCATACCCACTCTCATCAA
>OBJA01002321.1_pt1 | contig 11144 bp, 10 predicted proteins | sample 1519751 | NCBI WGS metagenome assembly OBJA01 (sample SAMEA3881238, study PRJEB22517) | soil metagenome | biome: lake sediment; feature: soda lake sediment; material: sediment, water from around vicinity | place: India | collected 2013-12-23 | depth 3 m
ACAAATCCACGGTCGTGCAGCACGTTGTAGGGAACCTGGTTTTCTTTTACATATTCCCGGCAATCCTCCAGGCTCCACGGTAGCAGCGGGTTGTATTTAATCACGCCAAAGCTGTTGTCGAATTCAAAATACTGCAGGTCTTCACGGTTGTTCGATTGCGACGTGCGCAGGCCGGTCACCCAGCATTCCATACCGGCCAAAGCCCTGCCCAAAGGTTCCACTTTGCGGATGTGACAACACATTTTCCTATTTTCAACGGAAACGTAAAAGCTGTTCGGACCTTTTTCAGCAACAAATTTTTCCAGCTCTTCATGGTTTGGATAATAGGGCTGAATGGGTTTTCCATATTTTTCGAGTGTGCGGTTATAAACCTTGTAAGTTTCTTCAAACAACCGCCCGGTATCCAGCGTAATCACTTTCACCGGGATATCATTTTTGAAAATAAAATCAGTAACCACCTGGTCTTCAATTCCAAAGCTGGTAGTAAAAACGATTTTCCCCGGAAATCTGGAAGCAAGCGTTTTCAATGTTGCCGCCACGTCTGTATTATTAAATTCGGCATTGAGCCGTTCTGCTAATTCTGAATTTACCATGATATTTTTCCTCTCATTCGTATCAATGCTACACTGTCAAACGGCATCAACTCAAAAATCGTTGACAGTAACAGTTGCAAAAATAATCATTTTAAGGCAATCGGTAAAAACCGGATTCCGGCAGGAGCAGATGTTTGGCGTAGCAAAATTGTCTTTTAAACCCGGTCCGTCCAAAGGGAAGCGCAGGAAAGTGCAGTAAAAAAGGCAAAACCGGCAACATTTTTTCGAAAAGAACTACCCAAGTAATGATTTCACTATCGATTAACCTATATACAACTCACAAACAGATGCTTATAACTAAATTTAGGATGATAAACCGGATTTTTAGTTTGAAAAAAATTTCCGGGTGGATATTTTCAATACGCTAAATAACAACGATTTAAGAAACGAACATTTTTAAGATTTTGAACCGAAAAGGTTTTTATTCGTTTAAAAAATTTGTTTCCTTTGGGCTAATCTATTTTAATGTAAAAGATAAATTTAATGGGAAAAGTACTAATAATTGGTGCAGGCGGCGTTGGTACCGTGGTTGCCCACAAAATGGCGGCGCTTCCTGAGGTTTTTAGCGAAATTATGATGGCAAGCCGTACCAAGGCGAAGTGTGACGAAATTGCCAAAGCTGTTGGCGGAAACCGAATAAAAACAGCACAGGTTGATGCTGAAAATGTTCCACAACTGGCCGAACTCATCCGCAATTTTAAACCGGATCTGGTGGTTAACGTGGCCTTACCTTACCAGGACCTGACCATTATGGACGCCTGTCTCGAAACCGGGACCAGCTATCTCGACACGGCTAATTACGAGCCAAAAGAAGAAGCCAAATTTGAATACAAATGGCAGTGGGCATACCAAAGCCGCTTTAAAGAAGCGGGCATCACCGCAATTTTAGGTTGTGGTTTCGACCCCGGAGTGACCAGTATTTATACAGCCTACGCCGCAAAACATCATTTTGACGAGATCCATTACCTCGACATTGTTGATTGTAATGCAGGCGACCACGGCAAAGCTTTTGCAACAAACTTCAACCCTGAGATCAATATCCGCGAGGTCACCCAAAAAGGGAAATACTGGAAAGACGGGAAATGGGTGGAAACTGAGCCGCACGAAATCCACAAACCGCTGAATTATCCGAACATCGGGCCGAAAGAATCTTACCTGATTTACCATGAAGAGCTGGAGTCGCTGGTGAAAAATTTCCCGACACTCAAACAAGCCCGTTTCTGGATGACTTTTGGCCAGGAGTACCTGACACACCTGCGGGTTATCCAAAACATTGGCATGGCATCTATTGAGCCGGTGATGTACGAAGGCAGGGAAATTGTTCCCATCCAGTTTTTGAAAGCAGTGCTGCCAAACCCCGGCGACCTTGGCGAAAATTACAAAGGACAAACTTCAATCGGGTGCCGCATTACCGGGCTAAAAGATGGCAAAGAAAAAACTTACTACGTTTACAATAATTGCGACCACGAAGTTGCCTATGCCGAAACCGGCACGCAGGCTGTAAGTTACACCACCGGAGTGCCGGCGATGATTGGTGCTATGATGTACCTGAAAGGCCTCTGGAAAAAAGAAGGTGTATTTAATGTGGAAGAGTTCGATCCGGACCCGTTTATGGAAGCGCTGAACCAGCACGGGTTACCTTGGCACGAATTACACGATGTTGACCTGGAAATGGAATATTGAAAAGATAAAAAACGTATTCTTAACGCCAGGATGTAAATCCTTTGAAAACTCTGTGTTCCCGGTATAAAACCTGGTGCAATGTTGTGGTTTAACTTTTTGCTTTTACTACAGCATTTTACCGGAAAGAAAGAGAACACAGAGTTTTTTTTCCGACCTAAAAATAGTTTAAAACTGTTCGGAGGAAGAATAAAGTTGGATCGCTATTGTTGCTGCAGTTCTGAAACAGGTATGGTTTTGCCTGTCTTGAGGTCTTCCAAAGTCACGCTGCGGAAATAGTCCAGTACCATATTGTTCAGCCCGCCCCAGAATCCCCTGGCCCTGCAGGTTCCTTCCAGTCCGCATTTAAAGTGTTGCGACATGCAGTCAATCACACAAATTCCCGGCTCAAAAGCATTGTGAATGTCGAGCATGCTTATTTCCGAAGGATGTCGGGTCAGCACATAACCACTCTTTTTTCCGCGGTGGTTGATGACGAGTCCTGCTGCTTTCAAGGCATGGATAATCTGGTCGAGGTATTTATTCGAAATGCCCTGCCTTTCGGCGATGTCTTTCTGCAAGACGCCGCTTTTCGATTCGTCCCTGGCAATTTCAAGCATGGCACGAATTCCATATCGGGTTTTGGTACTAAATTTCAAAATGTTTCATTTTTGGGTTACGAAAACAGGATCCTAAAATTAACAAATATTTCATCCTTAACTTTGACGAGCCCCAAAAACTTATTTGGCGGTTCTATGCCGAAATCGGTCAGACGAATTTCCAGTTGTCCCGTCATGCACCATTGGTTGGCGTAACAGGCTTCAGCGTAAGTTTTACACCGGAATTGCCGGGTAACACCGTTCATGGTCAGTTCAATATTTTTAAAACCGGGTTCTTCCGAAGGCGACAATTCTATTTCTTCCCGCGCAATTTCGATATCGATTGTCGGATATTTATCGGCATTGATCAATTCCAAAAAATCGTTCAGCATCATTTTTGATTCGGCTTTGATCTTGTTGGCCGGAATGTTGATGCCCAAGGTTGAATTTTCGGCACCCACCGCGGAGGGAAGTTTGCAAAACACGTCTTCGCGGTATTGCATGTAAAATTCATTCACATTGGTTTTGCCGGTGATCTGAATCTTGTCGAATAAATACCTGCTGTACTGAAACTTCTCGGCAGCCATTTGGCTGAAAGCAGCGGAGATATTCAGAAAAACAAGCGTTGCCGTCAGGAATATAATTTTGGTTTTCATTGGTTTATGCTCTCCGGTCAAAATACAGTCGTTGAAAATAAAGGCTGCCCCACCGGGGTGAAGCAGCCTGTTTTTGATTAACTTAAAAAGAGATGGCTGCTTCGAGCACCAGCCCTTTAAACTTTCCACCATTAATCGCGCCATGGGCGGCGCCATCATACTTCTGTGTCACATGGTCAAGTTTTACCAATACATTATCGGTCATGTTCCATCCGCCGCCAATGTTGGTGCGGGTAACCGACGAATTGTTGTTATTGGAAACTTTGTTCAGGCGTGTGCCAACATAAAAGTCACCCAAACGATAAATACCTTGCAGTGCGGTTTGTGTGAAATGTTGATCGGCAGTGCCTTTCACTGCTTTCATATCTTCGTAAATACCAAACACTTCCAGTCCGTGAAACTTCACGAAAAGATTGGCCATGTAGCTGTTCATTTCTTTCTGTCCGCTACCCGGGCCCCAGCGTCCCGAGCGGAAATTATCGCCTTCCGCCGAGGCCAGTTGCATCACGTTGTAGTAACGGGCACCAGCGCGGTCGCCGTCCCATAAGGTTGAGCCGCTGTGTTTTTCGCCTACATGGTAACCCGAAAGGGTAGCGCGAACCCGCAGGTCTTCATTGATGTCGGTGTCGTACCCAAGTTTCCAGTTGAAAACCAGATCGTCGCCAATATCATTGCCCCTTCCGTAATTCATGCGGCCGTTGTTGGTTCCCACCATTGCCAGAAATCCTTTGTTGCGGAACATCACTTCGATACCGGGATTGTTGGTATAAGCGTCCATGATCCAGTTTCCAACAAACGGGTTGTTCAACACCGAAGCATTGTTGCTGCGATAAAAGTGGGCGTCGCCATAGTTTGGCATCATCACCCCTGCTTTGATGGTCAGGTACTTCATCACCTCGCTGGCTGCCGGAAGGAACGGAAGGTCGTCCAATACGAGGTAACCACCTTCAACCCAAAACTCATTGTGGTGCCGGGAAGACATGTAGTTATTGATATACAGATTGATGCCAGGAGCCAAAGTTGTTGTCAGGCTTAAATTGGCCGTTGGAAGATTGAAGTTATTTTTGAGATCAATCAGTTCAGTCGGTGCTTTTGCTTCATGGTCGAGCCACTGCAACTGAATGGCGAAATCGCCGCCAACCTTCACCTTAACTTCTTCAAAGTCAGCTGGATTAATCTTTGGTTGTTCAAAATTCTGTCCGGATGCTATTACTGCCATAAATAATACGGCTAAAATCACTGAAATCCTTTTCATTTTTCTTTTTTAAATTGATTATTGAATAAAAACTTAACCCGAAATCACTTTCTTTTTTTCTTCTCGCGGGTTACTGTTGTTTGAATTGTAAATCGTAAACGACCTTGATGTCATCGCCTGTTTTTACCGTTCCCATCAGGGCAGTTGGCGGTTTCACATCATAGTCAGTCATCTTCAGGTCAAACTCCCCTTTTATTTTGAATACATTGGGAGAAATGACTTCAACGATAAAATCATCCGAAACTTTCCGGGTTTTTCCGGCAATGTTCAGCTCCATTTCAACAACGCCTTTGTTGTTGGTTTCCTGAAGCCGGACAAGCCTGGCATTGATCTTCGGATGTGCATCGGATTTTAAAGCTTCGTAAGTCTTTTTATTCATCAGACTCTGATCGCTTTTGATCGACTTTGCGTCGATGGTCAGGTTACCTGTTTTTAACGATTGAAGTGAAGCGGCATTTGCAAGTACAAAGCTGGCATCAAGCTGCCCCACACTCATTTCCCAATCATGCAACGATGACGTGCCTTTTACCGACATGGAACTCTTTTCGGGGTCGATTTTATACGAAACCTGGCAAAAAACCAGTCCCGAAACCAATACCAAAAACATGGTAAGTGTGCTTGTTCTCAAAAACTTAATTCTCATCTTTTTCATATCCTACTTTTCCTACTATTTTGATGGGATAAACATAGCTGTTTTTTAAATATCCCCAAGTCATTCAGGATACAAAACCCTTATTTAGAAAGATAATAAATAAGCTTATCCTTCTAAAATGGTAGGATATAATAAGATAAATACGGGAAAAGTTATGTAAATCGAATGAAAATTTTTCAGGCGATACTTTCGAGAACAGTCTTCAAGTGCTGCCAAAAACGGTCAACCGACTGAATATGAATCCGTTCGTCCGGAGAATGTGCCCCAGCAATGGTTGGGCCGAAGGAAACCATGTCAAGTGATGGGTATTTTTCAAGGAAAAGCCCACATTCGAGCCCGGCGTGAATGGACCGGACGATCGGTTTCACGTTAAAAAGTTTAACATACGAATCAACAGCCAGTTTTAGGATTTCGCTGGAGGGATTGGGCGTCCAGCCCGGGTAGCCGTCGGAAGTACGGGTTTCGGCACCCGCAAGTTCAAACACCGAGCGGACCATTTCCGAAGCAAAAATTTTGCGGCTTTCAATTTCGCTGCGCTGGCTGGTGGTGACCACCACATGATCGTCGTCGACAAATTTTACCGATGCGAGGTTGGTTGAAGTTTCCACCATGTCTTTCATCCGGGTACTCATTTCCAGTACACCGTGCGGGCAGGCATACAGCATGTTCAGGAGTTTCTCCTGCGAAGCCTGGGTCAGCACTTTTGCAGGCATGGCGGCGGCGCTTTGATCGACCACCAGGTTTGGTTCAGTGCGTTCATATTCAAATTCAACCTCTGCCGAAAACCGGTTAATTTCGGCAAGCAACTGGCTTTTCTGTACATTGGGCACAATTACAATGGCAGCGGCTTCGCGGGCAATGGCATTCCGCAGGTTCCCCCCGTCAAAAACAGCCAGCCGCACGCCAAATTTGAGGATGGCGCGTTTCAGGAAGCGGGTCAGTATTTTGTTGGCATTGCCACGGCTTTTATGAATGTCGTCGCCCGAATGGCCGCCCATCAGCCCTTTAACCATGATTTTCAAAGCGGATGAGTTTCCGGGTGTTTTTTCCTTTTCAACGGCCAGTGTACCAATCGTGTCAATACCGCCTGCACAGCCGATAAACAGTTCGCCTTCGTCTTCCGAATCGAGGTTGAGAAGGATGTTTCCCGACAAAAAACCGGGCTGTAATGCGAAAGCGCCGCTCAACCCGGTTTCTTCATCCACGGTTATCAAACATTCCAGCGGGCCGTGGGCAATATCTTTTGAAGTCAGAACAGCCATTTGTGCAGCGATGCCGATGCCGTCGTCGGCTCCCAGGGTTGTGCCGTCTGCCGTTACCCACTCGCCGGACACAAGCGGCACGATCGGGTCGGTTTCAAAATTGAAAATTTTGTCGCTGTTTTTTTCACATACCATGTCCATGTGCGACTGAAGAATGACAGTGGGCACCTTTTCTTTTCCCGGTGTGGGCGGCTTCCTGATCAGCACGTTGCCAATTTCGTCGGTTTTGGCTTCCAGCTTGTTTTCCGCAGCGAAAGCGAGCAAAAACTGCCTGATTTTTTCTTCCTTTTTTGACGGGCGCGGAACCTGACAAATGGCTTCGAAATAATTCCACAAAGGTTGTGGCTGCAGTTTACCGAGCTTTTTCATCTTTAATTATATTTATTGAAGTAGGCCGTTAACCTGTCAGTCAGCCTGACATAAATGGGGCGGGTAAATTCGATGAACATATCCTGCGGGGCAGGTGGGGGAACCGCCTGGTTGTTGAGTATGCGAACCTGGTTTTCATTGAGGACACCCCTGTCGCCAACAAAGATGCCGTATTGATTGCGCCAAATAAATTCGCCGGGAATGGCTTCATCCATGATCTTTTTTCGCGACTGAAATTCTTCAATTTTTACATTGAGCAGCCCGCCCGAGGCCACCTCGTCGGTGATGACTTTTATTTTCCCTGTCAGCTTTTCCTGTCGTTTTTCAATGCGCACCGAATCGCGGCCAACTTTCACCTCCACCTCTTTTTCAACCACCCGGCTCAAAGTTTCTTCATTTTCGTAATGACTTGGGCGGCCGACAAAAAAGTCGTAAAATTCAAACCTCACGACCATGTCGGGATATTTTATTTGTGAATTTTCGGCTTCATCAGGAGTGTAAAAATTGACAAAACTGAGCCTTGGAAATTTCTGGTTCATCCGGTTGATAACCTGACTGTAAAAGAAATCGGCTGATAATTCGTACCGTTTTGAGGGAAGCGGAATTGGTTCGAGAATCACCTGGATGGTTGCGCGCTGTTTAGCCTGAGCCATTTTTTCCAGCACATCTTTATACGATGGGACCAGCTCGTCGGCCTGCCGAAAGTGGTAATAAGCATCCTTGGCATCTTCGCGCGCCGGACGGGCTAAACAGGCCGTTCCTGCAAGGTATCTTTCTTCGGCTGCCCGTTCGGTAGCTCCCTGAAGTTCGGAGGTGTAAGTTTTTGGCGAAGGCACGAGCTTGCGCGCTGCCGGTACGCGTCGGATCAAATCGCCCAACTGATTTACCCGGTACATGATATTTAATGTTTTACCCCATTTGAAAGGGTCGTTCCCCCCCAGGGTCTGGTCAATTTCTTCCTGGTAATAATCCATCGCCGTGGGATAACCTTCTGTTAAAACGGCCTTTGCTTTTTTGTTGTTCGGGTCGTTGGACAGCCGGTTGACGGCTTTTTCGATGGCCTGGATGTAATCACCCTGGTCCAATGCTTTTTGGCCCGACGAGCAGGCTCCCAGCAACATCCCAAATAAAACGAGGTAGATCAGTTGTTTCATTCGTATAAATCGTTCTTAATTTGTTTAACTTCTAAACGTACTCATAGAATAGCCATTTATACATCTTCAGATGGTATGAGCTTCTGCTCTTATGGCTATTTCATGTCGAAAATTTTCAGCCAAATTATAATTTTAATGCCACTTTTATACCTTTAATTTCGCCCGAAGTGAATGGTACGACTACAATTTTTTTCTCGCGGTCTTTTTTGGGGCTGACCAAATTGCCCACTGCAATGCCGACCGCGGCGCCGGCAACCACGTCGCTCAGCCAATGGCGGCCGTCGTAAATACGCGATAAACCGGCAAGCGTGGCCACTGAATAGGAGATGACGGGCACGATAGGCGTGTCGGAATATTGATTGGCAATCACCGACGCGACTGCAAAAACCGCCGTGGTGTGACCCGAAGGCAAAGCCGTTCCGTGGAAAGGCCCTTCAAACCTGACCGGTGAAACATCATCTCCTGAATCGGGGCGGGCGCGGCCGATCAATCTTTTGGGTATTTGGATTACCATGCTCGCCAAAACAAAACTTTCCAACGCCAGCAATCCTGTTGACTGGCTTTTTCCATCGTTTGCCAGCATCCCGTAGCCAATTAATCCCCCAATAACAGCCACAGAATATTCCGCTCCCCAAGGTTCAAGAAAATTGGCTGAGAAGTTCTCTCCACTTTCGCCGTTATGGCGGTTGAAGTTTTGAAAACCTTCAATAACAGGTTTATCCACCAGGAAAAGCGCCGCTGTAGTTGCCGTCACTGCGCCAAAAGTAGCCCAGTCTTTGCCGTTCCAACGAGCGGGCGCCGTGAAAACTGCTTTCGTGTCGTTCCACGATTTCCGTATAAAATAGTTGTTCAGTTTTAAAGAATCAATTTGCGCGCTCAGCACAAGCGGAAAAAATGTGAGCAACAAAAGGAGCGTATTTTTATTCAATGGAGCCATCTGCAAATCAGGGTAAAAAAATTTCAATTTTGTTGAAGAAAGCAAATTTAGCTTTTTCAATGAAAACTGGGTTGGCCCGCAACCGATGATTTATAATAACTTTGTCAACCAAAACAACAATGATGGAAACAACACATGACAACAGGGAGTTCAAACAGGTTGATTTTCAAGACAAACTACATGCAGGAACTGAATTTGATGATTGCCGGTTCATCGACTGTTCATTTGCGAACTGCGACTTGAGCAACATCAGTTTTATCGATTGTAGCTTTGAAAGTTGCAACCTGATGATGGCGCAGTTGGTCAATACCGGGATGAAGTCGGTGAAATTTAAACAAAGCAAACTGATTGGGCTTGACTTTAGCCAGTGCAGTGATTTTTTGTTTCAGGTTGAGTTTCAGGCTTGTCAATTGGATTATGCCCTATTTACAAAAAAGAAGATGAAGAAGACCCGCTTTTCATCCTGTTCTTTGCTGGACGCCGATTTCACTGAAAGCGATTTAACCGAAGCGGTTTTTGATCAATGTCAGTTGGAGGGAACAACTTTTTTTCACACCAACCTGAGTAAAGCTGACTTAAGTTCCGCGAAAGGTTTCACGATCGACCCGGAAAAAAACCGCATCAGACAGGCACAATTTTCAATTTACGAATTGCCCGGCCTTTTGAGGCAGTACAATATCCAGGTTGTTCAATAACGAGTACGTTTCGATGTAAGATTTGACTATTTTTTTGCGGAGTGCAATCCCCGATAGCTGTTGTTTCACCCTTTCAGGGTGTTGAACTACCCTCTTCATACCCGTTAAATTAACCGCGAACTCAGAATTACACAATGAATGACAATAAATGACTTAGTGACCAATTATCCAATGACCAATTATCCAACTCCCACTTTCACTCCATTTTTTTCGCTTCGTCCCAATACTTGTCCATTTCGGCCAAAGGCATGTTTTTCAGGTCCAGCCCTTTTTTTAATGTCTGGCTTTCGAGGTAATTGAACCGATTGATAAACTTCAGGTTGGTTCGTTCCAGTGCAGCTTCGGGGTCAACGCCGTAAAGCCGTGCAGCATTCACCATGGCAAAAAACAAATCGCCAAATTCGGCTTCTATCCTGTCTTTATTGGCTTCGGTTATTTCGTGTTGAAGTTCGGTTACCTCTTCTTTCACCTTGTCCCAAACCTGCTCCGGGTATTCCCAGTCGAAACCCACGCCGCTGGCTTTTTCTTGGATCCGGTTGGCTTTCACCAACGCCGGAAGTGAAGCCGGTACACCTTCCAACACGGTTTGTTTTTTACGCCCTTTCTCTTTCAGCTTCAGCGACTCCCAGTTTTGTTCCACTTCGCGGGCGTTGTTCACGTCCACTTCTCCATAAATATGCGGGTGACGATAGATTAGTTTTTCATTGAGGCTGTGGATGACACCGGCAATGTTGAAAGCGCCTTTTTCTTCTCCAATCTTCGCATAAAAAACAATGTGCAGCAGCAGGTCGCCCAGCTCTTTTTTTATTTCCTGAAGGTCGACCTTCAGGATAGCATCTCCCAATTCGTAGGTTTCTTCAATCGTCAGTTTTCGAAGCGATTCAAAAGTTTGCTCTTTGTCCCAGGGACACTTTTCACGCAATTCGTCCATGATTTCGAGTAGTTTGCCAAAAGCTTCCAGTTTTTCGTTCATGCGTATGCGGTTAAATTTTTCAATTCACCAAAATTACAATCTTTATTGAAAGCGGCTGCCCGGCCAAATGAATCATTCACAACTATTGACTTCAAACTGTAAATTTCTTAACATTGCCAACCACAACCTGTCGCACCCTTTTTATTTTACCTTAATTTTAAAAAATGAATTTAACTGAGATTGCGAATGCCAGGTTGCAAAACCAGCTAATAAGCAAGCCGAAGGCCACAGCAACCGAAGTGGTGCAATGGATGGGTGCCATGCAGGCACAGGATTTTGCGATGGCGAAATGGGCTGTCGGGCTGAGAATGAACAGCGCCACCGAAGAAACAATCAACGC
>OBJA01002322.1_pt1 | contig 11142 bp, 7 predicted proteins | sample 1519751 | NCBI WGS metagenome assembly OBJA01 (sample SAMEA3881238, study PRJEB22517) | soil metagenome | biome: lake sediment; feature: soda lake sediment; material: sediment, water from around vicinity | place: India | collected 2013-12-23 | depth 3 m
CGGGCCGCCGGGGGCGGCTGCTGTCAGGATTTTTGCCGGCAAAATTGTTGCCGGCGGGCGGGCGGAGCCTGGCCCTGGGGCTGGATATCGGCTCCCACGCCGTCAAGGTTTGCGAACTGCAAGCGGCCGGGGACTCCTTTCGCCTCCTGCGCCTGGGCAGCGCCCTGGTACCGCCGGACTCCATCGAAGACGGCGCTCTGATCCAGCCCGAGGCGGTGGCCGCCACCATCTCCAGACTGTTGAGCAACCTGGGCTGCAAGAGCAAAAAGGTGGCCATTTCGGTTTCCGGCTATTCGGTTATCGTCAAGAAAATCAATTTGCAGGTGATGAGCGAAGAGGCGCTGGAGAAACATATCCACGAAGAAGCCGAACAGTATATTCCCTTCGATATCGACGATGTTTACCTTGACTGCCAGGATCTCCACACCGGCATCGCCGAGGGCGAAAACACCGAAGTCATATTGGCGGCGGCCAAAAAAGAACTGGTGGACGGCTATCTGGAGATGCTGGAAGGGCTGGGCTTGAAGACGGTGGTGGTGGACGTGGACGCCTTCGCTCTGGAAAACGCTTACGAGGCCTGCCATTCCCTGGACGGCGATATCGCCCTGGTGGACATCGGAGCCTCCAAGATGAATATCAATATCATCACCGGCGGCACCTCGGCCCTGACCCGGGATGTGGTACTGGGCGGCCGCCAGCTCAGCGAACAGATTCAGCAGGCGCTTGATATCTCCTTTGCCGAAGCAGAGGCCATCAAGCTGGGGCAGGCCGCTGTCGCCGATGAAAGCCGGCAGCGGGTGGCGGAACTGGTCCTGGACACCTGCCGCCAATGGAGCGGCGAAATCCGGCGGGCCCTGGACTTCTACCAGACCAATCACCCGGAGCAGCCGGTACGGGAAATCGTGCTGAGCGGCGGCGGCGCCCGGCTGGCCGGCCTGGCCGACTTCCTGGGGCGGGAGCTGGAACTGCCCACCGAGGTTTTCAATCCTTTCAGTAAAACCCTGGCGGATCAGGAACGAATCGATCCCCGCTATCTCCAGGCGGTGGCACCGGAAATGGCTCAGGCCGCCGGCCTGGCCACCCGGACGGCGGAGTTTTAGGGGGCGGCCATGATCAAGATCAACCTGCTGCCCATCAAGACCATCAAAAAGCGGCTCCGCCGCCGCAATGAGGTCTTTTTCCTGGTCGGCTCCCTGCTTATGGTTTTGTTGCTGCTGGCCGGAGTTGCCCTGGCCCTCGGTGCCAAGAAACAGGCCTTGGCCGCCGAAATTTCCAGGCTGGAACAACAACGCAGCTCACTGATGGCGATCCAACGGCAAATCACCGCCCTGCAACAAAGCCAGGAGGCACTGGAAGTCAAAATCGCCACCATCAAACGCCTCCACCGCGACGCCCAACTGCCGGTACGGGTTCTCGATGAAATCAGCAACCGCACCCCCTCCCAGCGGATGTGGCTCAACTCCCTGCGCATCGCCGGCACCACCATGACCATCAGCGGAGTCGGCCTGGACAACCCCACCGTCGCCCAGTACATGCAGGCCCTGGAGCGCTCGCCTTACTTCGCCAGTGCCGATCTGGCCAGCACCGCCCAAACCGAAATCGGCGGCCAGAAGCTGAAATCGTTCTCCCTCACCATCCGGATCACGCCGCCGCCAGAACCGGAGCCGGAGAAAGACGACACAGCGGACCAGAATGCCGGAGCGGAGGGGTCATGAACCAGAAAATCAACCTCCTCCTCAAAAAGCTTGATGCTTTCCTGGAGAGCAAAACCAGCAAGCTGACCGGCAAACACAAGCTCTTGATTCTGCTGGGTGCCTGCTTGCTGCCGGTGGCGGTTTTCGCCCTGCTGGTGGCGATGCCGGCTCTGGAAGAGATGGAGAGCCAGAATAGCCGGGTCGCCAGTCTCACCAGCGAAATCAACCGCCTGCGGGGAGTGGCGGCCCAGCTGGACCTTCACAAGGAGGAGATGGCGGCGGTGGAGGAACAGTTGCGACAGGCTTCGTTGCTGCTGCCGGAGGAGCGGGAAATCCCCAGTCTGCTGACCAATATCTCCAACCTGGGCACCCAGGCCGGGCTGGACTTCATCCTTTTCCGCCCCCAAAACGAAGCCCGAAAGGAATTCTACGCCGAAATTCCGGTTGATATCACGGTGCGCGGCCCATACCATAATGTCGGCGCTTTCCTCGATCGGATCAGCAAGCTGCCGCGGATTGTCACCGTCAACAACATCAACATGGGCTCACCGACGGCAGTCGGCAACGTCATGTATCTCAACACCACGTTCACCTTGCTGACCTACCGTTTCATCGAGCCCGAACCGGAAGAAGAAGCCCCGGCCCGGCCGGCGGCCAGGAGGCGTTAAAGCACCATGGCTTTCCCCATCGGACATCTTGGCCGCATCGCCCTTTGCTGCTCGCTGCTGCTATGCCTGTCGGCAGAGCCAGGCGGAGCGGAGACGACGGACGCTGCCGGGGAGCCGCAGCCGTCTTTGCTGCTGGATCAGTTGCGGCCGGCGGATGGCTTTGTCTATCGCCAGACCGGCCGCCCCGATCCCTTCCTGCCTTTTATGACCACCCTGCAGCCGGCGGGTGAGGAGGAGGATCCGGAAGAGTTGACCGGGCTGCGCCGCTTCGAGCCGGGCCAACTTAGGCTCACCGCCATCGTTCTGGGAGCCGGCGGCCCCCTGGCCATGGTGGAAGACGCCAGCGGCCTGGGCTATATCATCCGTGCCGGCACCGCCATCGGTCGCAGTGGCCGGGTGGAACGGATAGCTGCCGGTCGGGTTGTCATTCGCCAGGAGATGGTATCCTGGACGGGAGAATCGCAATATCGCACCGTGGAAATGGTGCTTAATCCAGAAGGCGAGGAATAAGGAATGAAGCGCTGCGCCTGCTGCTTCCTGTCTATGGTCTTGGTCCTGCTGCTGACCGCCCCCCTGCGGGCGGCCGAAGGTTATCTTATCGAGGCCTTGACCCTGACCACAGAGCAAGACCAACAGGAATTACGAATAAAGGGAAACTCGACACCGGCCTACACGGCCTACCAGCTTTTCGACCCTCCGCGCCTGGTGATCGACATTGCCGAGGCCACCATGGCGCCGGGCCTTACCCTGCCGGCCGTGCCAGCGGGAACGGTCCATGAGATCCGCCAGGCCCATCTGGACGACCGTCAACCAGCCATCACCCGCCTGGAGGTACTTTTTGCCAGCGACGTCACCTACACCGCCGGCCAAGAGAACCACGACATCGTGGTCAGCCTGGCCACCACCGGCAAGGAGGAGACAGAGGAGGCAACGGCAACCGCAGGCGATCCCTCTCCCCTGCTGATGACAACAAGCCAGCTCAAAGCGCGGCCCGCAACCACCTCGACCGGCCCCGCCTCGCCGCAACAAGCCGGCCAGCCACCGGCACCCCGGCCGCTCACCACTTCCGAACCGGGCCGCTTCGACTTTGAATTCTTCAAGAACGATCTGCACAACGTTTTTCGTTTTTTCGGCGAAGTCAGCGGCCGCAATATTGTGGTGGATGAGGCGGTCCGCGGTGAATTGACCCTCAACCTCCGGGATGTCCCCTGGGATTTCGCCCTGGATATTGTCCTCAACCTCAAGGATCTGCAGAAGAAGGAACGCTACAACACCATTGTCATCTCGCCCCGGGCCAAAACCTTCGTCTGGCCGGAGCGGCCCGGCGATCAGTTGAGCATCCGCACCGACGATCCCCTGGCAGCCCCCGCCGGCCTGGCGGTACGCCGCCACCAGGAGACCCCCCGGGAACATCTGGAGGCCCAGGGCTTCCTGCGGCAAGCCGCCCAATTGGAAAAACAAGGATTTTACGATCAGGCGGTGAGCACCTATGAACGGGCTTTGGCCCTGTGGCCGGAAAACAGTCGGCTGGCGGAACGACTGGCAAGCATCAGCCTGATCCAACTGGGCAACAATGCCAGAGCGCTGCACTTTGCCGCCACGGCCCTCCAACATGACCCGGACAATGACCGCGCCGCCCTGCTGGCCGCCATCGCTGCCGCCAACATGCAGCGCAGCACCGAGGCCCGGCGCTATTTCGAGCTGGCCGTAGCCCGGCCCCGACCGGGAGCCGAGGCGCTGATCAGCTACGCCGCCTTTGCCGAAGAACACGGCAATCCGGCCGCAGCCCTGGCTCTGCTGGAGCAGCACCGGCAGCTCCATGGCGACACCCTGGAAACCATGATAGGCAGGGCCAGGCTTTACGACCAAACCGGCGCCGGTGCCGCCGCCGCCGCGGAGTATCACGCCATTCTGCACTCCGGCTACCGGTTGCCCGAAGATCTGCGAAGCTACATTGAAGCGCGCCTTACCGCTCAAGGCGATTAAAGGAGGCCCACCCCATGCTCTCAGCCCGAAAAATTTCTTATATTCTGCTGCTGCCTTTCCTGGTCATCACGGCAAGCGCCTGCACATCCACCATGACCGCAAGCCCCGCCGACCGGGAGAGCGACCGGGCCGTCGCCTCAGCCCCCGCCAACGAGCAGCAGGCCCCGCCGGCAGCAATCCAGGAGGTTCCCCGGCCGGTTACCAATCCCGGCCAGCTGCCGGTTCGTTTTCAGCGCCCTTCCTACCTGCTGCCGGACGACCTGGCGCCTGCCGCATCGTTGCCCGCCGAGCAGGAACTGGCCGGATTCCCGGTGGGAGCGGACATCTCTTCGGGGGCCGGCCCGGTGCCCCTGCGCGAAGTCCTCCGGCAGCTGGCCGGGATGAAAAATATGAACATCAGCTGGGCCAGCGACGTGGATCAGTACATCCGGGTGGAGGTGGACATCCGAGCCGATGACGATTTTTTTGGAGCCATTACCGAGCTGCTGCGCCAGGTGGATTACTACCCCGAGGTGCGCCACAATACTATCGTGGTCCGTTACCGGGAAACCCGCTCCTTTCATCTGGCCATGCCCTTTATGGCCTCCACTTACAACACCGGGGTCGGGGGTGACGTTCTCGGGGCCGGCGGTATCGGTGGCGGCTCCGGCTCTCTGGTGGGCAACATCCAGTTGACCAGCAACGACAACCGCTTTGATATCTGGGACAATATTCGCAAAAATATGGACCAACTCCTGGAGATCTGGGAAGAGACCATCCAGACCGGCAGCACCGAAAACGGTGAGGGCGGGAGCACCGTTACCCGCCGCAACGTGCAGGGCGGCCGAGGCTACTACACCATCGACAAGCCCATCGGCCTGATCACCGTCACCGCCCCCCGGCCGCTGATGGAAACAATCGCCACCTACCTGGATAACCTGAAAGCCCAGCTCTTTCGCCAGATCTCCATTGAGGCCAAGATCATCGAGGTCAACCTGGATGAATCCGCCAAAACCGGTATCGACTGGCGGGGGGTTCTAAGCGGCAAAAGGCTGGACTTCGAGGTCTTCGGCCCCCAAGGCATCATCTACAGTACTGACCGCAGCCAGACCACCAGGGCCATCACCAGGGTAGCCACCGGCCCCAACCCCTTCCAGTTGCTGCTGGACGCCATCGCCGAGCAGGGCACCACCAACGTGCTGGCCAATCCGAGAATCAGCGTGATGAACGGGCAGCCGGCCCTGATCACGGTGGGCGAAACCTTCCGCTACATCTCAGAGGTGGCGACCACGGTCAGTGACGGCGGGGTTTCCACCAGCGTTTCCACCGACACCGTTATGTCCGGCCTCGGGCTGGCAGTGCTGCCCACCATCACCGACAATAACGAAATTGTCCTCAGCCTGACGCCGGTTACTTCCAAGCTTTCCGAGCCCATGGATGAGCGGGTTTTTCAGGGCCTCACCGTGCAGCTGCCACAAATAAATATCCGGGAACTGAAAACCATCGTCAAGGTGCGGGACGGCGACACCCTGCTGATCGGTGGCCTGATCGACTCGGTGGATGACACCAGCAGCGCCAAAGTACCGGTTCTGGGCGACGTTCCTGGCCTGGGCCGCCTGTTCCGCCACGACACCAAAGTCAAACAGAAGAAGGAGTTGGTGATTCTTCTGCAACCCACCATCATCTGAGCGAACGATGTTGCAGGCCCTTGCCCTGACGGGGGCGGGAGCCGGAGCATAAAAAAGGCCGGGATTGCTCCCGGCCTTTTTTATGCTCCACTGTCTCCACCCGGCAGCAAACACGGCCCCCAGAAGGCCCTCCGAGCCCGTTACCCTGGCGAACGGCCATGGCAGGCGGGGGCAGACAACATGCTGCCGATGGCCTTACTGAGTGGGAGGGCTCTCCTGCTGCTGCTGTTGCTGTTGCCGGGAATTTTCGTAAAGACCCAGGAAGTTAACCGGGTCCATCAGGAAGGGAACGAAGCCGCCGTCCACCGTGGCCTGGCTGATGATCTGGCGGCTGAAGGGGAAGAGCAGGGTCGGGCACTCCACCGCCAGCACGGCGGGGATATGCTGCTCCGGGATATTTTTGAGCAGAAAAACCCCGGCGTGCTCCAGCTCGATGATGAACATGGTCTTACCGCCCTGGCTGTTGGTGACCTTGGCGGTGATGGCCATCACCACCTCATAGAGGTCGTCGGTCTCCAGCTTGCGGTTGTTGAGCCGCAACTGAACGTCCACCTTGGGATCGGCGTTCTTTTCCATGAAAACCTCCGGGGCTCCGGGATTTTCAAAGGAAAAATCCTTAATATACATCTTCTGCAAACGAAATACCGGGGCCGGAGCCTGGGCCGCGCCCTGGTCGGCTGCGCCGCCCTGTTGCTGATCGCTCATTTTCATTTCTCCTTGCTGTTTTTTATTTGAAAGTTCAAGGCAATCCAACGCCATATCCCCGCGAATATACCGGAATTGGAGACAAAAGCCAAGGACGGCTAGTCCGGGGCCAATAGCGGGGCCAGATAACGGCCGGTATGGGAGGCCGCCACCCGAGCGACCTCTTCGGGCGAACCGGCGGCCACCACCCGACCGCCGCCCTCCCCGCCCTCCGGGCCCATATCGATCACATAGTCGGCGGTCTTGATCACGTCGAGATTGTGCTCGATCACCACCACGGTGTTGCCCCCGGCCACCAGCCGGTCCAGCACATGGAGCAGATGCTTGACGTCGGCGGGATGAAGGCCGGTGGTGGGCTCATCGAGGATATAGAGGGTGCGGCCGGTCTGGCGGCGGCTCAACTCCCGGCTCAGCTTGATCCGCTGGGCCTCGCCGCCGGACAGGGTCACCGAGGACTGGCCCAGGGGCAGATAATTCAAGCCCACCTCACCCAGAGTCCGCAGCTTGCCGGCCAGGGTCGGCACTGCGGCAAAAAACTCCGCCGCCTCCTCCACGGTCATGGCCAGCACCTCGGCGATATTTTTTCCCTTATAGCGGATATCCAGGGTTTCTTCGTTATAGCGCCGGCCGGCGCAGGCCTCGCAGGTGACATACATATCGGGCAAAAAGTGCATGGCAATCCTGATCACCCCGTCCCCCTCGCAGGTTTCGCAACGCCCCCCCTTGAGATTGAAGCTGAAACGGCCCGGCTTGTAACCTCGGGCCCGGGCCTCGGGCAGCCGGGCGAACAGTTCCCGCACCGGGGTCAGCACCCCGGTGTAGGTGGCGGGGTTGGAGCGGGGCGTGCGGCCGATGGGGCTCTGGTCAATATCAATCACCTTGTCGATCTGCTCCAGCCCCTCGATACTATCATGTTCTCCGGGAGTTTCCCGCGCCTGATGCAGGTGGCGGGCCACCGCCCGGTAAAGAGTTTCGATCACCAGGGTGCTCTTGCCGGAGCCGGACACCCCGGTTACACAGGTCAGCAGCCCCAGCGGTAGCGCCACCTCCACACCTTGCAGGTTGTTGGCCCTGGCCCCTTTAACCCGCAGCCAGCCTTCCCCGGTCGTTCGGCCTGACTGGCGACCAGATTGGCGGCTGGGCTGCCGGCGCCGGGCAGGCACCTCGATTTGCAGCCGGCCGGCCAGATAGCCGCCGGTCTGGGAATATTCCGCCGCCAGCAGCCCGGCCAGGTTCCCGTTATAAACCACCTCCCCACCGTGGACTCCGGCCCCCGGCCCCATGTCCAGCACATGATCGGCGGCCCGAATGGTATCCTCATCATGCTCCACCACGATCACCGTATTGCCCAGATCCCGCAGCCGGAGCAGGGTGTTGATCAGCCGCCGGTTGTCCCGCTGATGGAGGCCGATGCTGGGTTCATCGAGAATATAAAGCACCCCGGCCAGCCGGGCGCCGATCTGGGAAGCCAGCCGGATCCGCTGGGCCTCGCCCCCCGAAAGGGTGGAGGCCCGGCGCTCCAGGCTGATATAGCTCAGGCCGACATCGTGCAGAAACTGGAGGCGGTCGCTGATCTCCTTCAGAATCCGGCCGGCCACCGGGGCCTGCCCCGGCGCAAAGCTGATGGCCGGCAGCTCGGCCAGCAACTGCTCGATGCTCAACGCGCAAAGGCGGTCAATGGACCACCTGCCCACCCGCACCGCCAGAGCCTCGGGCCGGAGCCGGGCCCCGCCGCAGGCCGGGCAGGGCTGCTCGTTCATATATTGCTCCAGCTCCTCCCGCACCGCCGCCGATTCGGTTTCCAGGTAGCGTTTGGTTAACTGGGGCATGACCCCGGCAAAGGGCTGGCGGTGGGTGCGGCGGCGGCGAAAACGGCTGTAGGTGAAGCTGATCACCTCCCGGCCGCTGCCATAAAAAACCACTTCCTGCACCGCCTTGGGCAGGCGGGCAAAGGGCAAGGCCGGATCAAATCCGTAATGGTCCGCCAGGGCCTCCACCAGAGCCTTGAGATAGGAAGAGCCGGTGCGGCCGCCCAAGGGGGCCAAGGCCCCGGCCAGCAGGCTCAGGGAGGGATCGGGCACCACCCGTTGGGGATCAAAAACCTGCTTGACCCCCAAGCCGCCGCATTCGGGACAGGCCCCTTTGGGATTGTTGAAGGAAAAAAGCTGGGGGGAGAGTTCCGGCAAGCCCCGCCCGCAGGTGATACAGGCCGCCCGCTCGCTGAACAACCGCTCGGCCTCCTGCCCGACCCGATCGGGGAAATTGACCAGCAGCCGGCCGTCGGCCAGCCCCACGGCCACCGCCACCGAATCGGCCAACCGCCGCTCGCCCCCCTCTTTAATCACCAGCCGATCCACCACCGCTTCAATGGTGTGCTTCCTGGTCTTGGCCAGTTGAATCTGCTGATCCAGGGAGACGATTTCCCCATCGATCCGGGCCCGGACAAAGCCGTCACGGCGCAGCCGCTCCAGCACCGCCAGGTGCTCCCCCTTCTTATCCTCGATCAGGGGGGCCAGCAGCATTATCCTGGTTCCCTCCGGCTCGGCGCGCAGGGCCGCCACCATCTCCTGGATGGATTGGGGCTGAATGCTCTCGCCGCAGTGGGGGCAATGGGGAATCCCCACCCGGGCGAAAAGCAGGCGCAGGTGGTCGTAGATCTCGGTGATGGTGCCCACGGTGGAGCGGGGATTGCGGCTGGTGGTGCGCTGCTCGATGGAAACCGCCGGCGAAAGCCCCTCCAGGAGATCGACATCGGGCTTGTCCATCTGCCCGAGAAACTGGCGGGCATAGGTGGAAAGCGACTCCACATAACGCCGCTGCCCCTCGGCATAGAGGGTATCAAAGGCCAGCGACGACTTGCCCGAGCCGGAGAGCCCGGAGAAAACCACCAGCCGGTTGCGGGGCAAATCCAAATCTATATTTTTCAGATTGTGGGTCCGGGCACCCCGAATCCTCAGTAGTTGCGGTTCCATATTTTTTACTTTTTCAGTAACCGTTCACCAGGGGCACTAATTTGCCGATTTAACGAGGCGTAAGCGTTCAGCAACACCACGTTCAGTCATGTTTGCGTAAGCGGGCGGCGAAAAAACCGTCGATGCCGTTAACCGGCAAGGAGCGAAAAAAGCCGGCCTCGTCAACCAGGGGCTGGGCGGATGGAGGTAACCAGGGCCGGGGATCAGTCAACTCCAGTTCCGGCAATTGCCGCTGGATCGCCGCTACCACCTCCTGATTCTCTTCCGGCTCGGTGCTGCACACGGCATAAACCAGCAGGCCGCCGGGGGCCAGCAGCCCGGCGGCCTGAGTCAGCAGGGCAAGCTGTTCCCGCCGGTATCTGGCCAGATCGGCCGGCTGGCGGTTCCAGCGGATATCGGGATGGCGACGGATCACCCCCAGACCGGAACAGGGCGCGTCCACCAGAATGGCCTGAAAACGGCCGGGGGGGTTGCCGGCAAACTGCTCCAGGTTCTTGTGGCAGGTGGCCACCCGCTCCGCCAAACCCAACCGGGCCAAATTCTCCCCCAGCAACCGGTAACGGCCGGGGTGAGGTTCCAGGGCGGTGAGAGTGGCCCCCGGCGGCAGCAGTTCGACCAGATGGGCACTCTTGCCGCCCAGGCCGGCACAGGCATCCAACCAGGGGCCGGGGGCGGCGCCGGCCAGCAGCAGACTCACCAGTTGCGCCGCCTCATCCTGCACCGCGAACCAACCCTGCTGATAACCGGGCAACTCTTCGATTTTGCCCCGGAAAGGTAAAGCCGGCAGCACCACCGCCGCCGGGGCGTAAAGGCCGGGTTGGGCCGCCACCCCGGCGGCGGCCAGGGCCTCCAGCATGGCGGCCACCGTGGTCCGCCGGAGATTAACCCTGAGCATCAGAGGGGGCAAGCAATTATTAATCCGGCAAAGCTCGGCGGTGAGTTGGCGGCCGTGACGGGCCAGCCAGCGCTCCCGCAACCAGGCGGGATGACTCTGCAACCCGGCTTCCTCCCCGGCCAACGAAGCCAGCCGCCCCTGCTCATGTTCCGTCGCCACCTTGCGGAGCAGGGCGTTGACAAAGCCGGTCAGCCAGGCGGGCTGACCGGCGCTCTGCAAGGCCTTGACCGTCTCGTTGATGGCGGCGGCGGGAGGAATTCGATCCAGCAGCAGCAGTTGTAAAATCCCAAGGCGGAGGGCGGCCAGGGTCAGCGGCTTCATTTTCGCCAGGGGATGGCGCGAGAACCTGGCCGCCACCTGGTCAAGCAGCCCCCGCCAGCGGCTTACCCCGTAAACCAGGGCGGCCAGCAGTTGGCGGTCCCGCGGGTCGGCCCCGGCATACCGGCGGCCGAACTCCTCCAGCACCTGCTCCAGAGGCCGACCGCTGCTCTCCTGCTCCAGCAGCACCTTAAGGGCCACCCGGCGGGATTCCAGCCTGGCCCCGGCATCCAGCCC
>OBJA01002323.1_pt1 | contig 11132 bp, 8 predicted proteins | sample 1519751 | NCBI WGS metagenome assembly OBJA01 (sample SAMEA3881238, study PRJEB22517) | soil metagenome | biome: lake sediment; feature: soda lake sediment; material: sediment, water from around vicinity | place: India | collected 2013-12-23 | depth 3 m
AACACCACGGGCAATCTGGCGTCGTACCATGTGTTCATCAACGCGATCATCCCCCCGACGAACGGCAACGGCGGCGCGGAAAACATGGTGGAACTCATCACCGCCGACAACCCGCTTCAACTGCCCGGGCAGCAGGCGGTGGTGACCAGCCTGGCCTTGAGCCGCTTCGACGACCTGACGGGCTGCAACCTCGCCTTCACCGCGACGGCGGAGGCGGATGGACAAACGCTCACCCTGCGTCAGTCGGCCCGTGTATCTGGAACCTTGTTCCGGGGCTTCGAGTACGCCGTGCTGGCCAACAACATCAACTGCATCATGTGCCACGCCGAGTTCCGGCCGCTGGATCTCGAGAACAGTCTCGGCGATCCCTCGACCTACGGCGACTTCGACCGCATCAAGGTCGCCACGCTCGAATCGCTGCTCATTCGCCCCGGCACCTGCGACTCGAACGTCGCGGGCACCTTGTACACGCGGGGCATCGTGACCAACGAGAGCGGCCAGCCCCTGAGCGCCAACCAGATTCGCAACTCCTCGCTGCGCGGCTATGAGTTTGACCGCAACAACGGAAAACTGGCCCAGAATGCGAGCGGCGGGCTGACGCAGACCCGGCTTGCAGCGGGGGCCGTGGATTCCGACGGGGTGCTCGAGCAGTTCGCCAATCTCTATACCGGCTACCCGGACGTCGAGGACGACATGACGGACGGGCCGCTCCCGATGAGCTTTCCGGCCCCCTTCGGCGACGACAACGAAAACCGCTACGTGGACGATTTCGAGTTTGACCGCGTCATGAACGCCGCGGCCGGCCAGATCAGCGGCGGCGTCGCCTACGGCGTTCCAAACGGGGGCCTGTACGAAGGGGCCGCCCTGCCGTCCTCGTCCAACGACGCGCTCGCCCACCTTTCCGCCGACGGCGTCTACGACGGCAACCTCGTGTTGGTGGGCACGGAAGCCAATCCCATCCAACTCGACGGAGACGTGGCGATCAACGGCGACCTGGTGATTGCGGGGCCGGTGAAGGGCTGGGGACAGCTCTTGGTGCGCGGCAACACCTACGTCGTGGGCGACGTAACCTACGCCGACGCCCCCGGATCCTTCGGGGTCGCGGCTGACGGCACGGAGAACGGGCTGGCGTTGGTCAGCGGCGGCAGCATCCTGATGGGCGACTACCTTACCGTGCGCGGCAAGAACCATACGCTCGACGCCGACACGAAATACCCGGACCACGCCGACAGCATCGACGTGCGTCGCGAGACCGCCAGCCGCAACCGCACGCGCAACGGCGTGACGGAGACGCTGCGCTACGGCTACTTCGATCCGGGCGCTATCGACCCCGGCGGCATCTTCGAGACCATGATCGACGCCAACGGCAACGAGGTCACAAGAACGGGCCAGCAGTTCAGCTTCACCACGTCGGAGCTGATGCTCTTCAACAACCTCGAAGTGGACAAGCACATCGCCGACCCCTCCTACCTCCCGCGTTTCTACGGACTGCGCGAGAGTCAGCCCACGGCCCTCTACGCCTACGACCATCCCACGGACGAACACTCCGTCCGTTACGATGAAGCCGGCGACACCGTCAAGCTGCTCTCCGACTACCTCCTGAAGCGGGGCGTGTCGCTGGATGTGCTCGACAACGCTGCGTTTCACTACATGAGCCCCAGCGAGAACTGGATCAGCGAGGAAACCCTGCGCCAGATCTGGTGGAACGACGAGATGTCCCGTCCCGCCTCGGGCAGGCCGTTCCAATTCGACGGGCTGCTTTACAGCAACAATGCCATTTTCGGCATCGTCCGCAGCCGCACGCGGCACAAAAGCCACACCGACGGCAAGATGATCGTCCGCGGGGCCATCGTCTGCCCGGATCTGGGCATCCTGGCGGCGGGCGACGACAGCTCCGGGACGCGAAGCTTCCAGCTCTTCTACGACCGACGCACGGCGCGCTTCTGGCGGCTTGAAGATCCTACGCAGGTCGAATTCCGGCGTCTCGTCGGCAGGCGCGTAATGGGGGCGGAGGGCTGATGCGCCGGCTGACCCCGGCAGGGAGGAATGCAATGCGATTCGCCGGTATGTTCATGGTCGCCGTGTTGACGCTTCTTGGCGCCTCGGCGGCGCAAGCGGACACCGTATACCTGAGGAGCGGCGTGGTCCTGCACGGCCAAGTCGTTCAGGACATGGGTTCCGCCGTGCGTTTCCGCTCGGGGGATCGCATTGTCGCGTTGCGCAAGAGCGAGATAGCCCGCATCGAGGAGAACGATAAGACCGGCGCGTTGGACAAGGAGCAGCTCCGGAAAGCGGCCGAACAGCGCGAAAAGGAGCTGGAAAAAGAGACGGGACTGACCTTCGAACAGCGCGCCGCCATCAACGAGGCGCTGCGCGCCATGACCTCGGAAGACGGGGACGGGCGACGCCGGGCGATCGCCAGGTTGGTCGAAATGAACCGCAGCGCCCCGGTCTTCGTGTATCTGGTCAACTGGCTGCCGGGCATGCGCCCGATTTTCGTGCCGGCCGTGCTGGACGCCCTGACCGCGATGGACCTGCGCCAAGCCCTCCCGGTTCTGCGCAGCCAATGCATGCATCTCGACGGCTATGTGCGCGCCCACGCGCTCGAACTTCTGGGCGAGTACGGCAACCACAGCGACGAGCCGTTGATCGCGCGTGGACTGGTCGACCCGCTCGCGCAGGTGCAGGTCGCCGCCGCGCACGCCCTCGGGCTGCGCGAAAGCCGGCGCGCCACACCCTGCCTCATCGCACAGCTCGAAAACCCCGACGGAAGCGTCCGCAACATGAGCCTGGCCGCGCTGCGCCATATCTGGCGGGACCATGAACAGGCGCAGACCAACGAGACCGCCGAGCAATGGCGCGCGCTGTGGTCCGCCGCGCACGCACAGACGCCCGATCCCATCGCGCCGGAGGATCTCCGGCCGCTGGCGGGCGCATCGGTCCACTATCAGGAGGAATGCTGACCCATGCGCACCCGGTTTAGAGCGCCCATACGAGGCTGCCGCCCGCGAAAGCCGTCGAAAGACGGATTTTCCCTCCTCGAGTTGATGATTGCGGCGGCGCTGTTCCTGATCGTAATCGGCGGGGCAGCGCAGGTGCTGGTTTCCTACTATGCCGCGATGCAAAGCCAGAACTTCCGGGTCGCAGCCGTGGGGCAGGCGCGCGGACTGCTGCACGCCATGCGCAGCGTGCGCACGGAAAACCCCAACCGCTTCCCCGACGCCATACTGGAGCGCTGGCCCAACAACTTCACCCGGGAAAACCTCCCGGAACTGCCCGGAGGCCGCCTCCTCGTCACCTATGACGACGCAAACGCCAATCCCCTCGAGGTCACCGTGGACGTATCGTGGAACACGCCGGGAAACCAGCGCGCCGCCATGCGCCTGACCACCCTGCTGACGGATCGATAGGAGGACACCGTGGGCAAGCGCAACGGCTTCACTTTGATCGAAACGATGATCGTCATGGGCATCCTGTCCGTCGTCATGGGCATCATCTTCGTCGTGGTCACGGCATCCGCCCAATCCATGAACACTGCCAACGCGCAGGCCGCCGTCCAGCAAAACGTCCGCGACGTCATGCAGGCGCTGTTCCTCGATCTATTGGCCGCAGGCAAGGAGAATATTCCCTCGGCCAATCCACCCGTACAGGGCGTGCGCATCGTCCAGAATCCGGTCCCCGGAAGCCCGTGGGAAATCGTCTTCCAAACGCCCGTCGATGACCGAGCCGAAGGCTGGACGCAGCCCATCCGCCTTCGATACGTTAACGAGGACGCCAACGGCAACGCCCGGCTCGATCCCGGCGAGGATCTCAACGAAAACGGGGTGCTCGACCGCCACATCATCCGCATCCCCGGCGGCGTCGGCGCCGTGCCGACCATCGTCGGCAACGTCAACAGCATCAGCAACGCCACGGCGCAAATCGTCGACGGGGCCGTACTGATCACCATCGAATCCACGCAGCTCTTCGATCCTCGCCAAGAACACTTCGCCCACGCCCGGCTCGACACGGTCATCTACCCGATGAACTGAGGCGCACCACATATCGGCGACTGCATCCGGCCCCTTCGCCTGCCGAGGCCCAACAAGCGCATTGCGTCCAGCCGCGCCAATTGGCTACCCTTGCACGACCAAGGGGATTCGCCATGCCCAACGATGCCGCGCCTTCGCCAAACCACGACGCCGCCAAGAACCAGTTCGGGACCTTCGGCGGCGTCTTCACGCCGTGCACGCTCACGATTCTGGGCGTCATCATGTTTATGCGCGCCAATTTCGTGCTGGGGCAGGCCGGCATCGCGGGGGCGCTGCTCATCCTGGTTCTGGCGAAGTCCATCACCCTGCTCACCACGCTGTCGGCCAGCGCCGTGGCCACGAACATGCAGGTGCGGGGCGGGGGGGCCTACTACCTCGTCTCGCGGGTGCTCGGTCCGGAATTCGGCGGCGCGATCGGCATCGCCCTCTTCATCGCCCAGGCGGCATCGGTCCCGTTCTATTTGCTGGGATTTACCGAGGCCATCATCGACACTTTCCCTCTGCTCGAGCCGCACTTTCTCTGGATAGCCTCGATTTCCGCCGGGGCATTGCTGGTCGTCGCCTACGTCGGCGCCCAGTGGGGCATCAAGCTTCAGTACGTCATCCTGGGCATTCTTCTCGTAGGGGTCGTGGGGTTTCTGGGCGGCGCCGCAATCCGATTCTCCCCCGAGACCTTCCGCGCCAACCTGTTCAGCGCCTACACGCCCATGTCGGAGGCGTTGCCAAACGGCCCGAGGTATTCGTTCTGGGTGATGTTCGCCATCTACTTCCCGGCCGTCACCGGCATCATGGCCGGCATCAACCTGTCCGGCGACCTCAAGGACCCCAGCCGGAGCATCCCGCGCGGCACGCTCGTCTCCATCGGCTTCACCTTTCTGGTCTATGCCGCCGCCATCGTCCTGTGCGGCGGGGCCTTCGACCGCGAATCGCTGATCCAGCGGCCCTTCCTGACGCTCTCGGAAAACTCCCTTTTCGGCGGGGGCTTCGTCGCCGCGGGCATGTTCTGCGCGGCGATATCGAGCGCCCTCGGCAGCTTCATGGGCGCGCCGCGCGTGCTGCAGGCCGTGTCGCGCGACCGGATCGTGCGCATCCTCAGGCCCTTCGCCTGGGGCTCCCGCAAGGGCGACGAGCCGCGCCCGGCCGTGCTGCTGACCGCGGCGATCACCTTCTCGGTCATCGGCTGGGCGAACGCGGCGGGCGGCAGGGCGGCGCTGAACCTCGTCGCGGGCGCGATCACGATGTTCTTCCTGTACACCTACGGCATGCTGAACCTCGCGGCCTTCATCGAGGCCGCCGCCGGCAACCCATCGTTCCGGCCGCGCTTCAAGGTCTTCCACTGGAGCACCGCCCTGCTGGGCGCCGTGGGCTGCATCGCGACGGCCCTGATCATCTCGCCGGTGCAGGCCGCCGCAGCCTTCGCCATCCTGGGCTTGCTCATCTGGTTCATCAAGAGCCGCGAACTCCAGACCGCCTTCGGCGACGCCCGCGACGGCTTCTATTACAGCTCCATCCGAAACAACATGATGCGCCTCGCCGATCGGCCCATCCATTCAAAGAACTGGCGGCCCACCTGCCTCGTGTTCGCGGGCAACCCGAACGCCCGTGAAGCCCTGGCCAACTACGGCCTGTGGTTCGGCGCCGGCCGAGGAATCGTGTACCTGACCAACATCCTGACCGGCAAACTCGAGGACGTCCTGGCCCGGCGCGACGGCGCGCTCAAGCAACTCCGCAATTTCTGCGAGGAGCGCAACCTGCCGGCCTTTCCCGTGGTCGTGGCGGCCGAGAACGTCCGCAGCGGCGTGACGACCGTGCTGCAGGCCACCGCCGTCGGCCCCATTCGCCCGAACCTAGCCATGTTCGGCTGGACGAACGACCCCGAAACCGCCGGGGACACCATCGAGACCTACCGGGTCGCGCAGCAGCTCAACATCAGCACGTTGATCCTCAAGACCGCCGATTCGAGCGGACCGCGCCCCCGCAGGGTCGACGTCTGGTGGCGCGGACACCAGAACGGCGGCCTCATGGTCCTGCTCGCGCATCTGCTCATGCGCAACTGGGAATGGCGCAACGCGCACATCCGTCTGGTGCGGCTCATTCCGTCGGAGTCCGGGCGCACCCCCACCATGGAGGCGCTCCAAGAGTTGATCCACCACGCGCGGGTCGACGCCGTTCCCCATGTCGTGGTCAGCGAGGCCCCCTTCGGCAGCGTGCTGCGCCGGGAATCCGGCGACGCCGACTGCGTGCTTATCGGCTTTGAACTGCCCGAACCCGAGCACGAGCAGGCGTGGTACACGCGCTATGCAAAGTGGCTCGACGGCCTGCCCACCACGGTGCTGGTCGGGTCAGCGGGCGAAGAGGATATCCGGGCATAGAAACGGGGAGCGGCCTTCGCCGCTCCCCGCGATGCAATGCGTGAGCAGAAACCGGGTCAGTGCGGATGCGCGTGCGGCTGCATCCCCTGCATGCCGGTGAAGTCGTCGATGATCTCCAGCAGCTCGACCGTGAACACGAGCACGGCGTTGGGGCCGATGGCGCCGCGCCCTTCCGCGCCGTAGGCCAAGTGGGAGGGAACGTAGAGCCGCCACTTGGCGCCTTCCTGCATCATCGTCAGGCCCTCGGTCCAGCCTTCGATCATGCCGCCGCTGACCGGGAACTCCACCGGCTCGCCGCGGGCGATCGAGCTGTCGTACTCCTCGCCGTCAATGGACGCGACCGTGTAATGCACGCGCACCACGTCGTCCACCGTGGGCGATTCTCCGGAACCCGGCTCGATAACCTCATACAACAGGCCGCTTTCGGTAGCCTGAACGTTTTCTTCAGCCTGTTTGGCCTCAAGAAAGGCCGGACCCTCGGCAAGGTTCTTCTGGCCCTCTTCCATGCGCTCACGCTCGGCCCGCGCCTGCATGTCCTGGCCGAACTTCATCATCACCTGCTGGACCTCGCCCGCGTCCAGAGCCAAATCCGCATCGCCGATCACATCCTCGATGGCGCGCACGAAAATTTCCAGATCGATGTCGTCCGCCACCATCTTCAGTTGACGGCCGATCTGCGACCCCAGCGCATAGCTGAGCCGCGCCTCGTCCGTTTCCAACTGCACCGGAGCCGCATCCTGCGCCACGGCGCCTGTCGCCGCCGCGACGATGAGCGCCGCAGCCATTCCAAGTTTGAGCATGTTCACATTCGGCTCCTTATCCGTTTTCCTCTTGGCGCCGCCCACCGGCCTGCGCCGTTTCCAAACACCCCGCCATCCTAACAGGCGCCGGGGCGGCGGGTCCAGAAACAGCAAACCCGCTCCCGTACGCGCCGGGCCGGCGCCCCATTTCCAAAGAAAAACGCCGGAATCGGCAACGGCCGGTCCCGGCGTACAGAAATCATTGTCTTGGCGAGGGCCGCCGCGGCGCCCTCAGTTGACCTCGACGCCCACTTGGGCCAGCGCGCGCCGGAGATCGTCGGGCGTGAACGGCTTCTGCAAGCAGACCGACGCCCCCAGATCCATCACCCGGTTGGCGGTTTCGTTGTCGTAATAGCCCGTCATGGCGATGACGTGCGTGGAAGCGTTCTCCGCCGCGCCCTTGATGCGGCGGCACACCTCGAAACCGTCGATGCCCGGAAGGCGCAAATCCAGAAACACCACGTCCGGCCGGAAGGTCGCCACCTGATGACCGGCATCGAAGCCGTCCGAGGCCACTTCCACCTGGAAGTTCGTCTGGGAGCGTTCGAGGAAGCGCCGCACCACGCTGACCACGGACTTCTCGTCGTCGACGACGAGCACCTTGACGCCCGAATCGCTGAGATCGCCGTGGATGGGAATGCTGTTCTCGCGAAGGAACTTGATCAAGTCCTCGCGCCGGATGCGCCGATGGCCGCCCGGCGTCTTGAACACCTGGATACGGCCTGCCTCCGCCCACTTGCGGATGGTGTCCGCCGTGACGTGGCAGTACTTCGCGACCTCGGAAGTGCTGAAGGACTGTTTAGGTTCCATGCCCGAATTGCCGAATTTGTTGTCCACCAAGAGCCTCAGCCCCTCCCCAATGGGCCAACGACCGCCGTATGCGGCGGCGTTTTCAAGAAAAAGAAATGGAGCTGGAGGGGGGAGTCGAACCCCCGACCCCATCATTACGAGTGATGTGCTCTACCAACTGAGCTACTCCAGCAAAAAAAATGGTGCCAAGGGGCAGAATCGAACTGCCGACACGCGGATTTTCAGTCCGCTGCTCTACCAACTGAGCTACCTCGGCACGGCCGCGTATAGCATACGAAACGGAAAGCCTGTTGTCAAGATTGCGGCGCCCCAAAATACCCGCAGCCCGAAGGGACTGCGCACGGCCTGTTCACAGCCCCCGATCGCGCAGGTAGGCCTCGACGCGCGTGCGGTGGTCGCCTTGGATCTCGACGGCGCCGCCGCTCGCTTTGCCGCCCGCGCCGACCGCCTTCTGGAGGTCGCGCGCCAAGGCGCCCACGTCGCCCGTAATGCCTTCGAGCACCGTGACCACGCGGTCCGACGCGCGCTTCTCCATGCGGATCTTGTAGCCGCCCTTGCGCGACTTCTCGACCGCGTACTTCGCCTTGGGCGCGCCGGACTTGGGCGGCGCTTCCGGGGCCTTCCCTGCCGGGAGATCCTTCTTCTCGCCCGCGAGCGCGCCGAAGGGGTTGTCGGTCAGCCCGCGCCGTTCGGGGCTGGTGTCGATGCGTGGCTTTTTCTCTTTCATGAATTCTCATTCTAAGCGAAAAAGGGGGGACCCGCCACCCCGGCGAATCCCCCGGCGCTGCACATACGGCTTAGTGGTGCGAAAAACACCGTTCCATGGCGAAGACCATCGTGGCGCCTGCTTCGTTGCAGGCCTCGATGGCCTCGTAGTCGTTCACGCTGCCGCCGGGCTGCACGATGGCGCCGATCCCCGCGCCCGTCGCCGCGTCGACGCCGTCGCGAAAGGGGAAGAAGCCGTCGGACGACATGGCCGCGCCCTCGAGCGTCTCGTCGCCCTTGTACTTTTCCTTGGCCTTCTGGATGGCCTGGCGAATCGCGCCGACGCGATCCTGTTCGCCCGTGCCCACGCAGATGGTCTGGCCGTTCTTGGCGATGACGCAGCCGTTCGAGCGCACATGGATGTTCACGTACCACGCGAACAAGAGGTCTTCGAGTTCCTGCGCGGTAGGTTTGCGGGCGATGTCGATGCGGCCCTTGGTCTTGTGCTCGTTGTACGCCGGGGCGAGGTCGTCCGGCCCCTTCACGCGCGACAGGTACGGCACGGCCAGCACGATGCTGCCGTCGTCGAACACCTTCATCTCGCGCACGCCCGTGCCGTCGTCGATGAACTTCGGCAGTTTGGACAGGTCCGGCAGCTTGATGATGCGCAACTCCCTGTTCTTCTTGAACTTGTCGGCGTTGTGCAGTACCTCGAGCGCCTCCGGCGTAAAGCCCGGCGCGGCCACGCCCTCGACGATGGACTGCATGATCTCCTCGGCCGTGGCGGCGTCCACCTCCGCGTTGAAGGCCACGACGCTGCCGAAGGCAGCCTGCGCGTCGGCGTCGCGCGCGCGGATGTACACGTCGACCAGCGCCATCGCGCCCGTCTGGATGGCCGCGCCCGACGGGTTGCAGTGCTTCATCACCGCGCACGCGGGCCGCTGCATGTACTTGAGGATGCCGACCGCGTGGTGCATGTCCTCGAGGTTGGTCTGCGACAGGCCGCTCTTGCCGGTCTTGAGCATCTCGTAGGCCCCGAGCACGAGTCCTTGACCGTCGGCCGGGCGGTAGAACGCCGCAGGCTGGTGCGGGTTGGTGCCGTAGCGCAGGTTTTCGACCTTGGCGTAGGCGCGGCCCATCACCTCGATGGTTTCCGGAAAATCGCCTTCGGTGCGGGTGCGGTACATGTCCTTGAGATTCTTGTCGGCCATGATGGGTTCTCCCTCGCGTGAATGCCCCTGAAAACAGACGCGCCCGGGCGGCTGTATCCAGCGCCCAGGCGATCGGCTTTTACTGTTGGGTCCCGGCCGCTTCCCCGTGGTTGATTCCACGCTGCGTCGCCAGTCGCGGCGGACCGTCTTGCTGAAGCGATTCTGCCAAAGCCCCCCGCGAAAGTCAACGGTTTGCGGGCGCCCGCAATCCGTCACATCCCGTAGAGAAACTCGTCGCTCTGCATGAAGCGCGACGGGTCGGGCAGGCGATCCTCGTAGATCTCGACGCCCTTTTCCTCGCGCAGGGCCTGCAACGCCTTGCGGTAGAGGATGCCGGGCAGCAGGTCGAGGCGGGCCTCTTCGATGGTCTTGATGGTCTCCGGGGCTCGGGAGACCACTTCGAAGACCAGGTAGGCGTCGGGAATGGACTGCGTCTGGCGTTCCCCTTCGGGGGTGAGGATCATCAAGTCGTGCGCGGGAACGAACACCGGGCCGAGCACGTCGCCTTCTTCGGCGCCGGCGGCCGTCACCCAGAAACCCCGAAACTTCGTGGCGGCCGGATTGTTCTCGATCCTGCTCGATACGACCAGGCTCGGATCGACGGCGTAATACCGCTCGATGACGTCTTCCCAACGCTCGCCGGCCTGCAACATCCGCTGCACGCGGGCGGCCTCGCCCTCGGCGTTGGGCATCCGGGCCGGAAACCGCAGCCCGACGAACTCGATGGACTCGAAATAGACGAGATCGTCGCGCATCAGGGCGTATTCCTGGCGCAGATCCTCCTGCGTGACCTCGATCACCCCTCGATCCAGATATTCGCGGGCCAAGGCGTAGACCGCCTCCTCCCCAAGCAGCCGGTCGTAGATGCGGTCGATGCTCTGCTCGACTTCCTCGACGATGGACTGGAACTCCTGCGCCGTGAAGCCCAAGGCGGACGGGTCGGTGATGCGGCGGATGACGCGCTGGTCGGGGTTGCGCTCGAAGTAAATCTCCTCGGCCTGAGCGCGGCTGATGTCCACCTTGCCCTCGGCCGCCATCTGTTGGCCGAGCGCCAGTTTGAGTTCGTCGTCGATGTGCGTGCGCAGCACCCGGAGCAGGTCGCCCCGGTTGAAGATGTTCGGGCGTTCCTCGTCGGGCATCTCGCGCAGCACGGCGTAGAGGTCGGCGCGGCGCAGGATCTGATCGCCGACGCGGGCCACGATG
>OBJA01002324.1_pt1 | contig 11131 bp, 6 predicted proteins | sample 1519751 | NCBI WGS metagenome assembly OBJA01 (sample SAMEA3881238, study PRJEB22517) | soil metagenome | biome: lake sediment; feature: soda lake sediment; material: sediment, water from around vicinity | place: India | collected 2013-12-23 | depth 3 m
GAAAAGGGATAATTGGCGGTTACAGCTGAATTTTTAAGGTTTTTGATTAATATCTGGATACAACTATTTTTATGCTTCTTGTGAATCTTCATGGCTCTAATATGACAGATTGCTTTTAGGAGATATATTTGATTTTCAAAACAAAAAGACATCCAGTATAACCATATTTTTCATTATTCAGATCATTAAAAAAAAAGAGGCTGCTACAGTAAGTATGAACAGCCTCTTTAACATTAGGATGAGATGGTTTATGGAACTTTTGAAAATCTTATATTTGAGAAGTAATACACGATATCCTTGTCAAAGCTAATCCATGGTTCAGTGCCAATATTCCAGACAATAACCCTGTTATGCTTTCCAATGGAATTACTCATGTCAAAAGTAACATCATGCCATTTCTGGAGTGCTGCATCAGGAAGACAAATATGGCCTTTATCCCAATATTCCTGACCAAAGCTGCTATTATCCCCGAATGACCACATCCGGTTCATAATTCTTGGCCAAAAGCATTGGAATTTTTCATATTTACCTTCAAAGGTAGATTTCTCAGGTGCGTACACTTTCATTTTCAGATATCTGTATTCCTGAGCATTAAACTGATACTCCTTTGGAAGTGCAAATACAAAAGAGGCACTTGTTGCTTTGCAGACAACTTTATAAATGTTCTCCAGACCGGCACTTTCAGGAGCATCAGTTGCAGGATAGGTAACCTCTACATTCCAGTTCCAATCCTGTACATTGCCGTTCAAATGGAATTGATTATCTACAAGGACTTCTTCCGGACCTTTAACCAATTCTACAATGCCACTTTCAACATAGGGCATCAGAAGTGCATCAAGACCCATGCTGTTAGGATAATAATAAACTTTTTCAAGAAGTCCAGCCTCCAGAAAATCTTTCAATGCCTGTTGATTCCCTTCTGAAATGTTTCCTGCCTTTCTAATAAAGGGAGAATAATCACCACCACCAACAATATCCTGTACCCCATTTCTATCATATTTCAGTTCCGGAAGTTTGAAAAGTTCGCCTCCAGTTAAATCAAGTGTTTTAAGGTTTGGAAAATAAAAGATATCCTGCAGTGAGTTAGCATGTACAGGATATACCAGTGTACTGATATTTGAAACCCCCTCAGCTGTAAAAGTGGTTACGCCATTAGCAGCTAAAATATTACGTTCAGTGGGAGAAAATACGGTAGATACAGTAGGCATATTCAATACAAGATTACTTTTAAACAAAACTGTATCCAGAATAGGCTTTCGGTTTAATTTCGGAATTATTTTATATTCCATTTCCACTTCTATCTGCTTTCCTGCTTCAATATTACCGATGAAAAACCTTGAATTTGCTTTTCTTGAACCGGTTTGAACTACACCTTCTTTATCGGTGTATTTAAAGCTTAAGCCGTAATAATCCAATAAAACTGATGACAAACCCATTGGCAAGTCAATAACTGCAGCTGAAGGGGATGCCATGATTCTTGGTGGAGTAACAGCATATGATGCAAGATCATTTCTTGTGAAGGGGATGAGTGCAATTTCTTGTGGAACTGACTCATTGCCGTACTTGTCAACAGTATAGATTTTAAACCGGTATAGTTTTGACTGGGTGAGATTCGTTATATTGACGTACGATACCAGAGAATCGATTGTTACTATTTTATCATCATATTCAATACGGGTTTTCTGCGCTTTCCCTAAATTTATCAGATTGCTTGGGATGCGCCCTGCTTTCATTAAATTGATTTCCACCCTTTCATAACCTATAAAACCAATAACTGTATCATATTTGGCCGGATAAATAATTTCCCCTTCGAATAGTTGCTGCTTGTCGTACATCCCTTCGCAGGACCATAAAAAGACTACACAACCTAAAAACAGGATTGATATTATTTTTCTCATAATTTCATGTTTAAATCTCGTTTACGAACTAAATTTTACCTTGCAGCTTTTCTCCCGTATAAAGTCAACTCTGATAGGCAGTTTGCATTATCCAGGGTATAATTGCCGTTGAAGCTTTTCATTGCACGATACCTGAACCAACGTGTAGGTTTTGTATAACGCGGCTCATCAGGATACATGTAGGCCATATCGCCTTGCCTGCCTTTTTTTACAATTTCCAGATCACTCAGCCCAACAGGGACTGGAATTTTATGTTCAGAAATAAAAACCCATTCTTTTGTATCATCATCCCATGCATACATCTCATATAAACCTACATTTTCATCACGGTAATACTGCCCTCTGCATAATTCGCCGCAAAAATTTGTATGCCGTTGTACAGTTACTATCCTACTCAATTCATAATGGTCTCCTAAATCGATAATGACATTCCATGGCATGTTTCCGTCGGAAGATTTTCCTGTTCGGCCACGACCGCCGGTGTGCATGAAATTAAGGTTTTCTCCTTCATCTATGTTGCCATCAATAATATAACGCAGCCTTCCTTCCACATTATCTCCAAAAGCCTGAGGTACACCTCCGATGGAATCGTTTGCTGCGGGTAAGAACCAGTTATCTTTTGGTATTTTAATATCTTCCAGTAGAGTAATTTCACCCATATCAATAGGATCCGACATATTTCCGTAGATGTCAGCTATTCTGATTTTAACCTGTAACGGGTCTTCCGGGCCTAAAGGAAGGTTTTCCACAAAACGCCTGTCTTTCTTCAGGTTGGAAGAAAACACAGAAGTAAAGCTTCGTTTATTTCCCGCTTGTGTATAGCTAAAATCAACATATACGTTGATACTCTGTTCAAGCTCATTAACCCAATCTACAAAGAAAGAACTAAAGCCTGACTTCAGCTGAATTGATTTTGTTACCCTTGATATTGTGGACTCAAGAGGAACAACCTGCACAGGCACAGATACTGATCTGTTGCCTGCCCTGTCAAGTGCACAAAGTTCTACTGTATATTGAATTGTATCACCAAATCCGATTACATCCAGTGAATCAACAAAGTATGAAGCCGCAAATGCAAAAGTCTTCCCATCGGCATTTGTATACCTTGCTTCCACACTTAATACATCTTCATCATCCGGAACATCATAAAAAAACCGTGCTCCACCGTAAAGTGGTTTATACGTTATGTTGGACGGAGGCCCCGGAGGTATGGAATCATTTAAATCTGATCTCTGTTTGTCCTCACAGGCAATTATAAAGATCAGCAAAATTAATGTGCATATGATGTTTATTCTTGATTTCATAAATTTCAATTTTTTGTTTGTTTTATGATATAAATTTTTACCATCCCGGATTTTGAATCAGGTTTGAATTGGTGTTTATCTCATTCAAATCGATTGGCCACAGATGGTCGGTAATAGTAAATCTTCTTGTCTGCTTGATCTCCAGATTGAAGAAATTAGCACCATTGGTCCCTCTGTAATTCCAACCCCAAACAGGTGATGAAAATTCCATTATAGCCCTTTTGTGGCGTACCATATCAGGAAAGCGGCTTCCTTCAAATGCGAGTTCAATTCCTCTTTCCTGCAAGATGATATCGCGCATTCCTTCTTTTGTTCTGTGTTTATTAACCGATTTTACAATACTTGCATCAGCCCATACTGTTTCCACATCCGGAACTCCGGCTCTTTCCCGTACAAGATTAATCGCATTATAGACTTCCTGTGTTGGTGCATCATAATATTCATTTAAGGCTTCTGCTTTCATGAGATATAAATCTGCCAGCCGGATTATCGGGTATGGGTATTTCAAAGTTCTGGCCCAATGACCTGATTTGGATTCCATATGAACCAACTTTTTTATTCCGATTCCTGTTTCGTAGTAGTCAGTGCTGTGTTGAGATGAATTAAATCCACCATCAGTACCGGCATACATCATGGTTTTGATTCTTACACTGTGACTTCTCCAGTAGCCGCCTGTAATAGCAAGATTGGCATAAAAACGAGGTTCTCTGTTCAGATAAAGATTAATGGTTTCTGCACCGGGTTGCATAATACCTGCTAACTCCTGATATGCCGGTTCATTTGCCCCCGGAACTCTTGTAAGTTCCCATTTTTTATCCAGATTAAATGTTATATCTTCATCAATTGGAACGCCATTTTTACTATAATAACGCTCTGCCATCTGATATGTAGCGGCCATCCATTGCCATGAAAATTGAGGAGTGTTTGTTATTCCGCCACCATATCCCTCAGGAAGGCGCATATTGGTTGAATGAGCAAGTTCACCCTGGTCATAATAATTTAAGTTTGAAAATCCCCAGATAAGTTCATTGTTCCATGGTTCTGTGACTGCAAACCTTAAATCGTAAATCCTTTGCAGGTTTTCTTTATTAATCGCATAATCTTCTCTGTCAAAAATATAGACGGGTTTGTCATATTTATAAAGTGCAATGCCATTTTTTTCGCAAAGTACTATTGCCTCCTCAATTGCATCAATCGCATCTTTCCACTTCTCTTTTTGATAAGTAAGTGGGAAAAAAGGTTCACCTTTATGATTTACAAAATCACCAAAATATTCAATATTTCCGTTAAAAAATGGACTTGCCCTGAAAAGTAATACGCGTGCTTTTATAGAAGTAGCTATTAACCGATCAATCTGGCCGGCAAGTGTGCCTGTTTTTTTCTCCTGGAGGTCAGGTATGGCTTCATTCATCAATTTCAGAATGAAATCAAAGCAATCATCCACTTTTGAACGATACTGGAATAGTTCCTCTTCACCTGCATCAGGGCTTATCAATTCATCAGCAATTACAACGGGACCATAATGCTGCACGAGAATAAAATGGTAATATGCCTTCAGGAATTTAACTTGAGCAGCCCATTCCTTTTTTTCATTTTCAGTCATATCCGGAACGCGATCAATCAGTTGTAGAAAAACATTTGCCTGTCGTATTCCAACATATAAAGGCTTAGCGGCACCTGTACCTGACCAGAATCCTATAAGCGGACTTGTTGTGGATTGTAATCCCCTCATTATTCTTATCCCTCTTAACTGTCCAGTATTATCACCCAAATCCAATCGGCCCAGCCATTCATCACCTAAAGTCCAGGGTGATTCATGAGTCATATCAATGCGTGGCATATAGCTGTATACTTTGGCCAGTGCATTCCATGCCTGTTCTTTTGATTTAAACAAATCCTCCAGAGTAATCGTATTGTCGGGGACTACATCCAGATAATCAGAACATGAAGGAATGAAAGCGAGAATGTATACTATTATTAAAAATTTTTTGAAAATTTTCATATTCATAATTGTTAAAAATTAAAATGCTACCTGTATCCCTACGTTAAATCTTCTGTTTGGCGGATAGCCCAATCCCCTTCTTCCCATCTCTGGATCCCATAGATCGAATGGACTAAAAACAAGAAGGTTTTCACCGCTCGCATAGAGCCTGGTATTTTCTACACCCACACGACTAAAAGTGCCTTTTGGCAGATTATATCCCATTTCAACTGTTTTTAACCGAATAAAATCGCCCCTCCGTAACCACCAGGTTGAAGTTTGAGTATTATTTGCCAAAGGCTCAGTAGATAAACGGGGCCAGAATGCATGAACATTGGGATTTGTTTCTGTCCAGTAGTTTTCAGCGATAATGGTTAAAGCATTTCTGCGGTTTGCAAAAGGTGCTATTCCATCATCATTGGTTCCTGGATTTATAAATAAGGATACGCGGGCATTTCCCTGAAAAAAGAAGGAGGCATCCAGATTCTTAAACCCACTTGACAACCCAAAACCATATTGTATTTCAGGAACTGTTGGAAACCCAATTGGCACCTGATCATTTGAATTGATTACACCATCACCATTAACATCCTTGTACTTGATGTCACCAGCCTGATATCTCCCAAAATCCTGCTTAGGTGAGTTTCTTATCTCTGCTTCGTCAACAAATAGCCTTTCAGCTATTAACCCCCACCACTGATTTATTGAATGACCTTTTCGTTTAAGATATTCATCAGCATAATCTTTTTCATCCAGTTTTACATACTCATTGGTTGCATATGTAATATTAGCTCTTGCTGTTAACCACCAGTTTTTCTGTGAAGCATATTTGTAATCAATGGATCCTTCATATCCTGAAGATTTTACTTCTCCTACGTTACCGCTGATTGCTGCTTCAAGTCCGGCAGTGGAAGGAAAATTCTGCCGTTGCAGGTATATCTGACTCCTGTAATCATTAAAGTAGTCTGCCTGAATCTGCAAAGCATCATCAAGAAAACCAAGCTCTATTCCCAGATTAAGTTTTGTGGATACTTCCCATGTAATATCCGGATTAGCATACCTAGTGATGTTATATCCGCCATAGTCATTCATAAATGTTGTACCCCAGCGGTATCCTGCTCCTCCTTTTGAAATGGCCGACAGATAGAAAAAACGATCAGCTCTGCCGGCGATTGCATCATTTCCTACCTGTCCATAAGTAGCTTTCAACTTTAATGTGCTGATTACACGTTCTATTGGTTGCCAGAATGATTCGTTTGAAACCAGGTATCCTGCTCCAAATGAAGGGAAGAATCCAAAACGCTTGTCTCCGGCAAATTTTTCAGAACCGTTATAACCATAAGTAAATTCATGGAAATACCGGGTGTCATAATCATAAGCTACCCTTCCCGAATTACCCATATTCCTTTCCGGTAAAGTCTCATAAATCGAGTTGCTGTTACCCCCTGTTAAGAGATATTCCTCAAATGTACCCACAGTCATTAAACCCAGATTATGCTTTCCTAAACTTCCACTCCAGTTTAGACGGCCTTCATAATAATAATGTGCACTTGCATCTCTGCCAGGATTAACATCTCCCAAATATGATTGTCCTGATTCAGAATTAAGCCCGTAAAGTGTATATTCTTCTGTAATCTGGTTGTAGGTTTCAAGATCATAATAATACGGGTTATAGTATCTCCTGCTTGAATACAGGCCCCAGGTATTTACCGATGCCTTACCCTGAAATTTTAAGCCTTTGGCAACAAAATCCAAATCCTGAGAAAAAGTTGCCATAGCTGTTATAGAACTTTCGTTCCTGTCCTCATACCCACGAACCATCTCTGCGTAAGGGTTTTGTTTCAATGAACCTGAAACAAATGTACTTCCAAACAGGATATGATCGGCATAAGCATGCTTTTCATCTGCCTGATAGACTGCAGGAAAATCGACCGGATTGGAGTTCATAACCATTCCAAAGATATTTGATGCCGGAGAACTTGGACCAGTATATCTTTCAAACCTCCCCTGAAGCCTTACATCAAGTTTTGATGTGGGAGTAAGTTTGAAAACAACGTTATTCCTAAGCTGTGCCCTGTTGATGTCAATGTTGTTATTGAAATTATTTTTAGCATCAACTTTCAGTAACCCTGTTTCATTGTCTAAGCTTCCTGCCACAAAATAGGTTGCAACTTTCCCGCCACCTGAAATATTAAAATTACCTTTCTTATTCCAGGTAGAAGTTTTAAATAACTCCTCATACCAATTGATGTTTGGATAAATCATCGGATTCAATCCATCCATTGTAGATTGGATTTTTTGTTCACTGTAATAAGTGCCGAGTAAGGGATTTCTTGAAACACGGGCTTCATTGTATAGTCGCATATATTCAACTCCATCAAGTAAATCATTCATTTTTGTTGGAGAGGCAACATGTGCTTCCACCCTTACATTAACCTTTGTGGGTCCTTCACGTCCGTCTTTTGTCTGCACAATGATGATTCCATTGGCTCCCCTTGCACCATAAAGCACCGTGGCTGAAGCATCTTTTAAAATTGAAAAACTTTCAATATTATCGGGTTCCATTCTGGCCAAATCATTCGGAGTAGCCTCAAAGCCATCGATTAGAATAAGGGGATTAGTTTTATAGCCAAAAGTTGTTACACCACGAACAAAAAATTGGGCATTATCGGCACCTGGCTCACCGGTAGTCTGATATGAAATAACGCCCGGAATCTTTCCTGCAAGTGCAGCAGTCAGGTTTGAAGCAGGCTGTCTTAATTCACCCGGTTTTACTGTTTGTATAGCAGATATAACACTTTCCTTTTTTTGAACACCAAAAGCAACAACCTGTACTTCTGCAAGTTCTTTTTCATCATTGTACAACTCAACGTTAATGATATTCCGCTCATCAACTATACGCTGAACCTGTTTTTTTCCTATGAATGAAAATAAAAGTGTATCACCAACAGAAGCACGTATTGAAAATTCCCCATTGACATCAGTGATTGTTCCTGAAGAAGTACCTTTTATCGCTATTGAAACTCCGGGAAGCCCAATACCCAAATCATCTTGCACCAAACCTGTGAGCAACTTCTGTTGCGGTTGAGCCAGCTGACTTAAGATGTCGCCTTTCCGTACATTGGTTGATGTGGCAGCTTTTTCGCTTTCAAATATTACAATTTGCCTGTCATATATTCTGTAAGTATTACCGGTATTCTTGAAAACCTGGTCAAGAACAATATCTACAGTTTGATCACTAACATCAATATCAACCCTTCGGTTAACATCCACCCATTTCTCATTATACAGCAAAATGTATTCGCTGTTCTTTTCTATATTCTCAAATATTTCACCGACAGTAGCATTCCTTAATTTGAAATTAAACTTCGATGATCCGAAAATTTGATCAGCTGCATACACTGCAGATCCCAGTAATATGAAACATACTAGTAGTTTCATTTTCATGATAAATTCAGTTACATACTTCCCCTGGAGAAGTAAAACAACTCTCGCTTTTTCTTCATACTTTTCATTGATTAGATTAAACTCCTAGAACTTCTATATAGCCACATAGCAGGCTTACACAATAAAATTTTGATTATTTGTGAAAAGGTATTCTCCGTTCAGCTTTTTTTTATTACCACAGTTTGACCAATTATGTAAAAATCAAATCCTGAGGCATCTGCAAGAGCTTGCAAAACTTCTTCAAGGGAACCCTCCAGATCCAGTTTGCCTGTAATGATATCATCAGCAGGATAATCAGGAGGAAGTTTTAATTCTATATTGAAATATCTCTCCACTTTATGCAAAACTGAAGCCAGGCTTTCTTTTTGGTATTCCAGCCATCCTCTGGTCCATGCTGTTAGTGCCTCAGCATTTTTCAGCTCCTCTAGTTCCATTATTTTATCCGCTTTATCAAAGCTTACCCGTTGATTCGGTTTCATAACAATGTCCTCCTTTAATAAACCGAATGCTTTGGTTTTTCTGACCAATACCTCGCCCTCCAACAATATAGTTTCTATAGTATAATCTGACTGGTATGCGGAAATGTTAAATTTAGTGCCTAATACTTTTACTGCAAGAAATTGTGTGGTTACAACAAATGGCTGTGACTCATTTGTGACGACATCAAAAAAAGCTTCCCCTTCCAAAAAAACCTCCCGTGTATCTTTTGTAAATGAAGAAGGAAATGCCAGGCGGCTTCCTGCATTCAGCCACACCCTCGTACCATCGGCTAATAATAAATCCGATTTTTTCCCATAAGGAATTACCAGTTCAAATGTCTTTATTTCGTTCTTCCCTGAACTTATTTCAGTACCTAACTGTATTACAGAATCATTAACAATCACTTGATCATTTACGACATCAAATGCAATGCTTGAGTTTGCTTTTCTTAATGCTATCTCCTCTCCAGAAGAAATTTTCAATTGGGCTTCAGCATCCCTGGTTTCAACTTCAGAGAAAAACTTGTTTTTTCCGGTAGTAGTATTATGGAAATAAAGTAATGAACCTAATGACATGACCAATAGTATCGAAGCTGCAATCTTTAATCTTCTTATAAACCGGTGTTTCCTGATCTTAATTTTGTGAAGGGCATCATATTGTTCTATGTTTTTCAGAATTGAATTTACAGCAATGTCATCAAGAGCATCAACTTTATCTTGTAAGAGACAAATAATCATCATTGCCTTATCTGCTTCAATCTTAAATTCCTGATTTTCAGAAATAAACCTGGCCCATGCTGCATGATTTTCTCCCTTTATAACCCAGGAAGTGAAGCTTTTATCTTCGAGAAGTTGTTCGTAGTCGTAGTTTAAAAATTTTAGTTCCATTAAGTTATCGGCTGTTTACTTCAATAAAGACATGGTGAAGAAATTTGTGGACAAAAAATTTTAACAATTTTTTACCATTTACTTGTAAATGTCGGGAAGTGTAAAAATAATTTTCTGAAAAATAGTGGATATATAAGATGTTGCAATCAAATCCTTCATCCTCAATCCTTCTTTAATGTGAAAACATGAAAGTGTTGAATAGCGAAAGCACTTGATTGAATTACTTGTAGCCTTTAAAAGATGTCTACATGAGATCTATCCTAATGAGGTTTATTTCGGAAAGTAAAAAAGGAGAAAAACAGCATAATTGTATCAGCAGAAAATAATATCTCTTTCATTGCTTTAAGTGCCCTGTGCGTTTGCTTTCTTGCTGAATCGTATTGCAGCTCCATAATTTCACAAATCTGTTCGTAACTAAAATCACAGAAGAATTTATAAAATAAAATCTCTCTCTGCCTTGGACTAAGTGAGGCTAATGCATTTTTTACTTTCTGCTCTCTGATTGTCAGATTCTCTTTGTCAATTAATTCCTGCTCGGCGGAATACACAATATCGGCAGAAAAATTTGCATCTCCACTGAATATAACATTGGTATTACGACTCATTGAACGAGCTAACCTTCTGCGAAAGGAAGTCATCAGATAAAAACAGATGTTGTTTGTTTCACCCAGATTGTCCCGGTTATTAATAAGATCGATAAACATATCCTGAATGACATCTTTTACCATTTCATTATCGGATGTAAATTTTGACCCATACCGGTAAAGAAGATGGACATGCTGTAAATAGATGGTTGAAAGAGCGTGATTTTCACCCTTCCTGAATTCATTCCATATTTTTTTATCAGCATTCATTGGAAGCGGCAAATATAGAAATCAAATAAAAATTTTCTAATCCAGTATCCCAAATAAGTAATTAACATCAGTTAATAAACTCTGAAGCAGGCAAGACATGCAGATTATAAAATTTTGTTGTAAAAAAGATGGATTATCCGAGGTGAAGTTTTCTTTATCCGGTAAAGTATGTATAGTAGATTTCGATAATGCGATATCAAATTCTTGAAAGATTTTTTGAGCCTTCTCAACTTCCTGCACATCAATCCCGGTGCTGCGGGATATGCGGGATTTCACAAGG
>OBJA01002325.1_pt1 | contig 11131 bp, 12 predicted proteins | sample 1519751 | NCBI WGS metagenome assembly OBJA01 (sample SAMEA3881238, study PRJEB22517) | soil metagenome | biome: lake sediment; feature: soda lake sediment; material: sediment, water from around vicinity | place: India | collected 2013-12-23 | depth 3 m
TCGACAGCAAAGGGGCTACTCCAAAAACTACCGCCAGGCTTTTATTTACTGTAATAGTAGCTGCTATTTCTTTTGCCAGCCTGTCGAAGTCTGCATTCTTTCTGCCTTTGTATTCATACCAGAATGTTAAAATACTGCCTCCCACCATAAGGTTGATGAAAAGTATGTGTATGAGGAACGACAAAATGAGTACAAATACCAGCAACCACTCAGGTAATGGCAATGGCAGCGGAATATCTTTGGGAACGGGAATCTGGTTGATTATGAAGCCTGTCATTTCTCTGAAGTTTTATTTTCGTACATAATCTGTTTAATATTAACCCCTTTTATCTGAGGGCCTTCAAGTTTTTTTGGCCTTTTCTGTTGTTCGGCAACAAAGGCAGCCAAAGCTTCAAGCTCTGCGTCGTTGCCCGGGAATGGAGGCATGTAATGCCTTACATTGTGCATGTTTTTCATATAAACTTTCATAGCCTCTTCATTGAGGGGCGATTTGGTGCCATACATGCGTTCAAACTTACGTACTACCGAACTTATACCGTGTGTAGTATGACAGCGGGAGCAGGCAAGGGTGAATACCGCTTCTCCTGCAGCTAATTTATTTTCTTCGGTTACTTCCGACATGGAAGCGTAGGGTGCATGTTTCAAAATTCCGGTTTGCTGGTAGAGTGCATACTCCTCTGCCAGAATACCATTGGCATACATGTATTCACCAATAACATAAGGCTTGCGAATGAATTCGCGCAACCTTTCAAAAGTTCCCAAAAACAAAAAAGATGCGATAACCGGAATTACAAGCAAATGTTTGGGCAAACGCCGTGGTGAAATGGTACCTAAAATGCCAAGAGCAAAACCAATGGCTATAACCGAAAATAGAATTATCAGCAATGAATTATACCAATCCTGAAATTGCTGTGTTCCCAAAGCTACAGGCAAATTGCCAATCATAGCCCTTGGTATATGCCAGTAATATAAAAATCCGCCAGCTGCCGCAACCGGCATCCAAAGCAGTATCCAGAAGGAGATGTACCTTAGTATCTCATACTTCCAGCGGTTGGTTTTTTTTAATGCATAAGCAGTTATCATTAATGCAACAGTCCCTGCCATCATCATTGCAACAGGGGTCCGGAAAATCAGCTGTGGAAGGTATAACGGATTAAGAAATCCTGTCAACAGCGAAGGGGTGTTGATCCAACTCCCCGGAGTCATCATAAAACCAAGTATGGCCACAATAATTGCCATGGTAAGCCAGGAAAAAACACTCAGAAAAAATCCAAACCATATATGCCTGCGCTTATTTCTGGCCGATTCATTTGATTTCCTCCACGTCAGAAAATAAATCATTATAAAAACAACTTCAAGAACAAAGATTATCCACTCCGAGAACCATGCAAAATAAAAGACACGAATCAGGCTTCCAAGTGATGTGGGATTGGCAAGTGAAGCAGCAAACCAGATTCCTACCCCGGTCAATGCCCCTGCTGTTGTTGTGATGATAAAGGCTATAAACATGAGTCGGCGGGCATTATCATCCCACGCTTTGCCTTCTTCCGGATTGCTTTTTTGCTTCAGGTAACCCCTGAATTCAAGAAGCGTTACCAGTGGGGCAAACCCTACTGCCAGCGCATGATTAATTAACACATGTACAATTGCTATTACAGCAACAAGCATGCGATTGCCCATAAAATCAAGATGAAATAATGGAAAATCCATAGACCAGTGGTTTTTTTATTTTGTTGAAAATATAAGGATTTTTTCCTTACTAATAGCTTCAAACCTGCATGAATTATGATGTTTACAAAAAAAATAAGAATCAGGCAGTTTTCTTAAATGCTTTTTTTAGATTAAATGTTCGCTTTTAATTGATTGAGATCCTGCTGGTTTGGAATGCAGATTAATGATTTATTTTATTTTTATTTAATAAGGTTATAATCACACGGTGAAAAATTTTAACAAGGCAATTTGGCCCAAAAGGATAAAACAAATCCGGAAAGCAAACTGCACTTTGTATTTTTAGGTAAGAACATAAAAAACCCTCCCTAAAAGCTAATATTAAGCTTCAGGAAGGGTTTTGGTGTTCTGTGTGTGCGGGGAAATTTTATCTGAAACCTCTGACGCCACCTGCTATTATCGAAAGCAAAAGCAATACAATAAAGATGTAGAATATTATTTTTGCGATCTCAGCTGCACCTTCTGCAATTCCTCCAAATCCAAAAAGTGCGGCGATTAAGGCAATTACCAAAAATATTATTATTAACCTGACCATAACTTTAACTTATTAAGTTTTTAAAAAAGTATTCCGGCATAAACCTGGATGGCGGTATTTCTGGCATTTCCAAGCAGTTGTTCTGCCGGAATGTTGTCTTTGGCCACATTTACCAGCCCAAGGTTGTATTTAAAACCAATTATTACAGGGTCAAGGGTAAAGTCGAGCCCTGCCGTAATACCAAAGTCGAACGACTTGAAATTATCCCTGTTGATGTCGTCATTGGTATCAATCTGGAAAAAGTCAAGTATTGAATTACTTGTTGACACATTGGCACTCGCCAGGTACCCTACATACGGGCCAAGCTGAAATGAAAAATCTTCAGCCAGATGATAAACTACATTCACTGGTATTTCAATGTAGTTTAAATTAAACTTGGCTTCTCCTTCAGCAAGAGCAACATCATAGGCATTGGTAAATCCTTTGGTAGAATACAACAATTCAGGTTGCAGGGAAAAGAACTCAGAAATTCCCATCCGGCCAAATGCACCTGCATGAAATCCTGTTTTTAATGTTCTGTCATCCGAATTATCAACAGTCATATTAGAAAAGTTTACACCAGCTTTTACTCCAAAACGTGAAAACTGGGCATAAGCACCTGTCGATATTAAAAGTGCCATTATAAATAGTATGCTAACCTTGTACTTCATGATAATCTTGTTTTAAAATTTATTTAATAACGATATCTCCTTCTTCCGCTGCTTTCTTCAAATCCTCATTGGCAAATATTGCCACTTCTACACGACGGTTTTGCTGGCGGCCATCTTCAGTTGAATTATCAGCCACAGGTTGATTTTCACCATAACCAATCTCTTTAATCCTGACGTTCCGGATGCCGAGATCTGCAAGCGCTTTTGAAACAGACCTTGCACGACGTTCTGAAAGTTTTTGGTTGTAATTTTCATCACCCCGGCTATCGGTATGGCCTTCTATCAAAATATTGGTATCCTCATATTTTTTTAAGGTATTGGCCAGGCTTTTGATGTTTTCCCTTGCCTGTGATGTGAGTTCCGACGAATCGAAATTAAACAGGATGCCTGAATCAAATGTTACTTTAATTCCTTCCCCGACACGCTCTACTTCTGCTCCTTTTAAATCTTTTTCGAGTTCATCTGCCTGCCTGTCCATGTATTTGCCTATCAAGGCACCTGCAGTTCCTCCTATGGCAGCCCCAATAATTGCACCCTGGGCAGTATTGTCCGACCTTGAACCAATGGCTCCGCCAATTGCGCCTCCTGCTCCTGCACCAATGGCCCCACCACGAAATACTTTCGACGTATTACAACTTATTGGTATCATGGTAGCTGCAATGATTAATAGAAAAAATATTTTTCTGAAATTATTATTTACAGGTATCATAACATTGAATTTAATATTTACTCCTTACCTGTATAATATTTGTGCCATTCATTGGGATTAATTGACAAACTGTTGTTGTTCAATGTTTTATTATGGTTGTCCAATGATTGCCCAAAATACATTGTTGTTGAAATCCACACTTTTAGAGAAAAAATCTACAGTATGAATTAAATTGGTTGACAAAACAGAGAAGAAGCACCAATGTTTATAAAATAAAAAAAGAACCTTCTCCTGAAAGCTCTTTTTGAAATGCCGTTGGATATCATTCTCTACCTTCTGAATGGGTTTATTATATGTTTTCCTGTTGATATTTTCTGGTGTATAAATTCGGTTAATCGCGAATTTGATATGGACCTGATCACCCGCATTTATCATTTTGTCCTCAATGATTGCTGGTTTAAAAAGTTTATTCAAAACAACTTTTTCAGGAAAATATGTTTACCTGCTGTTTTTATAATACTCCATTGCCTTGTCCATTTTTCTGTTTAAAAACCGGATGCGTGTTTCGGGATTGGGATGTGTTGACAGGAATTCAGGCATCCGGCCCTGGCTGGCCTTGGCCATACGTTCCCACAAACGTGGAGCCTCACGTGGATCATAACCGGCCATTGCCATAAAATATAGTCCAAGTTCATCAGCCTCCTGTTCATGCTTTCGGCTATATGGCAAAAGAATGCCTAATTGAGAGCCTACTCCGAATGCAGCCATTGCCAGCTGAAATGTTCCCTCTGATTCGTTTTTCAATGCCTCCGATAATGCCATACCTCCCAATTGAAGCGACAGTTGCTGGGTCATCCGTTCATTCGCGTGATCGGCAATGGCATGAGCAATTTCATGAGCCATTACTACTGCAATTCCATCATCGTTTTTACAAATGGGCATAATTCCTTCATAAAAAGCAATTTTTCCTCCGGGAATTGCAAAGGCATTGATTTCATCTCCTTTGAGCAGGTTAAATTCCCATTTGTAACCTTCAACTATGTTTTGTCTGCCTTCCTGTCGCAGGTATTCTTCTACAGCTGCTGTGACCCTTTGGCCAACTTGCCTGATCTTCCGGGTGTCGGCCTGATTTGTGGAAATTGCTTCCTGATTAAGTACCTGCTGGTAGCTTTGTGTTCCAAGTGCAACCATCTGTTGTGAAGGAATTACGGTAAACTGCCTTCTGTTGGTAAGTGGAACTGTGCTGCAGGCTGTGAATATCAACAGAAATATAAAAAAAACACTTGTTTTCATGATAATGTTGTTTCTATTCCAATTGCTAAAGCTATGCCAATTTGCAGCAGTAATTACATCAGAATTATATCCTTTTACAGCAAACACCTGCAGTACATTAATACCAGAGGTATATTTTAAGTCTGGTCTAAGTATAATTATAAGTGTGGATTTTCTTTGTCAACGTGTTGAATTGCACCATTTTTCCACACGACAACAGGAACGGCTGAAGAATTTTACCGGGTCATTTGAAAAACTATTTTTTAATCAGAGACAATCAGATGGGTGCCTTCTTTTTCTCTGGTATTTTACAAATTAACCACTGGTATGTTATTACTACCTGTCTTGGTTAGGATAATTATATTTTGTAAGAAAATCCCCGGTTGCTGGCCGGGGATAAAAGAACTGTTTTGAATTCAATCAATAGCTTTGCTTTTTTTATTTTTTTACTCAGCCCTGATATTTTATTATTCTGCTGAAAACCAGGATTGTTTTTTGTGCTGGTGCAAGTTTTATTCCTCCTAAGGGCCTTTATTTAAAAGCTTATTTATTATATGCCTCCTCCAGTTGCCGGATGTTAAGCTTTTTCATTTTTAAAAATGCATCTGCGACATTTCCTGCCCTTTCCGGATTGCTCATCATATCCGTCAGAGCGGCAGGAATAATCTGCCACGATACACCGTATTTATCCTTTAACCATCCGCACTGTTCGGCTTCCGGTACAGCAGAAAGCTTTTCCCAGTAATAGTCAATTTCTTCCTGTGTCTGACACTCAACAACCAATGATATACCTTCGTTAAAGCCAAAATTGTGTTGGTGAGAACTGTCCATTGCCATAAACACTGTTTCATTGAGGGTGAATTGTGCATGTGCTACATTTCCTTTTATGTCATCGCCATCTCCTGTATATCTGAAAATTCCTGTCACAGATGAATTGCTGAATATGGAGGTGTAGAAATTCATGGCATTTTCAGCATTGCCATTCTGCATTCCCGTGAATAAAAAAGTTGGTGAAAATTTCTGTCCTACGTTTTCCATTTTATCTAATGACATTTGCCAGCTGATGCTGAATTTATCCTGCAACCATCCATAACGTGGACTCCAGTCATACTCACTGAGCGGCATTAAAACTGTACCACCGTCAATCAGCTTTTTCCATGCTTCATCGAGTTCGTTTTTATTTTCATATACTACAAAAAAAGAAATGGACGGATTGGGAATAAATTCTGGCCCTCCGTTTATGCAAAGAAATTTTTGGCCCGATGCTTTAAATAAGACTGCCTGAGATGATTCAGTTGTTATTTCTGAATTGTCAAAAACTGAACAATAAAATTTTGCTGCTTCTTTGGCATTTGAATTTAACCATAATGCCGGATAAATTTGATTTTTCATCCGTAATTAATTTGTTTTTTAATGGTCGGATGGAACTCGCATGATGATTTTCATCCGTATTTGTGTTAACGAATCATGCTCGTTTTATAAGCTCGTATATTTTCTTACATAAAAATTTTATATCAAAATTAATTAATTTATCTATAAAATCAATCGTAAAAATTATTTATAGCATATTAAAAAATCTCCTCATTTTTGGTAATACAGATTATTAGAAGCATGATTTCTTAGAAGTTAATGACTGATAATGGGCCATAGTAATTATTTTTTTTCCTAACTTGTATGAAGTTAACCCTGTAAAAGTAGTGTACAGATACTTCAGCATGTTTATAAGGGGATATAATTGTTTAATTGAAAATAAAGAATATGAAAAAAATTAACAGTTTTCTGTCATTCGGATTGCTATTCGTTTTGCTGGCTGCATTGCCTGGCTGCCAACTGGTTGCCGACATATTTTCAGCCGGATTTTGGGTAGGGATAATAATAGCCATACTGGTAATTGCCCTTATAATATGGTTGATTGTTAAAGGCATGAAATGGTTAGGGAAATAGAAGCCGAACCAATTGAGATTCGGCCATATTTGGTGGAAGATAAAGATAAAAGAGGGTCACATGATTTTTTCAAGCGAAATTTTTGTGCCTCTTTTAATTATCAATTTTAATGCTCCTGCTAAAGCTCCCGTAAATGCAGCCCAACCTATCGCTTCAATCCAACCTGTTTCTTCATCTTCTTCAGGGTTGTCAGGCACAGGTTTATTAAATACCGATTCCAGTATAACTTCTGTTACACGTTTTATTATATAAGCGCTTAAAATAGCACTTCCGTTTGTTAAAAAAACTTTTAGTTCGTGTTTATACTTTTCACTTTCCATAGTTGTTATATTTAATTTAAATTACATACAAACATTTTAAAAATCTTTTTCATGCCTTTGTGCCTGCCAGGGAAATCTGCCGTCTAATTCTACTTCAAGAGAAAAGCTTAAAAAGGTTCGTATTAATACAATGGCAGCCAAAATAAGAACACTGTCCATGGTTGGTTCTGTTGAAACAGTTGCCACAATGTCGGCAGCTACCAGTACCTCAAGCCCCAGTAAAATTGCCTTTCCCAATTCTCTACGCAGCTGGATAAATGGCTTTAACTGACGCTTTGTGAAGAAGAACCAGAGGTAACGGAAAATAAAAAAGAAGCTGCCTGTAAAAATGATTATTATCCCCAATGATTCAATAATAATGGCAATCAGTTCAACGTAATGCCTAAAATCTTCCATGGTTTCAGATACATTTTTATGTTCCAGTATTTCCTTCACAGACTAATGATAAAATATCCTGCCAAACAATCATGATGCAGTTCAAGTATTTGATATTAAGGAAAATGCAGTTAGGTGAACTGGTGCAGCAGTGGGGAAATAGTTCACTTCTTGTGGTGGGGTTTTTCCCCAGATTCCCTTTGTTTCTGCCTGTCAATAATAATATACACAATCAGGATAACCAAACTGATTAATGAGGTCCAGATCAATCCGTTTTTAAGCCGTTCATTGGATTCGCCGAACCATGCAATAAGTATTACCAGGGGTGTGATGCCCGATATGGTTGCTGCAATAAACTTCCAGTAACTCATACGTAGGATACCCGACACAAGGCTTATTGCATCGTTAGAGAGTATGGGAGTAATGCGTGTGATTACAACTGTCCAGACACCATATCTATTAACATAATAGGTAAGCTTTTTCTCTTTTTTTGCTCCAATCAATTTGTTTATGAAAGTCTGTCCGAGATAGCTTCCTATAAAATAACCCAGTGTGGAGGCAATTGCAACAGCAGTCACCGAAAGAACGGAACCCCAGAATGGACCGTACGCCAATATTGAAATAATAATCAGAAGCGGGGAGGGGATTACCAGAAGAAACATCTGAAGGGACATTGCAACAATGACGAATAACGGGCCCCATAAGCCAAGCCTGTCAACCCATCTCGAAATGCGGGTTTCATTTTCACTTGTGAGTGTATTGTATGCTTCCTTTAAAAAACTATTTACTTCCGGAATTAAAAAATAAGAGGCAACAGCTGCAGCCAGAACAACACCACTTATTATGAGTGGCAACTTACTTTGGCTGTCATTATTTTCTTCTGATCTGCTTTTCATTTACCAGTTGGGGATTTATAATGTATATCTGCTACTGTTTCTTTTGTTTGGGGTTGCTTTTCTTTAAAATGTTGAAGTTGCCAAAAAGTTCATAATAAATTATTTTTTCAGGCTGAAAGAATGAAACCCGCTTTTCAGCTGATAATTGGAAAGGCTTAACAGGAAGAAACTTTTACCCTTATGTTAATAGATTGGGTCTTTTTTTTAGGAAGAACTTACTTAATACAGCTTACGCATAAATAATGCATGAAGATAATCTAGCCCTAATTTGTGTCAGGAATTAATAGTTTCTTGTGGATGCAATTGAAAGTTAGATGCAGCATTAAGGTTAAAGAAATTGATCATATGCCCGTTGCAGGTTCAGTGCAACTATGTACAGTTTTTCAGGTTGAAGCCATCATCAATGAAGATCTTTAGCCTTATATCAGAGAAAATGTAAAACCAAAGACTGAAGAAGTTGAAGTGGAGTGTGGTTAAGCTAAAACCTGGAAGATGATTGAAAAGAACGGTTTCATGAAAGGAAAGCCCCGACTTAGTAGCCACTATTGAAATCCGGGAAAGATAAAGAAAAAGATAATGATGCTTCGGTTTTGTTTCCCAAAGCATCATTATTATAACACTCAGCAAACTTATTTTCCTTCAATATAAGCTGCAATCCAATCGCCTACTTCAGATGTTTTATATGCATTATCTTTGGTAATGTCTTCGGTGACAATACCCTCTGCCAGAGAGGCATTAACTGCATCTCTGATAGCCTTTCCTTCTGCTGGAAGATTAAAAGCATATTCAAACATCATAGCAGCAGAAAGAATGGTAGCCACAGGATTTGCAATGTTTTTTCCGGCAGCCTGGGGATATGAACCATGAATTGGTTCGAATACCGATGTGTGTATGCCAATTGAAGCCGACGGCAACAAGCCAAGAGAACCGGTAATTACACTTGCTTCATCGGTTAAAATGTCGCCAAACATATTCTCTGTGACCATTACATCGAAATTTTTGGGCCACTGTATTATCTGCATAGCAGCATTATCAACAAACATAAATTCTGTATGAATATCGGGATGCAACGGTGCCATTTCCTGGGCAATCTCACGCCATAGCCTTGAGCTTTCGAGCACATTGGCCTTATCGACAACGGTAAGTTTCTTTCTTCGTTGCCCGGCAAATTCATATGCCAGTTTCAGTATGCGTTCAATTTCGGCACGTGTGTATGTATTGGTGTCGAAGGCTGTATTGCCGTTATCCTTCCTGCCTTTTTCCCCAAAATAGATACCTCCGGTCAATTCGCGTATGCACACAAAATTGGCTCCTTCTACAAGTTCACGACGTAATGGTGATTTATGCAACAAGGAATCAAACGTTTCAACCGGCCTTATATTTGCATATAGCCCCAGCTTTTTTCGCATGGCCAGCAATCCTTGCTCTGGCCTGACAGGTGCTTTGGGATTGTTATCAAAACGGGGATCCCCAATGGCACCAAAAAGTACTGCATCAGATGCCATACACAACTGATGGGTTGCTTCAGGATAAGGATCACCTACCTGATCTATGGCAGTTGCACCTGTAAGCGCGTATTCATATTCAAGCTGATGATTAAATTTTCTTGTTATGGCCTGAACTGCTTTCATAGCCTGTTCGGTGATTTCAGGTCCGATTCCGTCGCCTGGAAGTACTGCAATTTTGAATTTCATAATTTGCTGTTTGAAATATAAGTCTTTGTAGAAAATACTTTATTTAACGTTATTGTTTAAAAAGCTTGTTAATCTTATTATCGCATTTTTAGCAACTGCCATTGCGAAGTTTTACAACGCCGGTTTCTTTTGCTAAGCAGTTCCACTCATAATTTTCTCCATCAATCCCGGCTTAATCTCATTTTCAATGATATTAAGCATACGAATGGTTGCTTTAATTGCAGCTGCAGTTTGGTCAGGATCGAGGCCCTTGGTCTTAAATTCCCGGCTGTTCTTCCAGGTTATAACCGTCTCCACCAATGCATCTGTTTTTCCACCGGGAGGAATGGTCACAACATAATCAATAAGTTTGGGAAATGATTTACCCAGGCGCTTGTAAATTTTCCGCAGGGCTTTAACAAAAGCATCGTACTGTCCGTCGCCATCACTGAGTTCTTCGTAAATGGCGCCTTCAATTCCCAGGCTTACGCTTGCAACAGGCCTTAACCCCATTGTATAGCTGACGGAGTAGTTTATTACTTTAATTTTTTGTTCAATAATGTCATTGTCCAGCACATCTGCAACAATATAAGGCAGCTCATCCAGGGTAACCATTTCTTTTTGATCGCCCAGTTCGATAATACGCTGGGTAACCTTTTTCAAAGATTCGGCATCCAGTTCAATGCCCAGATCTTCCAGGTTTTTTTTAATGTTGGCCTTTCCTGAAGTTTTGCCAAGAGCATATTGCCGTATCCTGCCAAAGCGTTCAGGCAGCAAATCATTAAAGTAAAGATTGTTCTTGTTATCTCCGTCGGCATGTATTCCGCTGCACTGGGTAAAGACAAATTCCCCAATGAGCGGTTTGTTGGTGGGTATGCGAATTCCTGAAAACGATTCCACAAGCTTTGATACCTTATTTAATTGAGTTTCGTTCACATTGGTATGCATTTTCAGGTGGTCCTTGATTGTAGCAATTACGCTCGACAAAGGTGCATTGCCGGCCCGTTCTCCCAATCCGTTCACGGTGGTATGTACACACCGCATTCCTGCTTTAATTGCATGAAATACATTGGCAATGGCCAGATCGTA
>OBJA01002326.1_pt1 | contig 11128 bp, 8 predicted proteins | sample 1519751 | NCBI WGS metagenome assembly OBJA01 (sample SAMEA3881238, study PRJEB22517) | soil metagenome | biome: lake sediment; feature: soda lake sediment; material: sediment, water from around vicinity | place: India | collected 2013-12-23 | depth 3 m
TTTACGCGGCAGTGCGCGGTTCGCTGGGGCTTGCCAAACTCACCGAACGGCTGGGCATCGACATCATGGTTTTCAACGATATTGACGTCGCCATGTTCGAATTGATCGGCCACCGCCCGAGTTTCTACCCGGAAACTTACGAACGCATAAAATCAGTTTTGGTTCCCGAAGCCGATATGGGCGCCGGTGTCATTACCTATGTTCTGAAACTGATCAGCGGCAAACGCGTCAACTTCATCGAACCTTTTCATATTGAAGCGGAGAAAGGCACCTTTGCCGGCGGACATGCCGGTCCGAACGACCATACCGATCCTGATTTTCAGAAAAACGTCATCATTTCGCGGGACGTCCGTTTTGCCAAAACCAAATACAAATACGCCGGGGCGCCCTTTGCCTGGTACCGCATTTCAGCCGGACGCAAGACCATGGCCCAGTTGGTGGAAGCAAATGGAAAATACAAGCTGGTTGCAACATTGGTCGATTCGCTGGAAGGCAAACACCTGTTCGCCACCTATTCACACAGCATTTTTCGCCCGGTGGTTCCGGTGAAAGAATTGTTTGAGAAAATTCTGAAAATCGGTACGACCCAACATTTTGCTATCGTGGATGGCGACTACCGGAAAGAGCTTTCCACTTTCGCCGAAATGATGGGATTTGAATATTACGAAATAGCATAAAGAAAAGAGAATAAGATTATTAAAATTAAAGGAGAGAATTGAAATGAGTTTCATGTTTAACCCACACCCCTACGACGACCCAACGGCGGTCAACCGGCCCAAACTTTCGGCTGAAGTAATTAACTCTATTGTTTCCGGCACGAAAGAAACAGCAGCCCACCTGACCAATGCCATCGTCAAAAAATCAGAATCAGGCAATGTGGTTATTGCTTTGGATGGATATACCGGCGCCCGGTTCGACCAGACCATCAACCTGATTTCACAAAACCTCAAACTAAAATCAATCGAAGTAAAAACGTTCGATTTTAAAAATGTGCTGAAACCGGCTGCCGAACTGGACGAACTTTTTGCTGAAAACCTGAAGGAAGACAAAGAAAAAGACCCGGTTTTGCTTTACGGGAAACTATTCAAAGGCAGCTACGAAGATTTGTTCGATGCCGCAAAACTGGCGCAGTTTGAAGTCAAAATTAAGGAATTCAAAAAAGAAGGTGGCCAAAAAGTTTTTATTGTTTCCGGGCTGGGTTGTACGATAAAAATGTTCCGCCCCTACTACGATTTGGTCAGCTATTTCGATGTAACTCCGAAGGAGGTAATCCTGAGGGCGCGGAAAGGCATGTTTGCGAACCTGGGCGATTGCACGGCAAAACCCATCAAAGCCCTTCTGCGAAGATGTTATTACATTGATTTTGAAGTGGCCGGCCACCTGCGCTGGGACTTAATCAAGAGCAACGCCATCGATTACTACATTGCCAGCAACGATTTAAATAAATTGCAACTAATTCCCAAAGAATCATTCAGCGCCATCACTTCGGCCCTGGCAAAATGCCCAATGCGTTGCAAACCGGTTTATATTGAAGGAGTTTGGGGTGGTCATTACATTAAAAAACTCAGAAACCTTCCCGACGACATGATCAATGCCGCCTGGGTATTCGACCTGATCCCGTTGGAAGTCAGCATCGTGGTCGAAGCAGGCAAACAACTGCTCGAATTCCCGTTCTTTACTTTTGTACAGAAAGAAGGCGAAGCGTTGATGGGCGCCGACTGTGTGAAAAAGTTCGGCGGTTATTTCCCCATCCGTTTCAACTATGACGATTCGTACCACAGTAGCGGAAACATGTCCATCCAGGTGCATTCAGGGCACAATTACAACGTCGACAATTTTGGCGAACACGGACGCCAGGATGAAAGCTACTATATTGTAGCCACCGGACATGGCGCCAAAACGTACGTCGGGTTTAACGAAGATGCCGATCCGAAAGAATTTATCCGCGAAGTAAAAAAATCGGAAAAAGAATTTACGCCGGTTGATTACCAGAAATATGTCAGCCATGTCAAGTCAGTACCGGGAATTCAGGTGATGTTGCCTGCCGGGACCATCCATTCATCAGGCCGCAACCAGGTGATTCTGGAGATCGGAAGCCTCTCAATTGGTTCATATACCTACAAAATGTACGACTACCTGCGCTCTGACCTCGATGGGGTGCCCCGCCCGATTCACACCTACCACGGAGAAAAAGTGTTGCGTACCGAACGCACGACTTCATGGGTGAAAGAAAACCTGGTTCAGGAACCCCGCCTGGTGGAAAGCGGAGACGGTTGGGCCGAATACATTGTGGGCGAACACGACCTGCTTTATTTCAGCCTGTGCCGCCTCGAATTCGAGAAACAGATTGAAGGCAATACCAACGGAATATTCCATGTGCTGACCCTGGTTGATGGCGAAAAAGTGCAGGTGCAGTCGTTGGACAACCCCGAACTGAGCTATACGCAAAACTACCTCGATGTGTTGGTCGTTCCGGCCAATATGGGGCGTTATGTGATAAAAAACCTGGGCAATCAGCCGGTATGTATGCACAAAACAAGGTTAAAAGATGGCTTCATCGATGACTGCGTACTTGATTATTGATGCCGGAGGAACTTTTCTGAAATCGGCTATATTGGATCCCCGGGGAGAAGTTTTCCCGGGATCGGCTCTTTCTGTTGAGTCGTTTTCAGATGGTTCAAAAGAAGAAATTCTTCAGTCTTTTTTCGAAATTTTCTCGAAAGGGCTGAAGTTTATTGGGAAGAAGAAGATGAAGTTGAAAGGCGTCGGGATTGCATTTCCCGGCCCTTTCGACATCGAAAAAGCCACTTCGCTGATGAACCACAAATTTCAGGCGATTTATGGGCTTGATCTGCGAAAATATTTTTATGAAGCGACCGGGATTTCACGCGATATTCCTATCAAATTTATTCACGATGCCAATGCGGTGTTGGTGGGCGAAATATGGAAAGGCAATGCGCAAGGATTTAAAAATGCTGCCGTGGTGACCCTGGGAACCGGTCTGGGATTTGCCGTTTCAAAAGACGGACAGGTTTTGTGCAACCCGATCGGGGGGCCGTTTTATTCGATCTTCAAAATTCCTTACAAAGACGGAATTCTGGAAGATTATACGGCCAAACGGGGATTTGTGAGAATCTACGGAGAACTGAGCGGAAATGAAGAAACCGATCAGATTGAGGTGTCAGATATTGCGCAAAGAGCCGGTCAGGGCGACGAAGCTGCCATACAAACCTTCCGGAAGGTAGGTGAAATTTTGTCCGAAGCATTGCACGACATCCTGGTTGAGCTGAAAATAGAATGCCTGCTTTTTTGCGGGCAGATCTCCCGTTCGTTTCATCTGCTGGAACCATCGTTAAAAACAGGGCTGAAAGATATTGAACGTCTGCAAAAAATTTCGGTGGTAAAAAGTATTGATAACGCGGCTCTGTTGGGAGCACTTTACAACATCGGCTCCAACTTGTAACTTCTAAAAAACCAATATGACCATTCAAACTATGAAAAAATCAGGATTCATCTTTTTGATCAGTTTTACAATCAGCACAATGACGCTTGGGCAATACAAAAATATCAGCTGGGATTTGTTCCAATATTCCGGCCCGGGATTAAAACAAATTGGTTGGTTGGACACCAAACACGCACGTGAAATCCAATCATCACCCTGGTCGGTAGGTTGCGAAACCCTCGACCGCGATTATGCCAAATTCAGTGTGTATAAAAATTACGTGGGCGAACTGGGCGTAAAACATGCCCGCTTGCAAAGCGGCTGGGCAAAATGCGAAAAAGAAAAAGGCAAATACAATTTTGAATGGCTCGACAGTTGCGTGTATGGCCTGACCGAACAATCGGTGCAACCCTGGATGTGCCTGTGTTATGGTAATCCGGTTTACGGCTCGGACTTTAACCTGCAGGCGAAAATTTTTACTGATGAGAAAACAATGAATGCCTGGCTGAAATATGTTGAAGCGACGGTAAAACGATACAAAGATGTAATCAAAGAATGGGAAATTTGGAATGAAGCGAATAACGGGAACAAAGATCCGGAAGTATACGCTTCACTGTTCATAAAGACGGCTGAAGTGGTAAGAAAGGTGCAACCCGATGCGGTTATTATTGGTTTATCGACTTACCGGATTCCGCTGGATTACATCAAAGAATTTCTTGACATCTTAAAAACAAACAAGAAACTGAACCTGCTTGATTATGTCTGCTATCATCCCTATCTCAATAATCCGGATGATAGTTACGACGATGTCGACAAATTAAGCGCTTTGGTAAATTCTTACAGCCCGGATATTAAGCTGTATCAGGGCGAAAATGGTTGTCCGTCGATTTTGGAATGGGGGCATGCACTGAAGTATCATCCCTGGACAGAAGTCAGCCAGGCCAAATGGTTCATGCGCCGCATGGCAGGCGACCGGGTGCGTGATATCCGCACCAATGTTTTTACGCTCATTGATTTGAAATACACCAACATGCTGCAATCGTTCGGACTGATCCGTTCCAACCTTCTCCATGAAATTATCTACAAACGCCCTTCCTACTACGGCGTTCAGCACATGGTTTCTTTTTTCGACGATTCCGTTAAACCCGTGGGTGACTTAAAATACAATTCAACAGCAGATCAAAAAATAACTGTTGCCGGATTCAGAAAAGAAGGCTCTCCCGTTGTGTTGCTTTGGCAAAAAGATCAGGTTCCCGGCGATGAATTCAAATGGGATTTGACCAACATAACGATTGAAGGGGTGAATTTCGATGATCCGGTTTATGTGGAAATAATTTCAGGAAAAGTTTATGAAATCGGGAAAACCGACCGGGAAAACAAAGGAAAAGATGTTGTATTAAAAAACCTGCCGGTTTGGGACAGTGTGATGATGATCGCCGAACGTTCGCAGGTAAATTTGAAAACTGAGTAGCAAAAAATTAGGAGTATGAAGATCGGCCTTTTTATTCCCTGCTACATCGACCAGTTTTATCCGCATGTGGGAATTGCCACGCTGGAATTATTGCAAAAACTAAAATTGAATGTTCGTTATCCCTTAAAACAAACTTGTTGCGGACAGCCACTGGCCAACAGCGGGGCGGAAAAGAAGGCCGTCAAAACGTATAAGAATTTTGTCCGCAATTTCAGCGAATTCGATTACGTGGTTTCTCCTTCGGGCAGTTGCGTGTACCATGTACGCGAACATTACAACATCCTGGAACAAACTGAAGAAGTAAAGAAAGTCAGAAAGAGTACGTATGAACTCTGTGAGTTTTTAGTTGATGTCCTGGGAATTGATGACTTGAAAATCCGGTTTCCCTATAAGGTTGGAATCCACCAGAGTTGTCATGGTTTGCGCGGGTTGAAGCTGGGAAAGTCGTCGGAATTGATTGCAGAAAGCTATTCCAAAGTACACCGTCTGCTTGAGAAAGCAGACGGAATAAAAATTATTCAGCTTGACCGCGAAGACGAATGTTGTGGTTTTGGCGGCACGTTCTCCGTATTCGAACCCGATGTTTCCGTGAAAATGGGGAAAGAACGGATATACGACCACGAGCGTAACGGGGCCGAAATTATCACGGCTACCGACATGTCGTGCCTGATGCACCTGGAAGGAATCATCCGAAGGAATAAAAAAGCGGTTAAGGTGATGCACATGGCCGAAATTTTAAACAGCCGCTTATGAAAGGACATGCAGCAAAAGCCCGGCAATTTTTACTCGACAACGAGCGTGCCGACTGGCAGGACCAGGCCTTGTGGATTGTTCGCCAAAAGCGTGACCTGGCTGCCGGTTCGGTGCAGGAATGGGAACAATTGCGCGAACAGGCTTCCCGCATCAAGGAAAATGTGCTTGCAAACCTGGATACATACCTCTTGCAGTTTGAACAGGCTGCAAGAAAGAATGGCGTACAGGTTCACTGGGCCGAAGATGCACAGCAGTTCAATGAAACCATCCTGCGGATTACGCGCGACAACCAGGCCGAAAAACTGGTAAAAAGCAAATCGATGCTGACTGAAGAATGCGGCTTGAATCACTTCCTTGAAAAAGAAGGGATTGAAGTGGTTGATACTGACCTGGGCGAGCGTATCATCCAGTTCAGGAACGAGCCGCCCAGCCACATTGTTTTGCCGGCCATCCACCTGAAACGGGAAGAGGTAGGCCGGCTGTTTCATGAAAAACTGAATACCGAAGAAGGCAATTCCGATCCAACTTACCTTACTGCGGCTGCAAGAGCCCACCTGAGAGAAAAATTTCTGGAGGCAGAAGTGGCCATCACCGGAGTCAATTTTGCGGTTGCCGAAAACGGAACGGTTGTGGTTTGTACCAACGAAGGAAATGCAGACATGGGGGTTCATGCTGCACCGGTGCAGATACACTGCATGGGTATCGAAAAAATTATCCCCCGCACTGAAGATTTGGGCGTATTCACCCGCTTGCTGGCGCGTAGCGCTACGGGACAAGCCATAACCACTTATACGTCGCATTACCGGAAACCCAAACCAGGGGGACAAATGCACATCGTGATCGTCGATAACGGCAGGTCGCAGCATTTGGGTATCAACGCCCACCGCAACTCGCTGAAATGTATCCGCTGCGGGGCCTGTATGAATACCTGCCCGGTGTATCGCCGCAGCGGGGGTTACAGCTACGGCAGCGTGATTCCCGGCCCGATCGGCTCCATCCTGGCTCCGGTGCGCCAGATGAAAGAAAAACAGGACTTGCCGTTTGCCTCTTCGTTGTGTGGCTCCTGCGCCAATGTTTGTCCGGTGAAAATTGATATTCACAGCCAGTTATATCAATGGCGGCAAGAAATATCAGAAAAAAAATTGCTCCCAAAAGCCAAAAGCTATTCAATGAGTCTCGTCGGAAAAGTTCTGGGCAGTAACCGGATATATAATTTTTCGGGCAGAGCGGCCCGTTGGGCATTAAAAAATATGCCCCGAAAACTTATTTACAACCGGTGGAATACCTGGGGACAAGGCCGTGAATTGCCCGAAGTCCCGAAAATGTCATTTAAAGAATGGTATAAAAAGAACGGCAATGAGCAAAAAGGAAGATAAACAAACCATAAAACCGGAAAGCCGCGAAGCCATCATTGCCCGGATCAGGCAGAACAAACCGGAGGAAGAACCACTGCCCGAAAGTTTTTCAGCGAACCACAATCCTTCTTCAAAAACACAATTGTTTGAGCAGTTAAAACAAAACCTGATTAAGGCAGGGGCCGAAATAATTGAATTAGCAGAAAGGCATGAACTGCAACACTATCTTGAAACACAGCGTAATGAAACGATTGACCTGACCAATGCAAAAATCAGGGAGAAATATTCATCAGGCATTTCAAAAGAATATCTTGAAAAAACAAAAACGGTTATTGTCGGCGGACAGTTTGGAGTGGCTGAAAACGGCGCGATCTGGCTCGACGAGTCTGATTTTAACAACCGCTTGCTGCCCTTCGTCGCAGAGCAACTGGTTATTGTGTTAAACAAAGAAAACATCGTTGCCAATATGCACGCAGCCTACCAACGGATAAACCTGGAGAACACCGGCTTCGGCGTGTTTATTTCCGGTCCGTCGAAAACTGCTGATATTGAGCAAAGCCTGGTTTACGGGGCACATGGGGCAAAAGGAGTGACAGTTTTGATCAGCAGTGAATAAATAATTTGTTTAACCTGACTACAAAACCGGTTCTGTTACAATAAATCGCTGGCCAACTCTGCCAGATAACTTCTTTCACCTTTCACAAGGTTGACATGCGAAAATAGTTCCTGTCCACGCATTTTGTCAGTCATGTAAGCCAGCCCGTTTGATTTCATATCCAGATAGGGTGAATCAATTTGCTGCATATCACCGGTAAATATCATTTTGGTGCCCTCCCCTGCCCTGGTGATGATGGTTTTTATTTCATGCGGCGTCAGGTTTTGGGCTTCATCAACGATAAAAAATGCGTTGGACAAACTTCGTCCGCGAATGTATGCCAACGGGGTAATGATCAGCCGCTCTTCCTTCAGCAACTCTTCAATTTTCAGATACTCCTGGCTGCGCGGGTTAAAAGCATGTTTGATAACGGAAAGATTATCAAACAAGGGCTGCATGTACGGACTGATTTTTTCGGTGGCGTCGCCCGGCAGGTAACCCAGATCACGGTTGCTTAAGGCAACAATCGGGCGGGCCAGCAGAATCTGCTCGTATTGTTTATGTTGCTCCAGGGCGGCAGCCAGGGCCAGCAATGTTTTTCCCGTACCAGCTTTCCCGGTAAGCGAAACCAGCTTGATATCCGGGTTTAGCAGTGAATTAATGCTGAAAGTTTGTTCGGCATTTCGTGGTTTGATTCCGTAGGCCACCCTTTTTTCAACCCTGATCACCCGTTTGGAAGCTTGGTCGAATCGCGCCAGAACACTCGATTTGTTGCCTTTCAGAATGTAGTATTCGTTGGATTGAGGATTTTGGCCAAAACCCGAATCGGCGAGCGGGAAAGAGCCTTCTTCATATAATTTATCGATAAGCTGATCCTGGTAGCCTTCAATTTCTGTGATACTCCTCTCAAAAACCTGGGGATCTTTGATCTTATCATTTTCATAATCTTCGGACATAATACCCAATGACTTGGCTTTCATCCGAAGGTTAATATCTTTTGAAACCAGAATTGTTGGCCGGTCAGGGTGGTCGCGTTTAATATGCTCGGCAACCGCCAAAATACGGTGATCGGGAATGTCTTCCTTGAACGACTGTTTCATGGCTTCGGTGAACGGTTTACCTGTGGCGATGATCAGTTTGCCCAGTTCGCCTCCAAGTTGGATTCCTCCGTTAAACAGCTTTTCGCCTACAATATCATCCAAAACCCGCACAAATTCACGCGCCTGGAAGTTGATCGGATCGTTGCCGCGCTTAAATTTGTCCAGTTCTTCCAAAACGGTCAAAGGAATAATGATATCATTATCTTTGAACTGATAAATACAGTTGTGATCGTGCAGGATAACGTTCGTGTCGAGCACAAAAATTTTGGTAAGTTTTTTTGTTGGCATATGTTATGTTTTCCTTTCGCTTAAAAGTAGCAAAAAACAAATAATCTCAGATTTTTTCAGGAAGGAAATATGCTGCATATTATTAACAAAAAAGAAAAACTGACAGTAAACGACTGATTGATAATGACAAGTTACAAACAAGTTCTCGGGTATTTATACAGCCAATTGCCCATGTACCAGCGTACGGGTCCGGCAGCGTATAAAAATACATTGGAAAATACATTGGTTCTGGACGAATTATTCGGATTTCCGCACCGCAGTTTTAAAACGATTCATATTGCCGGAACCAATGGTAAAGGATCCAGTTCGCATATGCTGGCGTCGGTTTTACAGGAAGCAGGCTATAAAGTTGGCCTTTACACCTCGCCACATTTGGTCGATTTTCGCGAGCGGATTAAAATAAACGGTGAAATGATTCCCGAAGAGCAGGTGATATCTTTTGTCGAAAAGTTTCGTCAGGCCAATGAAAAACTTCAACTCGAGCCTTCTTTTTTTGAAATAACGGTGGCAATGGCTTTCGATTATTTCAGAAATGCAGGGGTTGATGTAGCTGTCGTCGAAGTCGGGCTGGGCGGAAGGCTGGATTCGACCAACATCATTCACCCGGAAGTGTCATTGATCACCAACATCAGCTTCGATCACACGGCCTTGCTGGGAAACACCATCGAACAAATTGCCGGCGAAAAAGCCGGGATTATCAAAGAAGGTGTGCCGGTGGTAATTTCAGAAAGCAACGACCTGTACAATATGGTTTTTAAACTGAAAGCTGCCGAAAAAAACAGTCCCATCTTTTTTGCTGACAAGCAGTTTCATGCCGAAAATGCGGTATTTCTTGTCGAGGGAAAACAACTTTTCAATTTTAAAAGAGAGTGGCTGCTGGTTTACCCCAACCTGAAACTGGATTTGTTGGGAAACTACCAGCGCAAAAACCTGCGCGGTGTGTTAAAAACCATCGATTTGCTGGTTGAAAAAGGCTGGAAAATCAGCACAGATGACGTTTACTTCGGCCTTTCGCGGGTAATAAAAAATACCGGGCTGCGGGGCCGTTGGGAAGTAGTTGCCCGCCACCCACTGATAATTTGCGACACCGCGCATAATTCGGCCGGGCTAAAAGATGTGGTGGCGCAAATCCGCTCGCTTTCATGGGAAAATCTGTACCTGGTTATTGGTATGGTAAACGACAAAAACCTGGAACAAGCGCTTTCGGTTTTGCCAAAAGAAGGGCATTACCTGTTTACCCAGGCGCAGATTCCACGAGCTTTGCCTGCTGCAGAATTTGCCCGCCAGGCTGAATCCTTTGGGTTAAAAGGTGTGGTGATCGGTTCTGTAAGCGAAGCAGTTGCAGCAGCCCGTAAGCAAGCTGGACCGAATGACCTGATTTTCGTTGGCGGCAGCACTTTTGTGGTGGCCGATTATTTTTCACAAAACGGATCCTGATAACGGGAATTTCGACGCACAGAAGGTTACTTGTTGACTGTTTTCATCCCGTTGAAGAAATTTTTATTTTTCTTTTGCACAAGAAAAAAAAGGATATATATTTGCAACGCTTTCCGCAAGGGAGTACAGTTCTACAAAACAGGGGCGGTTAGCTCAGCTGGTTCAGAGCATCTGGTTTACACCCAGAGGGTCGGGGGTTCGAATCCCTCACCGCCCACAAAACAAGGTTTCAAACAAAACCAAAAAGCAGTAAATCGTTGATTTATTGCTTTTTTTTGTTTTATCTCATCTCAAAATAATCCATCCAATAAGTTACCGGAAGCTGATCATAGTTGTCAACTGCAGGAAATATACAACTCAAATTTCCATCACATTTGTAATACCCCAAAGAGCAGAAATTCACGAAGAGTTGTAAAAACGGGCTTCTGCAAAAAACTCGTCAGGAACAGCCTGAAGCTATTAAACTTCCCTCAACATGCTGCCAATTAAAGATTACGGGAAAATTTTACTCCAGAACCGACACCAATTAAACTTTCAGGAGCCAGCCCAATCGTATTATAAATGACGTCTGCAGCTCTTTAATTGATGCTAAGAATCGATGTTAACCATGGAACTGTTGGGGATTTGATCCGTCAAGTTCTTTTCCTTTGAATGTTTTTTTAAAAACAGCCAGGTTGAAGATTTCAT
>OBJA01002327.1_pt1 | contig 11128 bp, 4 predicted proteins | sample 1519751 | NCBI WGS metagenome assembly OBJA01 (sample SAMEA3881238, study PRJEB22517) | soil metagenome | biome: lake sediment; feature: soda lake sediment; material: sediment, water from around vicinity | place: India | collected 2013-12-23 | depth 3 m
GGCCGCCGCGCCCAGGGCGAGCCGCTGCAGGTGGCGGCGCACCGCGGCATCGTGCGCTACGAGCCCGCCGAGCTCACGCTCACGGCGCGCTGCGGCACCACCGTGACGGAAGTGGAGGAGACGCTGGCCGCGCGGGGACAGATGCTGCCCTTCGAGCCGCCGCGCTTCTCCCCCGCCGCCACGCTCGGCGGCACGGTGGCCTGCGCGCTCGCCGGCCCGCGCCGTCCCCACGCCGGCGCGGTGCGCGACTTCCTGCTCGGCGTGCGCTGCATCAACGGCGAAGGCAAGGTCCTGCGCTTCGGCGGCGAGGTGATGAAGAACGTCGCCGGCTTCGACGCCTTCCGGCCGATGGCGGGAGCGATGGGCACGCTCGGCGTCCTCCTCGACGTCACCTTCAAGGTACTGCCGCGTCCCGAGTGCGAGCGCACGCTGGTGTTCGAGTGCGACGCCGCCACCGCCATCGCGGCGATGAGCCGCTGGGCCGCGCACGCGCTGCCGCTCGGCGGCACCGCCTACGACGGCGAACGCCTGTACCTGCGGCTGGAAGGCAGCGAGGCCGCGGTGGACGCCGCGCACCGCGCCGTGGGCGGCGAGACCGAACCCCAGGGGCCTGCGTTCTGGGCCGCGGTGCGCGAGCACCGGCACCCCTGGTTCCGCGCCGAGGGCGCGCTGTGGCGCGTATCCTTGCCGCCGGCGACGGCGCCGCTGCCCATCGTCGGCGAATGGTTCGTCGAGTGGGGCGGCGCGCAGCGCTGGCTGCGCACCGCGCTGGCGCCGAAGTTCATCCGCGAGATGAGCGCGCGCCACGGCGGCCACGCCACGCTGTTCCGCGGCGGCGACCGCGACGGCAGCGTCTTCCATCCCCTGCCGCCCGCGCTGCTGGAAGTCCACCGCAGGCTCAAGCAGGCCTTCGACCCGCGCGGCATCCTCAACCCGCAGCGCATGTACCGGGAATTCTGAGACCATGCAGACCCGCCTCAGCGAAACGTTGCTCGCGAGCCCGGCCGGCGCCGAGGCCGACCGTATCCTGCGCAGCTGCGTGCACTGCGGCTTCTGCAACGCGACCTGTCCGACCTACCAGCTCCGCGGCGACGAGCTCGATGGGCCGCGCGGCCGCATCTACCTCATCAAGCAGATGCTGGAAGGCGCGGACGCCGGCGAGGCCACGCGGCTGCACCTCGACCGCTGCCTCACCTGCCGCTCCTGCGAGACGACCTGCCCTTCGGGCGTGGAATACAGCCACCTGCTGGAGATCGGACGCGAGCACATCGAGCGCAGCGGCACGCGCCCGCGCGGCGAACGCCTGCTGCGCCGCCTGCTGCGCTTCGTGCTCCCCGAGCCGGGACGCGTGCGCTGGGCGCTGCGTGCGGCGCCCTACGTGCACCGACTGCTGCCCGCACCCCTGGCGGCGGCGCTGCCGCGAAGGAAGACGCCGCCGCGCCGCGCCATGGACTGGCCCGAGCCGCGCCACGCCCGCCGCGTGCTGGTACTGGAAGGCTGCGTGCAGTCGGCGACCCACCCGCACATCAACTCCGCCGCGGCCCGGCTGCTGGACCGCCGCGGCATCTCGCTGATCCGTGCGCGCGACGCCGCCTGCTGCGGCGCCGTGAGCCTGCACCTCGCCGCCCCGGACGAGGCGCGCGCCTACATGCTGCGCAACGTCCTCGCCTGGTGGCCGCACGTCGAGCAAGGCGCGGAGGCGATCGTTTCCACCTCCAGCGCCTGCAGTTCTATGCTCAAGGACTATGGGCGCCTGCTCGGAGACGATCCTGTGCACGGCGAGAAGGCGCGGCGGATCGCCGCGCTCGCGACCGACGTGACCGGGCTCGTCACCAGGCTGGCCCCGCGCCCGGCGCACGGCGGCGGCACGCGGCGGATCGCCTTCCACGCCCCCTGCTCGCTGCAGCACGGACTGCGCGGGCACACGGCGGTGGAGACGCTGCTGCGCGACTACGGCTTCGAGCTCACCGCGGTGCGCGACGCGCACCTGTGCTGCGGCGCGGCCGGCACCTATGCGGTACTCCAGCCCGAGCTGTCGCGCCGCCTGCGCGACGACAAGCTGGCCGCCCTGGAAGCGGGCGCGCCCGAGGCGATCGCGACTGCGAACATCGGCTGCCTCATACACTTCGAGCAGGCGACGCAGGTGCCGGTGCGGCACTGGCTCGAACTGATAGAGGAAGCGGACGACCGGGCGCGAAACGAATGACAGACGTGAAAAACGAATGGCCCCGGCCATTCCGCTTTCCACTTTCACCAGTGAACTCAATTCAGTGAAACTCATCCGAGAGAGGAACCATGAAAATCCGATCCTTCCACCCACCGCAGAGAACCCTGATGGGCCCCGGCCCCTCCGACGTCAGCCCGCGCGTGCTGGCGGCGATGGCGCGACCGACCCTCGGACACCTGGACCCCGCCTTCGTGACCATGATGGAAGAGGTCAAGGCGATGATGCAGTACGCGTTCCAGACCGGGAACGCGCTGACCTTCCCGGTCTCGGCGCCTGGCTCGGCGGGCATGGAGACCTGCTTCGTCAACCTGGTCGAGCCGGGCGACAAGGTGATCGTGTGTCAGAACGGCGTGTTCGGCGGGCGCATGAAGGAGAACGTGCTGCGCTGCGGCGGCGTGCCGGTGATGGTGGAGGATGCCTGGGGCCGCGCCGTCGATCCGCAGAAGGTGGAGGATGCGCTGAAGGCCAACCCCGACGCCCGCATCGTCGCCTTCGTGCATGCCGAGACCTCGACCGGCGCGCGCTCCGATGCGCGGCTGCTGACCGAGATCGCCCACCGCCACGACTGCCTCACCATCGTCGATACCGTGACCTCGCTCGGCGGCATCCCGCTGCTGGTCGATGAGTGGCAGCTCGACGCGGTCTATTCCGGCACGCAGAAGTGCCTGTCCTGCGTGCCCGGCCTCTCGCCGGTGACCTTCAGCGAACGCGCCAAGGAAAAGATCTCCAGGCGCAGCCACCGCATCCAGAGCTGGTTCCTCGACCTCAGCCTGGTGATGGCCTACTGGAGCGGCGACGGCAAGCGCACCTATCACCACACCGCGCCGGTGAACACGCTGTACGCGCTGCACGAGGCGCTGGTGATCCTGCAGGAGGAGACCCTGGGCGGCGCCTGGGCGCGCCACGTGCACTACCACCGCGCGCTGCGCGCCGGCATCGAGGCGATGGGCCTCGAATTCATCGTGCCCGAGGCCGAGCGCCTGCCGCAGCTCAACTCCATCCGCATCCCGGACGGGGTCGACGACGCCTTGGTGCGCGCGCAGCTGCTCGGGGAATACCAGCTCGAGATCGGCGCCGGCCTCGGCGCCATGGCGGGCGAGGTGTGGCGCATCGGCCTGATGGGCCACGCCTGCAACGCGCGCAACGTGCTGTTCTGCCTCGGCGCGCTGGAGGACGTGCTCGCCGACTCCAAGGCGCCGGTGCAGCGCGGCCGGGCGCTGGAGGCGGCGCGCGCGGTGCTGAACGAGGCGCCTACGGCGATCGACGACGAGTAACGATCCGGCGATATCGTCTCTGACAGGCAGGACGAGGAGGTGCGCGTTTCGCGCACCTCCTCCCGCTCAGGGCTGCCTGAGCAGGAACATCATCCCTCTCCCCGGCCCGGACTCCGCCCCTTCGCTGCGGATAGCGAGCGCGACAAAGTCGCCGGCGGCGCTCGCGGCGCCCGTGCCGACCACGGTCTCCACGCTACCGCCCTCCCGCTCGATGAGGATTTCGAGACTTACCGCGCCGTTATCGCCGGCAGTGAAGCTGCCCGTGGTCGACAGCGATTCCACCGCGGTCGACGCTGCGAGCGAGGCCGTCTCGCCCGCACGGGCGGCAGCGGCGTCGAGCCCGGCGCCGCGGCTGAACAGCAGGCCCTCGTCGATCAGCCCGTCCTCGCCGCTCAGGCGGAGGGTACCCTGGCGCAGGCCGTGCGCCAGGAAGGCGGTCTGCGGCGGCTCCTCGCCGTCGCTGCGCAGGTAGGCGGTGTACTGGACCACGTTGTACACGCCGGTGAGCGGCGGCGTCTCTCCGCTGGATTGACGGATCGCCACCGCGAAGGCGCGCTCCAGCGTCCCGTCCGGCTCGACGAGTTCGGTCTGCATGGCAACGATCTCCCCGTCGGGGCTCAGGGCGCCGGAACCGAAGCGCGTTCCGTCCTCGTCGGCGTGGCGCAGCTCCATCAGGCCGGTGCCCGGAACGACGTAGTAGAGCCCGTTGCGCAACGCCGTCCCCGGCTCGCCGCCGTCCGCGACGTAGTCGTCCAGGGCCAGCGTCACCGCATTGCGCCCGACGAGCGTGGAGAAGCTGCCGTATTCCCGCGCCTCGGCGTCTCCCGGAAACGTGCGCGATTGCGCCGCGCTATCGAACGACAGCGTGCCCGTGGCCGAACCCGCCGTCACCGAGGGAGAGTCCGCCCCTCCCCGGAATTTCCGGTAGAGGCCCATCACGTGGTAGAGCGTCGCGCCGCCGCCGAGCGGATCCAGCAGCGTGATCGTCTCGCTCGACACCGGCTCGGACCAGCGCGCCGCGAAGCGCAGGCCGGCGCCGGACGCGGCGACGGCCCCGTCTCTGTCACGGCCCAGGATCAGCGGATAGACCATCAGCGCGCCGCCCGCCGTCGCGGCGCCCAGACCCACCTCGGACGCGCCGTCGGTACGCGCGGCATCGCTCACGACCAGCTGTCCGTTCATCCCGAGGACGTGCAGCAGGCCGCTCAGGTCGTCGCCGGGCCAGAGGTCCTGCCGTTCCGCGCTCGCGTCGCGCGGCGCGGCGTCGAATTCCTGCAGGTACAGGCCGCGCGGTACGAATGCCGGGTCCGGCGCATCCGCTTCGGCGCCGAAGATCATCACGCCGGTACCGCTCGCCGCGTCGATCCCGCCGGCGAAGCCCTCATCCGCAAGCGGTGCGGGGTCGCGCAGCGCGGCGCTGAATTCGACGGCGCCGTAGCTGCCGGCGCGCAGCGAGGTCTCCATGTCCGGCTCCGCGTAGGCCGCCACCAGGCCCGAGAACAGCGGCCCGGCCCGCGTGTCCAGGGCTGCTATGACCTGTTCCAGGTCCATGCCCGCCGCGTCCAGGGACAGAAGACCCTGCAGGTAACCGTTCAAGGCCGCCAGCTCGGGGCGTGAGAAATGGGAAAGGGGTGTGTCTTCGTCCAGCGCCGCGCCGACCCGGCGCACCGTCAGCTCCGAGGCGGGCGTGATGTCGACCCTGGCGCCGCTGACGAAGGCGCGCAGGTCCGCGCTGCCGGCGGCGGCGCGCACGATGAGCAGGCCCTCTCCCGGAAGGTCATCGAAGGCATACTCGCCGGATTCGTTCGTGGAAGTGGAGCGCAGCGAAGGTTCGATGAGGCCGGCGGATTCGTCGGCCCTGAAAAGCTGCACCTGCGCATTGGACAGGGGAACGAGCCCGGGCAACTGCGCCTGCGCGGGCCCGGACAGGAAAGAAGCCAGGCGAGCCAATAGGCCATTCTGCGACGCCGCGGCCACCTGTTCAGGAGTGACCAGTACGGTCCCGGCAACCCGAGGCGGGTTTCCCGGCGGCCCGCCGTCGGCCGCCGCAGGCGCATCGTCGTCGCTGCAAGCGACGAGCAGCGCAGCGGCAATCATGCAAACGCCGAGCGCCAGACCGCGGCGCCTTCCATGTACAACGATCCCAGCGGATTCTCTGCGCATCCTTGCCACTCGCCTCCATGCAAGCCAAGGTTCGATACGACGGCGCCGTCATCATGACGGCGCCTGCTGGCGACTTCCCTATTGAGGCTGGCGCACCAGGAACAACAGCCCTCGTCCCTGGGATACCGCGTCCTCGCTCTCGACCGCCAGTGCGATGAACTCACCGTTCGCGCTGACCGCACCGGTGCCGGTCACGGTCTCACTGCCCTCGGCGGTTACGATCGTCAGCGTCATGGTCACCGTACCGGCGACAGCGTCGACATCGAAGTTGCCGGAGACGCCTTCCGGCCGGGTGAGCGACATGAGCGCGGTCTGACCCGCCTGCAGCGAGACTAGCTCGCCGAGGCTCTGGATCCCGGCACCGCCTTCGGGGTCGTCATCCTCCCCGCCGGGCGGTGGGTCGTCATCGCCACCACCGGGAGGCGGATCGTCGTCGCCGCCGCCAGGCGGTGGGTCATCATCGCCGCCACCGGGAGGCGGATCGTCGTCGCCACCACCCGGGGGCGGATCATCATCGCCGCCGCCAGGAGGCGGATCGTCGTCACCACCACCCGGGGGCGGATCATCATCGCCGCCAGGAGGCGGATCGTCGTCGCCACCGCCCGGGGGCGGATCATCATCGCCGCCGCCGGGAGGCGGATCGTCGTCGCCACCACCAGGCGGCGGGTCATCATCGCCGCCGCCGGGGGGAGCATCGTCGTCGCCACCGCCCGGGGGCGGGTCATCATCGCCGCCGCCAGGAGGCGGATCGTCGTCACCACCACCCGGCGGCGGCTCCTCTATCGGCAAGCCGGTGGCCGCCGCCAGGTCGAAACTCGCCCACTTCGAGAACGTGGCGCCGCCCACGTTCCCGGCATTGAGGCTGACCGTCCCGTAACGAATGCCGCTGGCGACAATGCCGGTCGCACCGGCGGCCCCGCCTTGATCCGAGACGTAGGCTGTGTACTGGACCACGTTGTAATCGCCGGAGACCTGCACCGGCGGACTGGCCGGCGGCGGACGGCGCACCGCGACCGAGAAGGTGCGCGAGCCGTGAAGCATCCGCACCTCTGCCGGGTCCGCCTCGTCATAGGCGCCGGAAAACGTCTGGAAAGCGACGATCCCTCCGTCCTGGGTCAGGGACCCGGTTCCGAGCATCGCACCGTCGCTGCGCCCGATCTGGACCTGTCCTCCGGACTGCAGGACCGAGTAAAGGCCGTCCGCCACGAGGTCGGGATGGCTCGCCGGGGCGACCGCATGGCCATCCAGGTCCAGGGCTATCGCGCTGGAAACCAGAGACGGCGCCGCGAAGCTGCCGGCCGACTGAGTGGAACCGCTGATGGCCCCTGCGGGAGTGCTGTCGAAGCTCACCGGGCCGGCTGCCGTCGCCAGGGTGATCGTATTCGCGCCGGATCCGTTGCCCGAGAGGCCCTGCGTCAGTTGAACGAGGTTATAGGAGGTCGGGCCGCCTCCCTCGGGGTCGAGTCGCGGCAGGTCCTCGAAGGACCGAGGCAGCTCCCAGCGGCCGGCGAAGCGTACGCCCATGCCGGAGGTCAGGAGTTCGTCTTCGCTGCGCAAGCCCTGGCTGACGGGATAGATCAGCAGGGAACCGTCGCCGCTCACCGCGCCTATGCCTGCGACCTCGATCTCCGGGCGCGCCGTGTCGGCGAGGATGAGCTGTCCTCTGGAATTCACTACGTGCAGCGTCTGGCTCAGCTCTACGCCGAGTTCGACCTGGACGTCGGAGGCAAAGGTAACGGCATGCAGGTCCGTCAGGTCATGCAGGAAGGCCCCGCGCAGGATGAATCCTTCGCCGGGGGTGTCGCTGCTGGAACGGAAGTTCACCGGTCCCTGGCCGCTGGCGAGATCGACGGCGCCGTGCTCCAGGGGCCCCGGGCCATGGAAGGTCGAGACGAGATCGACGGCGCCGTAGTTGCCGCCGCGCAGCACCGTGACCGTGCCGGGCGTGGCGTAGGCGGCCAGAAGCTCGCCGAGCACCGAGCCGGCGATGCCGTCGATCTCATCGACCGCGTCCTCGAAGCTCAGCCCCGTAACGTCGACGTCCAGTCCGCGCACGAAGCCGGTCAGCGCCGCCACTTCCGATACCGTGAAGTTGGCCAGAGCGCCACCGCCGCTCAACGCCGTCCTCACCCGCCTGACCACCAGTTCCGAGGCCGGAGTGATATCGACCACCGGGCCGGTGACGAAGCTGTGCATCGGTGCGCCGTCTATGTCCACGCGCACGGCGAGCGAGCTGTCGAGGGCCGGGATATCGTCGAAGCTGAAGCGTCCCTGCCCGTCGGTGGTGACGGTCGCGATGACTTCGGAGACGGCGCCCGCGCTATTCAGGCGGACGAGCTGGACGGGCGTCGCGGGGGATGGCGTGAGCCCGACGATATGCGCGTACACATCGCCCAGAAGAAAAGCACCGACGCGCGAGAGGAGCCCGGCCGACTGAGCGGCCGCGACCTGATCCGGCGTCGCGAGGACCACGCCCGTGATCTGCAGCGGCGCCGATGCAGGCTGCGGCAGGTCCTCGCCATTGCATCCGGCCAGCAGCACAGCGGACAGGGCGGCGGCACAGGATGCAGCGGGAAGGAATCTTTTTTTCATCGGCTTCGCACCTTCACGCGGACGCCTGCTCGGGAGGTCCGCAATTCAGTGGATATGTATCGGCGCTTCTACGGGGACGTCGACCCTGCGGTCGGGATGCCCCCATATGATACTCCAACCGCGCGCCCCGTTGCCTGTTAAGGCTTTCCTCGGCGATCTTCCCACCAGCGGGCGGGCCGCCGGCGGAGCGCCACTCGATCCATAAGCGGGGAGGCAACCGGTCGGTGTCCACACCGGCAGGCGCCTGCAAGGAACCTGCAAAAACATCGAGCCCCGGCGGATCGCTCCACCGGGGTTCGACGGGGGGTTGAGCCGTCCAGCCTGGAAGTCCTTTCCACGGACCCGACGGACTCGAATGAATGAGAGTCGGCCGCCCGCCGAAAGTTCAACGATGATGGAGGAAAGTTTCCCGGCGACCGCGATTCAGCCCGCCTGCCGCGATCTCCACGGACGCAGGACGAACGAGCACAGATGCTTCACGTCCATGCCGATGCCGAGCGCCGCCGGCACCGAGAACAGGGTGATCAGCGTGGAGAACATCAGCCCCCAGGACAGCGCCAGCGCCATGGGCGCGACGAAGGGATCGTGCCCGCCCCAGCCGTAGGCGGTGGGCAGCAGTCCGACCACGGTGGTGACCGCCGTCAGCAGCACCGCGCGCAGGCGGCGCTTTCCGCCCTCCACGGCGGCCTCGCGCCAGGGCCGCCCCTCCGCTATCAGGCGCTGGATGAAGACGGTCATCACCAGCGAGGAATTGACCACCACGCCGGCCAGCGCGACGAAGCCCATCAGGGCCATGAAGGACAGCGGCTGCCCGTGCAGATAGAAGCCGCAGACGACGCCGACCACCCCGAAGGGGATGGCGAGCATCACCAGCAGCGGATAGGACATGCGATTGAACTGGATCGCGAGGATCAGGAAGATGCCCAGCAAGGCGAAGGCGAAGCTGAACACCAAGCCGCCCACCGACTCCTCCGCCCGCTCCTCTTCGCCGCCGAGGAAGTAGCGCAGTGTCCCGGCGTCCTCGCCCAGCCACTCGGCGTCGCGCTCGCGCACCAGGCGGTTCAGCTCCTGCGAGGTGATGTTGCGGCGATCGACCTCCGCCGAAACCGTGAGCACGCGGTCGCCGTCCCTGCGCCGTATGGACGTGGCGCCGGGCGCTTCCACCAGGCGGGCAATGCGGTGCATGGGCACCAGTCCGCCGCGGGCGCCGGGGATCTCCAGATTCATCAGCGTCTGCGCGTCGCGCTGCGCCGGCTCGGGATAGCGGATGGTGACGTCCACCTCCTCCTTGCCGCGGATCAGCGTGGATACGGGCAGGCCGTCGAAGGCGGCGCGGACGTGATCGGCGACCGTGGCCAGATCGACGCCGGCATAGGCGGCCCAGGCGCGGTCGAGCTCGATGTGCAGCTCCGGGTCGCCCGGCTCGAGATCGCTCTCCACCGCGTAGACGCCCTGGATGCCGCGCAGCATCCCGATCAGGCGCCGGGCGGCGCGCTCCTGCGCATCGTAGTCCTGCCCGGTGACCTCGACCTGCAGGGCGCGCCCCACCGGAGGTCCCATCGTCTCCATCGCGAAGCTGATGTCCATGCCGGGGAACAGCGGCGGGATCTCGCGCTGGACGCGGTCCATCACCTCGTGGGCGGAGACATCCCGCCTGGTGAAATCGATCAGGATCACGCGCACATAGCCGAAGCGGTCGCCGAGCTGCTTCATGGTCTCGCGCTGGTCCGCGCTGTTCTCGCCCGCGACCGTCGTGGTGGTCTCCAGGATCTCCGGGTCGATGCGCGCCCGGACCTCGCGGTCGAGCGCGAGGAGCGCATCGCGCGTCTGCTCGAGCGTAGTGCCCACGGGCATGGCCACGCGCAGGTAGAACTGCGCCTCGGCGCCGGGCGGAAAGAGCTGGAAGCGCATCTGCCCCGCGAGCGCCAGCGACCCGATCAGGGCGAGGAGCGTGAGCGCCACGGTGAGGTAGCGCCAGCGCACCGCGTGGCCCAGCAGCCAGCCGTAGATGCCGGTCAGCCACGCAAACACGCGGCGCCTGCGCGCCGGGGCGCCCGCCCGCGCCAGGCTGCGGATATGGCTGGGCAGGATCAGCAGCGCCTCCAGCCAGGAAAACGCCAGCAGCGCGATGACGACCAGCGGGATGGCGATGACGAACTTGCCGATGATGCCTTCCATGAACATCAGCGGCACGAAGGCGATCATCGTCGTCAGGACGGTGGCCGTCACCGGCCCGATCAGCTCCAGCGTGCCGAGCACCGAGGCGCGCTCGGCCGACAGCCCGCGCTCCATGTGCCAGCTCACGTTCTCGCCGATGATGATCGAGTCATCGACCATCAGACCGAGCACCAGGATGAAGGCGAACATGGTGAGCAGGTTCAGGGTGACGCCGCTGAGATAGAGCAGCGCGAGGCCGGCGAAGAAGATGATCGGCAGGCCCCAGGCCGTGCTCACCGCGACCGCGGGGCGCAGGCCGAGGAGCAGCACCGCCAGCACCAGCGCCAGGCCGATGGCGCCGTTGCTGGTCAGCACGCCCAGGCGCAGGCGCGTCACGGTGGAGAAGTCGCCGTACACTTCTACGCCGACGCCCTCGCCGTAGGTCTGCGGTACCGTGTCCAGGTAGGCGCGGACGCGGTCCACCAGGTCGAGCAGATCGGCGTCGCCCTTCTTCAGCACGATCATGTTGATCGCGGGCAGGCCCTGCGCAGCGACGTAGCGGCGCGGCCGCTCCAGCGTCTCGATGACGTCGGCGACATCGCCGAGGCGCAGCGCATCGCCGCGCTCGGTGGCGCGCAGGACCAGCGCGGCGGCGGCCGCGGCCGAGGTGAACTCGCCGGTGATGCGGATGATGCTCTGACCGTCCGGCGCCTGC
>OBJA01002328.1_pt1 | contig 11126 bp, 5 predicted proteins | sample 1519751 | NCBI WGS metagenome assembly OBJA01 (sample SAMEA3881238, study PRJEB22517) | soil metagenome | biome: lake sediment; feature: soda lake sediment; material: sediment, water from around vicinity | place: India | collected 2013-12-23 | depth 3 m
CTGAACGGCAGAAAAATACTGCTGGGCGGGCTGGCGTTCTTGATCGTCGCGTTTCCTATGGCCTATCTCCGGGCGGAAACCTATGAAACCTCGGCCACGTTGCTGGTCTTTCCTCCGACCTTCAAAGGGGGGGCGCAGTCCGGCGATGCGCGCAACATCGCCGAATTGATGCCGCGTGCGCTGCCGATGGAGCTGTACCGAACCCTCGCCCTCTCCGCCCCGGTCTTGGCCGACGTGATCGAGCGGGCAGATCTCGATACGGGCGTCCAGGGACTCCGGGAACGGCTCACCGTCGAGCTGGTTCAGATGGGCGGCCGCACGGCCCGCGATGTGCAGTATGCCCAAGCCCTGACGCTCCGTGCGCGGGCGGACGACCCGCAGGTCGCCGCGCGCATCGCCAATGCGTGGGCTTTGGCGTTCAAGGTGCATGTCGACGCGATGTCGGCGCGGGAGGTCACGGAGACCTTCACCCTGCTGGAGCGTCTCCACGGCCGCGCCAAGCAGGAGCTTGAAGAAGCCGACGCCGCGCTCGCGGCGCATCAGGCGGCGTGGAATCTTTCGTTGTTGGAGGAGCAGCTTGCGCAGCGGGAGCTGCAGTTCACGACGATCGAGACCCGGCTCAAGGAAAACGCCGTGGAGTTGGCCGCAGGCAGACGAAAGCTCGAGGCCCTGCGGGAAGAACTGGCCGAGGAGCCGGAAAAGAACGTGTTCTTCCGCGCCCCGTCGGATGACGTGTACTGGCTTCTCCGTTCACGGGGCGACGCCGCAGGGGCTCCTGAGGGGTTGCGGACGGAGGAGCCGAACCCGAGTTTCGTGCTGTTGCGTCAGTCCGTGGTGCACGCCGCGGAGGAGATAGCCGGTCTGGAGGCGGGGGGATCCGCAATGCAGCAGACGCTGGAGAAGCTGGAGACCGAGATGCAGACGCTCAGCGCGACGTATGCCGAGCAGAGCCTGATTCGAAACTCCCTGCTGCGCGATCTGGAAAGCTTGCAGACCAGCTACAACATGGTGCGCGAGGAGTACGAGAAAGGGCGCATCGCCGACCGCACACAGGCGAGCGATATCGCCATCCCCGGCGAGGCGGCGCCGCCGGAGCGCCCGGCGAGCCGGGGCACGACGCGCACGCTTCTCGGGGCGTTTGTGTTGGGGATGCTGGCGACGGCCGCCTTCCTCGCGGCAAGGGACGTCAGCGAGCTGACGCCCGCCGCGCGCGCACGCGCTTAAGGCGCATTCCCGCCGCGCGATCTGCGCGGCCATTTGGGAAGGGTTGCATGCCGGCGATGCACCTGCTACCCTCACGTAACCAGCATGGCGTTTGTGTTGGCTGACTGGGGGTGGCGAGCGCCGCCAAACGCTCGGAGGGGCGCCGCGTGTTGCAAACTTCAGACGATGTGCTTTCCTTTCCTGCCGTGCTCGCATGGCTGCGGGCAAGATGGCCGAAGATTGCGCTGGGGGGCTTGGCATGCCTGCTGATCGCCCTGCCGTTTGCCTATTTCCGCGCACGGACTTATGAGGCTTCCACGACATTACTGGTGTTTCCGCCGACCTTCAAGGCGGGGGCCGACGCCTCTCCTGCACGCGATGCGGACGCCCGGAACATTGCCGATCTGATGCCGCGTACCCTGCCGATGGAGTTGTACCGGAGCCTCGCCCTCTCGCCTCCGGTGCTCGCGGAAGTCGCCGAGAAGGCGCAGCTTGAGGCGGGAGCGCAGGCCCTTCGCATGCGGCTCGACGTCGAGCTGCTTGAGCGGAGCAGCCGCACGCCGCGCGACGCGCAGTATGCCCAGGCCCTCACCTTCCATGCACGGGCGCGCGACCCGCAGCGGGCCGCACGCATCGTGAACGTCTGGGCGCAGGTCTTCAAGGATCACATGGACGCCCTCTCCGCACGTGAAGTGGGCGAAACCTTCGCCCTGCTGGAAAGCCTTCACGGCCGCGTCAAGGAGGAACTCGAAGAAGCCGACCGTTTGCTGGCGGAGCACCAGAAGGCGTGGCGCCTGGAACTGATCAAGCAGCAGCTTGAGGAGCGTCAGAAGCAGTATACCCGGCTGGAGGGGCAGTTGCGGGACAGCGAAGTGAGTCTGGCGACGAACCGCCAACGGCTCGCGGCGCTTGGAGGGGAACTGGAAGGGGAGCCGGAAATGACGGTGTTTTTCCGGGCGCCGTCGGACGACGCCTACTGGCTCCTGCAATCGGAGGCGGACGTCGCGCCGGCGCCGGAGTTGGGGCTGCGCACCGAGCGGTCCAACCCGAACTACGTGGAGCTGCGCCAGGCGGTGACGCAGCTTCGGGCGGACATAGCGGGGCTGGAGGCGCGACGGGCCGCCGTGGGGCAATCGATCGAGGAAATGGCGACCGAACTCTCCGCGCTCAGCGCGACCTACCACGATCAGAACATGGTCCGCACCATCCTCGCGCGCGACGTCGCGAGTCTCCGCGCAAGCTACGACATGGTGCGCACGGAGTATGAGAAGGGCCGCATCGCGGATCGAACGCAGGCCAGCGACATCGCCATCACCGGAGACGCCGTGGCGCCGGAACGCCCGATCGGGGCGGGAACCTTGCGGCCGCTGTTGGCGGCGCTGGCGGCGGGGATGCTCGCGACGGCCGGTCTTTTCGCCGCAAAGGACCTGAGCGAAATGGCGGTCAGCGCGACGGCCCCGACAGCCGCACCGCCGCCGGATCTGCCCAAGACCGGCGAGAAACGCGAAGCGCTCCAAGAGTCCACGCGCAACTGAAGCGCTCCTGTCCGCCCATGCGGCGAAGGGACGCGCCAATACGCATTGGCCTCTTCCGCGCCGACGCCTCGTTTTTCCGTCCGGGGTTTGCTTTCCTTCGGCGCTATCTGCCAAGCTTTGCTCTGACTTATAAGGAGAGAGCCCTGATGATTGTCGATCGCAACGTGCGCGACTATTGCGTTCATGTCGAAGCCAGCTTGCAGGAAGCCATTCAGCACATCGTGTCGCGGCGCGGCAAGGTCGTCTTCGCCGTCACGGAAGCGGGCGTCATCGAGGGATTGCTGACCAACGGCGACATCCTCCGCCTGCTGGCCGCATCGCCCCCGCCTGACCTCGCCGCCCCGGTAAGCCGCTGCGTGAACCGCAACTTCAAGCACGCCTCGCCGGAAACCAGCCGCGAGAAGATCGAAGCCCTGCTCGAGGACTACGAACTCGTCCCGCTGATCGACGAACGGCGGCGCCTGGTCGCCGTGGCGCGGCGGCGCACGCAGGAGCTGAGCATCGGCGGGTTCGCGCTGGACAAGTACAGTCCCACGTTCGTCATCGCGGAAATCGGCATCAATCACAACGGCAGCTTGGAGACCGCCAAGCGCTTGATCGACGCCAGCGCGGCGGCGGGGGCCGATTCGGCGAAGTTTCAGATGCGCGACATCAAGGCCCTGTACAGCAATGCGGGCGACGCCAACGACGCGCGGGAGAACCTCGGGTCGCAGTACGTGCTCGACCTCGTGACGCGCTTCCAACTGACGGACGACGAGATGTTCGCGGCCTTCGACTACTGCAAGGAGAAGGGGGTCATTCCGCTGTGCACGCCGTGGGATCTGAGCAGCCTCGAAAAGCTCGAACGCTACGGCATGGACGGCTACAAGTGCGCCTCGGCGGACATGACCAACGTGGAGCTGCTGCGCGCGCTGGCCGAGACCGGCAAGCCGCTGATCGTCTCGACCGGCATGTCCGACGAAGACGAGATTCGGCAGGCGGTCGCCCTGCTGAACGATCTGGGCGCGCAGTATGTGCTCTTGCATTGCAACTCCACCTATCCCGCGCCGTTCAAGGACGTCAACCTGCGCTACCTGGCGCGCCTGCGCGAAATCGGCGGGTGTCACGTCGGCTACTCGGGCCATGAGCGGGGAAGCTGGGTGCCGGTCGCGGCGGTCGCGCTCGGCGCGAAGGTCGTCGAGAAGCACATCACGCTCGACAAGAACATGGAAGGCAACGACCACAAGGTCAGCCTGCTGCCCGACGAGTTCGCGGACATGGTGCGCCAGATCCGCGACGTCGAGGCCGCGCTGGGCGCCGCCGATGCGCGTCAGGTCACGCAGGGCGAGAAGATGAACCGCGTGAACCTCGCCAAGAGCGTCATCGCCGCGCGCACGATCGAGGAGGGCAAGGTCATCGAGCGCGAGGACCTCGCGATCATGAGTCCGGGGCGCGGTCTGCAGCCCAACCGCATGCACGAGTTGATCGGCAGCCGGGCGCGCAAGACGATGGCGCCGGGCGACTTCTTCTACCCGGCCGACGTCGAGCAAGAGGCGCCGCAGGGCGGCGCGTTCCGCTTCAACCGCCCCTGGGGCCTGCCCGTGCGCTACTACGACTACCGCCAGTTGATGGAGATGTCCAACCCGGATTTCCTCGAGTTCCACCTCAGCTACAAGGACATGGACATCGACCACCACCAGTTTTTCGACCGCGCCTACGATCTCGGCCTTGTGGTGCACAGTCCCGACCTGTTCACCGGCGACCATCTGCTGGATCTCTCGGCTGAGGACGACGCCTACCGCAAACGTTCGATCCACGAGTTGCAGCGGGTGGTCGACATCACGCGCGACCTGAAGCAGTATTTCGCCAAGGCGGGGACGCCCCTCGTCATCGTGAGTCCGGGCGGGTTCACGCGCGACGCGCTGCTGCCCAAGGAAGCCCGCGCGGAGTTGTACGAGCGTGTGGCGGATTCCTTCGACCAGCTCGACGACGACGGAGTGGAAGTGATTGCGCAGACGCTGCCGCCGTTCCCGTGGTACTTCGGGGGACAGCTCTACCTGAACATCTTCGTCGATCCCGAGGACACCGTGGCCTTCTGCGAGAAGACCGGGCGTCGGCTCTGCTTCGACATTTCGCATTCGAAGCTCGCCTGCAACCATTTCGGATGGTCGTTCCAGGAGTTCACGCGCCTGGTCGGGCCGCACACCGCGCACCTGCACATCGTGGATGCGGCGGGCCTCGACAACGAGGGCTTGCAGATCGACGAGGGCGAGGTGGATTTCGCCGCCTTGCGCGACGACCTGAAGGCCACGGCGCCGTCGGCTTCGTTCATCCCCGAGATATGGCAGGGCCACGAGAACAACGGGGAAGGCTTTTGGATCGCGCTCCAGCGTCTCGAACGCTGGGGCTACTGAGGATTTCGACGTATTGACGCCGCGCCGGGGCGCGGCTATTTCCGCTTGCCGGAAGGAGAGACCATGGCGAAGGTTCTGGTAACGGGCGCGGCCGGCTTCATCGGCTCCAGCCTCGTGGATCGGCTGCTCGCGCGCGGCGACACGGTCGTCGGCATCGACAACTTCAACGATTACTACAGCCCCGTCATCAAGCGGCGCAATCTCGCGCAGGCCCTGACGTCGGACCGCTTCACGCTCCATGAGTGCGACCTGGTCGACGAGGCGGCGTTGCGGGCCGTGTTCGAGCAGACGCGGCCGGACGTGGCGGTGCATCTCGCGGCCCGCGCGGGGGTGCGGCCTTCGCTGCAAGACCCCAATCTCTACCATCGCGTGAACGTGATCGGTTCGCAGCACATCCTCGACGCCTGCCGCGACTTCACGCCCTCGCATCTGGTCTTTGCATCGAGTTCGTCGGTGTACGGCGGCAGCAAGGACGTGCCGTTCTCCGAGGGCAACCCAGTGCAGCGGCCGATCAGCCCCTATGCCGCTACCAAGCGCATGAACGAGCTTCAGGCGCACGTCTACAGCCACATCTACGGCGTGCGCGTGACCATGCTGCGCTTTTTTACGGTGTACGGTCCGCGCCAGCGGCCCGACATGGCGATCCACCGCTTCACGCGGCTGATCGACGAGGGCAAGCCCCTGCCGATGTTCGGCGACGGCGGCACCGCGCGCGACTACACCTACATCGACGACTGCCTCGACGGCGTGGTGAAGGCCGTCGACGCGCCTTTCGACTATGAGATCCTCAACCTCGGCGAGAGCCAAACCACGACCCTGCGCGATCTCATCGCCTTGATCGGCGAGGCCCTCGGCAAGGAGCCGATCATCGACCGCCAGCCGATGCAACCGGGCGACGTCGAGATCACCTACGCCAACATCGACCGCGCCCGTGCGCTGCTGGGCTATGCGCCGGGCATCGGCATGAAGGAAGGCGTCGGCCGCTTCGTGGAATGGTATCGGCAGAACGAGGAGGCCCTGCGGGGCGCCTGAGGCGGCGCTATTCGGCGGGGCGTTCGAGCGCCACGAGAAGCAGTTGCGCGGCGGCGACGTCGCCGCTGCGGGGGGCGACGGAGATATGGAGGCGCACGGCCTCCCACTCGGGCTGCGTCGCCAGGACGACGGCAAAGGGCCGCCAATCGGCATGGGGGCGCCGGTCAATAAAGGACTGTCGTGTCAGGAGATTCTCCTGAGCGTCCAGTGCCTGCCACCCCAGCCGCATCATGCCTTCGGGGTCTCTCGTGCACCCCGCGATGAGATAGCCCCACGATTCCGCCTGCACCGGGAGGCTGTAGAGCCACGTAGGCTTGACGATGCGCAGCAGCGCTTCGCCGTTCTGGTCGCGCTCGGTACAGACCGCGCGATCCGTGCGCAGGTTGAACCATTCGCGGGCAGTGTCGATCCAGCCCGGCACGGAACAGGTCCCGGCGGGCAGACATTCGATAGCCGCCCAATTCACGCGATTCTCCGCCCATTGGAGCTGGAGGATGCGCCCATCCAAGCGAAGCAGGAGCGTGTCGCCGGAACCGGTCTCCACGACGGGACGCAGGGGCGCGTCGCTTGCCGCTTCAGGATCTTCCCACAGAACGAGCAACGGGAGGCGCGCGTCGCATGGGCCCAGCGACGGCACGGCGGCCGCGATGGGGACATAGCCCGGCGCCGCTTCGCCGGGGAGGGTCTCGGTCCGGGGCAGCGCGTCGATAAAGGCCGTCAGTTCGCTCAAGAGCGCCGCGCTGTCGGACACGCCGTCCAGCACCCCGATCATGCGCGCCAGCGCAAAGGGGCGGTAGGGATGATCGGGCGCGACGGACGCGAAGGCCTCCGACGCGCGAGACGCCTCGCCCGCGTCGGCCAACGCCGCGCCGAGCGCATACGCCGCAGGGGCGTACCCGAGCGCAGCCGCCCGTTCCAGATGCGCGTGCGCTGTGTTCGCCTCCCCGTGTGCCTGCGCGACGTGCGCAAGAATGAAGCGCGCCTCCCCGCAACGATCCTCGCGCGTCATGATCCGTTCGGCGGCGTCCGAGGCCGTTTCCCACAGACCGCGCGCCTCGGCGGCGCGGGCAAGCGCGAGCAATCCTTCCGCAGGCATCCCGTCGAGGTCTTCCGGGCCGGGACGCCCAAAGGCTAGGGCGCGGCCCCACAATCCATGCCCGGCATACGCGCGATACAGCACGTCATGGTACGCCGCGTAGGCGGGGTCGGCGAGATCGGCGTAGGCCCCGGCGAGTTCGAACTGCCGCAGTGCGCGCACGGAATCGCCGCGCTCGAAGAAGTGAACCCCGAGCGTCAGGCGCGCGGGCGCCAAGTAGAATGGTCTCCGCGTCGGCTGCCGTTGGCCGTCGGCGCCGATCTCGGTGTCGAAATGGACTGCGGTCAACAACTGCCCGATGCCGTCGTCCTCCGAGCCTGCGGCCAGCAACGCGCGTCCATGGACCGCGTACGCCATGGGGTCGCGCGGAAAGGCCCTGACGGCGCGCTCGGCGAACCACGCTGCTCGCAATGGGTCGCCCTCCGCCAACGCGCGCGCGACGTTTTCTTGGTAGTAGCGGGGCGCTTGCGTCTGCAAGTGGACCGTGCCGCAGAGGAACCCGGCGAAGAACAGCGCGGCCGCCGTGAGGAACGAGATGGGCTTGATATAGGAGGGCGTTCCCGCGGCGTTCCAGTGCGCGGTCAGGTACGAAATGCCGAGCAGCAGCCAGAAGGATTGCGCCATCACCGGCCATTGGAAAAAATTCTCGACGGAACTGTGGGCGAGGTAGCCGACGAGCGCTGCGGTCACCCCCGCGCAGAGCAGATGGTCCGGCCTGGACGGCCGCGACCGGGGCCATGCGCGCCGGACGCGATCGAGCCAGACGGCGAGCACCGCGCCCAATCCAACGACCCCGAGCAGGCCGGTCTTGACCAGAAGCTGGAGGTAGGCGCTGTGCACGGTTGCGTCGGGGGCGCCCGACGGACGGGGCACGGCCGCGTAACGCCCTACCGCGACAATTCTGTGTATCTCGTAGTACGTGCCCCAGCCGAGGCCCAGAATGGGATGCGCCCGGAAGATGTGCGCGGCGGCGGCGTAGTAATCCATTCGTTTGACGAGCGAGATGTCGCCCAGAGGGTCGGCCAGCGTTCCGATGCGTGCGGCGACGCCCGCGCCCACAACCAGCGCCAAGGCCGTCGCGCCCGCTCCAGCGACGAAGAGGATGCGCCTTGGAGGCCGAATCCACGCGGCGGCGAAGGCCGACGCGAGGAATATGGCCAGCCACGAGGCGCGGGTCTGGCTAAAGTAGGCGGCGAAGATGCACGCCGCGCCGCAGGCCAGCATAAGCGCCGAGATCGCACGGCGTCTGTCCGCCAGCCCTACGCCTAAGGCAGAACCCACGCCGAGGACCATCAGTGCGCCCAAGGGCGTCGGGCCGTAGAATGAGCCGCTGCGCTCTTGCCTGAACAGCATCAGACGGTCGACGAGTAGCGATGCGGGCGGCCCCGGCGGCAGGAACTGCTGCGCGATGCCGTGCACGGCCACCACCGCGACGCCCAGCACGTAGCACAAGACAATCTGAAAGGCTTGTTCGCGGGTGCGGACCGTCTGCACCACCAGCCAAAACAACAGGATGAACTCGGTGAACTGGCGGAAGTCTTGCAGCACGCGCACCGCGCCGTTGCCGTACAAGAACCCCGTGCCCCCGGCGGCCACCGCCGTAAAAAGGAACAGCCCGACGGTTTTCGCCGGGAACAGCGGCGTAAACCGTTGCTTGCCGAGCAGAATCAGCGCGGCCTCCTTGGCGGCGAGCAGCAGAATGAGCGCCTCGGGGAGGTTCAGCGTGACGGTGAACACCTCGCGCTGCACGATGTTGAGCGGCGCGATGGCGAACGCAATGAAGCACAGCGCCCAATGAGTGTTGCTCAGCGTGGGCGCAACGGACGTCGCCGCCGGCGGCAGTTCGCGCGTCGGTTCAGTGTGGGTGCTCATGTCGTTTCAACCGTCTCATACACGTTGCCGCGCCTGCTTTCTTCCGGCCGTTCCAGCGTGAGCCTACGGCCTTACGACTCGATGAAGTCGGCGATTCGGCCGGGACCCGAATCGTCGGGGACGCCGTGCCCGCTCTTCCCGGCGCTTGCCGCGTCGTAGAGCTGGTCGAGCGCCGCAAGCGTCTCCGCGCCGCTGCTCGCGGGGCCAAGAATGTCGCCTGCCTGATAGCGCCGGATCTCCCGCGCCGTGTCCGCGTCTTCGGGGCCGACGAACAACACCGGCGCGTCCGTCTTCAGCACGCCGTAGAGCTTGCTCGGGACCACAAGCCCTTGGGAGCCTTCCCGCATCGTGATCAGGTGAACGTCCGCCGCACACAGCAGATCCGACGTCCACTCCACCGGCTGATAATCGAGGACGACGACTGCGGGCAGATCCTTGGCGGCGTCGATGAGCGGCTGCTTCTTCGATCCGCGAATGACGAAGACGATGGCCCAGTCGTCGCGTCCGGCGTCCTTCAGCGTCTGCGCGGCCTCGACGAGCGGAGCGAAAAGGTGTCCCTCGCCGAGGTTTCCGGCGTAGAGGGCGACTTTCTTGGCCCCGAGACCGTACTTCTCCAGAAAGCGGTTGCGCGGCCGCTCGACGCGTTCGATGGGGCGCTTGTCCCAAGGCGGTACGATGATGTAGTCGGCGTCGCGCCAAGCCGGGTACGCGCGCATGCGATCGAGCTGACATTCGCCAAGGAGGATGAAGCCGCCCATCCTGCGGAGGATCGCGTTGTTCAGACGGCGCAGCAGTCGGTACACGATGCTGGTCTCCGCTATGCGGCCGCTGCTGGCCAGCATCTCGGGATAGAGGTCCATCGTCCACCAGCGCGTCTTGGAAAGCTTTTGGGGGAAAGGACGCAGGAGCACCGACAGCGCCGCGAGAAATGGCGGGTCCGTGAGCAGCACGCAGCGGTCCCAACGCTTGAAGGGAACCATCCCCCATGCCTGGATAAGGAACGCCGTCCAACTCGCCAGCCGACGCTTTTCGCCGGGCGTCCACGTGTAGGAGACCTTCGCGCCGTCCGTCGCCGCAGTCGAACCCGCCGTGGCCGAGTAGGAACTGCGCGCCGAGACGACCTCCACCTCGTGGCCCCTCTCGACCAGCGCATGCACGACGTCCGCGGCCATGCGCCCCGTGGGCACATGATCGTCTCCGTAGTGGCGATTGACGACTAGGATGCGCATTCAGCCCTGCCCGGCGATTCGGCCGGTCCACCCTTCGACGATCTCGGAGACGATCTGGTCGAGGGAGACCCGAATGTCCCACTCCGGGTAATGTTCCTTCATCTTGCGCAGATCGGAGTAGTAACAGATATGGTCGCCCATGCGGTTGGTCTCGACGTACTCGTACTGCATCGGTTTGCCGCTGAGCGCCTCGACCATCTCGAAGGTTTCCAGGATCGAGCAGCTGTTGCCTTTGCCGCCGCCGATGTTGTAGACCTCGGCGCAGCGCGGGTTCCTGATGAAGGCGTCGATGAAGCGCGCCACGTCGAGGCTGTGGATGTTGTCGCGCACCTGCTTGCCCTTGTATCCGAAAACCTTGTAGACGCGCCCTTCAAGGTTGCATTTCACCAGATAGCTCAGGAAGCCGTGCAGCTCCACCCCGGAATGCGACGGGCCGGTGAGGCAGCCGCCGCGCAGGCAGCAGGTCTTCATGTCGAAATACCGCCCGTACTCCTGCACCATCACGTCGCCGGCCACCTTGCTGGCGCCGAACACCGAGTGCATGGACTGGTCGATGGAGAAGGTCTCCGGGATGCCGTTCTCGAAGGCCGGATCGTCGTAGTCCCAGCGTTTGTCCAACTCCTTTAGCCGAATGCGGTTGGGGGCGTCGCCGTAAACCTTGTTCGTCGACAAATGAACAAACGGCGCCTCGGGGACCGAACGCCGGGCGGCCTCGAGCAGGTTCAGGGTGCCGACGGCGTTGGTGTCGAAGTCGTCGAAGGGAATC
>OBJA01002331.1_pt1 | contig 11118 bp, 7 predicted proteins | sample 1519751 | NCBI WGS metagenome assembly OBJA01 (sample SAMEA3881238, study PRJEB22517) | soil metagenome | biome: lake sediment; feature: soda lake sediment; material: sediment, water from around vicinity | place: India | collected 2013-12-23 | depth 3 m
ACCACTCGTAGCGTTCGCCGAACAGCTCGATGTGGTTCGGCAGGTGCGTGCCGAGATAGCCGCCGAGCAGGGCGCCGGAGAAGACGCCGACGCTGGCGAAGACGTTGTGCAGCGCCATCTGCGTCGCGCGCCGCTCGCTCGGGATGAGGTCGAACAGGTAGTTGCTCGCGCTCAGGCTGAAGCCCGCCCAGGCCAGGCCGCTGCACGCCTGCACCAGCAGCAGGTAGACGTAGTTGGTCGAAAACAGCCACAGCGCCGGCAGGAAGGGGATCATCAGGCCGGTGACCACCAGGATGTAGCGGTTGCCGAAGGCGTCGCTGATGCGTCCCCAGCGGTTCAGCGTCAGGAACTGCACCAGCACCGAGGTCGCCGTCATGATGGTGAACTCCAGGTAGCTGAAGCCGAGGTCGCGCAGCATGTAGACCACGAAGAAGGGCGAGGAGATGTTGACCGCGAACTGCATCACCGCGAAGAACAATGAAAAGCGGGCGAACGAGGAGCCGCGCAGGCGGCGCCACAGCCCGGCCTTGAACGGCGATTCCAGCGCGGCGGTGTGGCCGGGCGGATCGTACATGCGCCACAGGTGATAGACCGACACCAGGCGCGCGCCGGCGGCGACGGCGAAGATGAGCAGATAGCCGCCGACGGTATAGGCGTTGCGGTCGAAGAGGTCGAGCGCCATGCCGGCGGAGACCAGGGCGAGGAATGAGGTGATGCTGCACAGGCGTGTGCGCCGGCCGAAGTAGCGGCCGCGCCGCCGCTCGGGCACGAGGTCGCCCATGAGGCTGGCCCATTGCGGCACGGCGAGGTTGGCGCCGGCGAAGTAGAGGATGGCGCAGACCAGCAGTATCGGTATGGCGTGCCCGGGATACGCCAGCGGCAGCACGGCCAGGGGGATCAGGGCCAGCCCCGCCGAGCAGGATGATCTCCTTGCGTCTGCCCGTGCGCCGGCCGAGCCAGGAAGAGAAGAGCTGGGCGAAGGAGGCGATCAGCGGCGGGAAGGTGGCGAGGATGCCGATCTGCGCGGTGGTGGCGCGCAGGAATACGGCGAAGGCGGCGAAGTAGCTCTCGCCGCTGCCGATCATGACCGAGTAGGCGACGCCGTCCTTCACCGAGTGTCGCAGCGAGCGTTCGGTGCGGGGATCCTTCGAGTAGCGCGCGGGCATGGCGCGCTATCTAGCGCCCGCGCGCCCTTGCTTGTCAAGCGGCGGCCGGACGTGCGGCCGAGGGCATGCGGCGGGCGGCGGCGCGGGCATTGACGAAGCGCAGGCGCTACTGTAAACAGTAGCGGAAATTCACCGGTGAAGTTCCGAGGGCGCCTGTGTTACGGGCGTGGATGCACCGGTTCGGGGAGGGCGCGCCGTGCAGGGGCGGGCGGCGCTTGGCGTGTTCGTCGGGGAATCAAACAGCGCAATGATCATCGTACCCACCTATCTGGAGAAGAGTCAGGTCCACGGCTTCGGCGTCTTCGCTTCCGAGTTCATTCCCAAGGGCGCGAAGGTCTGGGAGTTCAACCCGATATTCGATCTCACCTTCAGCGAGGAGGAGTTCGAGCGCCTGCCGCCTTCGGTGAGGCAGGAGATCGAGATCCACCTCTACCAGCCCGAGCCGCAGGGAAGGCTGTACTACGAATCGACCATGGGCAAGTACATGAACCACTCGCGCGAGCCGAACGTGGATTTCTCGGAAGTGGGGGTGGGCTGGGCGACGCGCGACATCAGTCCCGGCGAAGAACTGACCTGCGATTACCGCCACTTCATGGCGGACGTGTCGCACATAGAGTATCTCTGAGTCACCACGGGCCGGACGCACCGCGGTCCGCGGGCGCGCCGGCGAAACGGGGGAGGATACCGCCGCGGCAGCATTCAGCCGCAGGCGGCGCGCGATGAGCCATACCGACCGCAGTCACCAGGACGGCCCGGAGACGGGCAGGGCAGTGCTGACCGCCGCCGCCCGCCCTTGCGCGCCCGCATCATGAGCCGGCGCGCGGACAGGTCAGGGAGCGTATCCGGCAGCCCGGGCGGCGGCTACGTGGAACCCATCGACCAGGTCCAGCGCGCGCGCGTCACCGCGGCGACGCAGGACTGGATCGGGCGCGCCGCCGACGCCTACCGCCGCGACTTCCCCATGCTGCCGGTGCTGTTCGACCTGCGCGGCCGCATGGCGGGGATGTACCGCGTCGCCGGCGAGCGGCGCGTCATCCGCTACAACCCCTGGCTGTTCGCCAAGTATCCCGAGGACGGCATGGACGTCACCGTGCCGCACGAGGTCGCGCACTATGTCACCGACCTGCTCTACGGCTTCGACCGCATCCGCCCGCACGGCGCGGAGTGGCAGGCCGTGATGCGTCTCTTCGGTATCGACCCGGGCCCGGCGCTGCGCCACCGGCTCGACCTCACCGGCATCCCGGTCCGCGTCCAGCGCAGGCACCCCTATCGCTGCGACTGCCGCACGCACGAGCTGAGCGGCGTGCGGCATGCGCGGGTGCTGCGCGAGACGGCGAAATACTTCTGCCGCAGATGCGGCGGAGACCTGATCCACGCCCCGCTCTGACGGCAGGGCCACGTCGTTCAATAGGGTCAGACCCTATTCATCTTCAAAGGGGTCTGACCCTATTGACGTGCTTTTGACGCGGTTTGGAGGGTATGGTGGCCGTTTGGACTGCGCGCCGCCGCTCATCCTTCCCGTTCCGACAGCTCTTCCCAGCGCGCATAGGCCCGTTCCACCTCGGACCTGAGCGCTTCCATGCGCGCCAGCGCGGCGGTGATCGCTTCCCTGTCCTGCTGGTAGAACTCACCGCGCCCGGCGTCGCCCTCCAGTCTCGACAGCTCCTCCTCCAGCGCCTCGATGCGCGCGGGCAGCGCCTCCAGTTCCTGTCGTTCGCGGAAGCTCAGCCTGCGTCCTGGAGCGGGAGCTTGCTTGACGGGCGCGGGCGCCGCGGGCCGGGCGGTCTTCTCCGCGGGCGCGGCGGCGGGCTGCGGCCGGCGCTGGCGCAGGTAGTCCTCGTAGCCGCCCACGTATTCGCCGAAGCGGCCCTCGCCCTCGTAGACCAGCATGGAGCTGACCACGTTATCGAGGAAGGTGCGGTCGTGGCTCACCAGCAGCAGCGTGCCCTCGTAGTCGGCGAGCAGGTCCTCCAGCAGTTCCAGCGTCTCCACGTCGAGGTCGTTGGTCGGCTCGTCCAGCACCATCATGTTGGCGGGACGGGTGAAGATGCGCGCGAGCAGCAGGCGGTTGCGCTCGCCGCCGGAGAGGATGCGCACGGGCGAGTCGATGCGCGCCGGCGGGAACAGGAAGTCCTTCAGATAGCCGGCGACATGGCGCGAGCGGCCGCGCACGGTGACGTAGTCGCTGCCCTCGCTGATGTTCTCGCGCACCGTCTTGTCGGGGTCGAGCTGCTCGCGGTGCTGGTCGAAGTAGGCGAGCTGCAGCTTGCTGCCGCGCACGATCTCGCCGGTGTCGGGCTCCAGGTCGCCGAGGATCAGCCGGAGCAGGGTGCTCTTGCCGCTGCCGTTGGGGCCGACGATGCCGATGCGGTCGCCGCGCATGATGGTGGTGGAGAGGTCGCGCACGATCCACTCCTCTCCGTAGCGGAAGCCGACCTGGCGCAGGTCGACGACCCGCTTGCCGGACATCTCCCCGGCGTCGGCGGCGAGCGTCACCGACGCCGTGCGCTCGATACGCTGCGCGCGTTCGCGGCGCATGGCGAGCAGCCGCCGCACGCGCCCCTCGTTGCGCGTGCGGCGCGCCTTGACGCCCTGGCGTATCCAGGCCTCGTGCTCGGCGAGCTTCTTGTCGAACAGTGCCTGCGCGCGCGCCTCGGCCTCCAGCATCTCTTCCTTCTTTTCCAGGTAGCGTTCGTAGCTGCCGGGAAAGGAGGTGAGGCGGCCGCGGTCGAGCTCGATGATGCGCGTGGCGAGGCGCCTGACCAGGGTGCGGTCGTGCGTGATGAAGATCAGCGCGCCGCGGAAGGCCATGAGGTAGTCCTCGAGCCAGCCGATCGCCTCGATGTCCATGTGGTTGGTCGGCTCGTCGAGCAGCAGCAGGTCGGGCTCGCTGACCAGCGCCCGCGCCAGCATGGTCTGGCGGCGCAGTCCGCCCGAGCATTCGGCGATGGGGCGTTCGGCCGGCAGCGAGAGGCGCGTCAGCGCCGCGGCGATGCGGTTGTCGACGCTCCAGCCGTCCAGCGTCTCGATGCGCTGCTGCAGTTCCGCCAGGCGCGTTAGCCCGGCCGCGTCGCCGCCCTGGCCGAGGCGCTGCGCGAGCTGGCGGTAGGCGGTCAGCAGGCGGCCGATCTCGCCCAGGCCGCCGGCGACGGTCTCGTAGACGGTGTCGCGCGTGTCGGCCGGGACCTCCTGCTCCAGATGCGAGACGCGCAGCGTGTCGCGGCGCCAGACCTCACCCTCGTCGGGCTGGGCGACGCCGCTGATGACGCGGAACAGCGTGGACTTGCCGGCGCCGTTGCGCCCGATCAGGCACACGCGCTCGCCGGTGGCGATCTGCAGATCCACCTTGTCGAGCAGCGGGTGCAGGCCGTAGGCGAGGGAGACCTGGGTGAGGGTGAGGATGGTCATCGGCGAATCGGGTCGGGGACGGTGGGTGAGCGGAGACAGACCACGATTACTCGGACAATCGGACAGTCGCGGTCTGCCCCCGATTACCGGCCATCCGCCGAATTGGCGGAGCCCGTTCCCCGATGCGCGCCGCGATCGGCCGCCCCGGGGCGGGACGCAGCGCTAGCCCGCGCTCCCGTCCGCCTGCCACAGCCCGAGGCGCTGCAGCACCTTGATGCGCTCTTCATCGGTCATCTTGCGCCACTTGTTGGACTCTTCGTCGGTCATGCCGCAGCCCGTGCAGACGCCGTCCTCGAACAGGCACACGCTGATGCAGGGGGATTTGATCTCTTGAGACATGGAATTCACCTGGAGATGCAGTGGTTCTGGCGCGCCGATTATCGCACATTCTGTCTCCGCGCGGGCTCGGGCGGGTCTCCGCGGATGCCGCGGGTCCGTCCAGCCTGGCGGAGTCCACGAGGGTTGCGGCGGCCCCGGCCGGTCCGCCATCAGGCGGCGTTCAGGAACGGGATCAGCGCGAACCAGAGGATGTAGCTGAGCGCCGCTACCATGAGCCCGTTGATGCGGCCGCCGTACTCGCCGCGCTCGCGGTAGCGCCACAGCATGCGGATCAGCAGGAGCGCGTGCGGGACGACGAACCAGCCGATGCCGGCGTAGATGCCGCCGGCCAGCCCGGTGGCGTGCCACAGCACACCGGCGGCCGCGGAGGCCGCGGTCGTGGCCATGGCGAGGGCGACGGCCCAGCGCGCGCCCTGCGCCACGGCCAGGGTGCGCTTGCCGGCGGCGAGGTCGGCCTCGCGGTCGGGCAGGCCGGAGAGCACGATCGCCGGCACGATGGCCAGGAACAGCGGCAGCCCGGCCAGCCAGGGGAAGCCGTCGAACGCCTGGCCGCCGAGCAGCAGGTAGCCGAACAGCAGCACCAGGAAGCTGTGCGTGAACGCCACGTTGAACTCGCCGAGGCCGCGGTGCGACAGCTTCAGCGGCGGCGCGGTATAGCCCAGGCACAGCACCGTCGCGGCGCCCAGCACCAGGGTCAGGCTGAGCGCGGAAATCCCGGCCGCGCCGTACAGCGCGGAGCCGCACAGCACGAAGCCGAGTATCGTGACCCCGATGCCGTAGCGCACCTCGCGGAAGCTCAGCGATCCGTCCACCAGGACGCGCGAGCCGCCGTTGAACGGACTGAAGTTGCGGTTGCTGCGGTCGCTGTCGTAGTCGAAGTGCTCGTTGACGAGCACGGTGGCGAATTCGAGCAGGAACACCGCCGCATAGCCCAGCCAGAACAGCGGCTGACCCAGCACCGAGAGCCCTCCGCCCGCGGCCATCGCCCCGACCGCGTACGCCAGCCAGGTCATGGGATAGAACTGCAGGCGCATGGCGCGGACCCAGGTCGCCGCCTTGGCGCGCAGCCGCTCCGATGCGTCGGGCACGCCACGCGCCAGGCGCAGTCCCTCCGCGCGCGCCTGCTCGATCCACGCGCCGCGCTGCGCCGGCGTCGAGTCGAACACCGTGCCGAAGCTCGTCACCCGCACCGGCGAGACGCCGCAGAACTGCAGCGTCGCCTGCTTCAGCGCGCTGGTGCCGGGCCGGCCGTAGATCCAGCGGTAGACCCAGTGCGGCGTGTCCATGGTGGTGATGAGGTGCGCGGACTTGCCGGTCAGCAGCTTGTCCCAGGAGCCGTCCTCGTGCATGCGGAATGAGTAGTCCGGCTTGAAGATGCGGTCGATGAAGCCCTTCATCAGCGCCGGCATTGTGCCCCACCAGTTGGGGAAGACGAATACCAGGTGGTCCGCCCGGCTCACCATGCCGCGCGCCCGCGCCAGGTGGGGCTCCTCGGGCTCGTCCTCGCGGCCGATCGGGTAGTTGATGTCGAAAGACAGCTCGCCCAGCCGCAGCGTCTCGACCTCCGCGCCCGCGCGCCGCGCGCCGTCGGCATAGGCGTCGGCGAGGCCGCCGCACAGGCTGTCGTGATGGGGATGGCCGAGGATCACCAGGACCTTCATCTCTGTCTCCTTGTCAGTCGGAATCGTCGTACAGCCAGCGCGCGCCGAGCACGACGGCGAGCATGGCGCCGAAGGAGAGCGTGCCGATCGCGACCGAGGCGATGAGGTTGTCGAACAGGGCCTCGTCGAGGCGCTGGGGGAAGGATAGTTCGAGCTGCTTCATGCGCCGCAGCAGCAGGACGGCGGGCGCGGCGACGAAGAGCGCGCAGGAGGCGTAATAGATCTGCGTAAGGAGGCGCGAGCCGTGCGCGTGGAACAGGAAGAGGCAGGACAGGGCGTAGAACACGTAGGGCCCCGGATAGACGGTGACCGCGAGCATGAAGAGGATCGAGCGGTCGCCGTGATAGGGCAGCACGAAGACGTTGTACATGCCCGCCGCCATGGTCGTGAGGGCGATCAGCAGCAGGAGCGCGAGCCCGGGGACGATATGACGCACCGGGCCGAACGTCTTCTCGAGCGCGTCCTTGACCGTCCCTCCGACGCCCGTCACTCGCGCGTCCTCCTCACAGCCCCTGCCTCCGGCAGGAGGTGCGCCTTGCGGTAGCCTTCTTCTTTGCAGCGGCCTGCCCTCACAGCCACTCCCCCGTCTCCGGCAGGAAGTGGACCATGCCTTCGAGGATGCCGGCGGCGTAGTTGCCGTTCATGCCGCGCAGTCCGCCCCGGGCGAGATAGAGGGCGCCCGCGTTGTCGCTCGCCGCAGCCATGCGCAGGGCCTCGCGCCTGACGTCCTCGTGCGCGTTGCGCACCAGCACGGCGGGCAGGGCGCTCGCCAGCACCGGGAGATCGTTGCCGCTGTCGCCCGCGTACAGGCAGCGCGGCGGCGTGCCCTGCGCCGTAATGAGGAATTCGAGGGCGTGCAGCTTGGTGGCGCGTTGCGGTACGAGGTCGAGCAGGCCGAGCGCGCGCGTCTCGTCCACGCTCCAGATCAGCGCGATGCGCAGCGCGTCCAGCCCCCGCGCGGCCAGCCGCTCGTCCAGCCAGGCGCGGAAGGCGGCGGTGTCGAAGTCCGGCGGCGCGTAGTAGCTCAGCTTGAAGTCGTTCTGCCGTTCGGGCTCCTGCAGGCGCAGCGGCGCGGGCTCGCCGAGCAGTGCGCCGAGACCGGTGCTGCGCACGTCCAGCCAGTCGGCGGCGATCTCGCGGCTCCAGTCTTCCAGCGGCTCCCAGCGTCCCCGCGTCACGCGGTATATCGAGGTGCCGACGTCGGCGACGGCGAAGTCCGGCTGCGGCAGCTCGTAGCGCGCAATGGCCTTCTCCTGCAGTTCGCGGCTGCGGCCGCTGGCGTAGGCCAAGACCACTTCCGGCCGCGCGGCGACCCGGCGGAACAGCGGCCGCGCCTGCGGCGACTCGGGCTGCAGGCCGTTCGGCAGCAGCGTGCGGTCGAGGTCGGTGCAGATCAGTAAGGGTTCGCTCATCATCGTTTCCGGCGCGTCCGGTCAGCCGTGCGGCCGGACGGTCCCTAGGATCGCCCCATTCGGTCCGCCGGCGCAAGACGCGCCACCCGCGCGTTTCAGTGCTCCAGGGTATAGATGATGTCGGCGCCCGCGCCGGTGCGCGTGCCGCTCTCGGTCTCGATCGTCCATTTGTCGCTCAGCTCGTAGCGGAACTGGATCGCGTTGCTGTCCTGCAGCAGCCCCTGGATGTAGCGCACGTAGAGGCGCGGCGACAGCGCTCGGCCCAGCACCAGCGCCGTGTCCTCGCTGGCCTCGCCGGTCTCGATGCTGATCTCCACCAGGTCGAAGCGCTCGCCGATGCGCTCGGCGAGCAGCTCGCCGCCGGCGATCGCCACCGAGGTGGCGGCCTGGTAGAGGTCGGCGCCTTCGCCCGAGCGCGCCTCGCGCAGCGGACGGCCGATGATCAGGTAGGACAGGACGTCGGCGTCGTCCATCGCCGGCGCAGAGTAGAGCTCCACGACGGGAGACCTGGCCGTGCCGATGACGCGCACGCCGACCTCGATCTCGCCGCGCTCGCCGCGCTGGCGCGAGGCGACGACGTCGATCGCGGGGTTGTCCACCGGGCCGCCGGCGTAGAGCACGCGTCCCTGCTTGATGACGAGGTTCTGGCCGTAGGCGCGGTAGCGGCCGTCGACGAAGCGGATCTCGCCCTGCGCGGTGACGTCGCCCGCGCGCGCGACGAGCAGGAGCAGCCGCCCCGCGAGCCGGCCCTCGAAGCCGAGTCCCTGGACCACGACCTCGTCGCCGAGGAGCAGCTCCAGGCGCCCGTGGGCGCGGAAGGGCCGCCGCTCCTCCTCGGGCGCAGCGCCGACGACCACCACGTCATCGGACACCGCCACGCTGGTCTCCGGCCGCACCGGCTCCAGCATCGCCTTGGGCACGTTCAGGCTGCCGTCGAAGACCAGCTCCTGCGGACGCAGTTGCAGCGTGATCCGCGGCGAGGCGGTGATCTGCATCGCCGGCAGCCTCACCGCCTGCAGGTTCTCGCCTTCGAAGCTGAGACGGCCCTCCCATTCGTCCACGCCCTCGATGCTGGCCTGGCCGCGGATCCCGAGTTCGCCGCCCCCCATGCGCGCGCTGCCGTCGAGCTCGAGCTCGTTGCGGCGCATGCGCGCGCGCAGGCCGAGCCCGTCGAGCTGCGTGCCCAGCCGCAGGACCTTCACCGTCGAGACCGTGATGTCGGCCGAGCCGTCGAGCTGCGGCGATTCGACCGTGCCCGAGAGGTCGAGCCGCAGGTCGGCGCGGCCCTCTTCGAGGTGTACGTCGGGGATGAACAGGGTCAGCGCGCTCAGCTCGCCGACATCGACGATCAGGCGTCCGGCGATCGCCTGCCCGGGCGCGGGCGCGCCCGCCGCCGGGTCGAAGCCGGGCAGCTCCAGCTCCGCGGTCACGCGCTCCGTGCCGCTCAGCGCAAGGCCGAAGTCGCCGCGCACGCCGCGCTCGTCGGCGACGAAGCGCAGCGTCGCCAGCTCGTAGGGCAGGGACTGCAGCGTGGCCTGCCCGGGCGTGGCGTAGCGCAGCGTGCCGTCGCGCGCCTCGGCGTCGGCGAAGGCGCTCAGCCTTCCTTCGGCGTGGGCCACGGCGATCCGCCCCTTCATCATGCCGGCGACCTCGATGAGGTCGAGCGGCAGCAGCGACCCCAGCCGCCGCAGGTCCATGCCTTCCCAGGTGACGTCCCCGGACCAGGCGTCCGCGCCGTCGCTCCCGCCCGCCGCGCAGATCGCGGCGCCGTCGCTCTCCAGGCAGAAGGGCTGCAGCGCCGCGCCCTCGCGCGCGACCGTCAGGCCGGCCGGCTGGCGCTGCGTCCATTCGCCCAGGTCCTTCTGGACCACGCGGCCGCCTTCGAGCACGGCGTCCCAGCGCCCGTCGGCGAGCGCTCCGTTCAGGCGCTGGCTCAGGCGCAGGTCCGGGTGCTCCACGCTCAGCTCGAGCAGGTGGCGCTCGGTCGCGCCGCTGGTGTCCAGGGAGACGCTGCCGAGCTCGACGCCGCCGGCGCGGGCGCCGTCGGCGTGCATGGTTGCCCGCCAGCGTCCCGAGCCGGCGAGGTCGACATCGGCGGCGAGGACCAGCCCGGCGACGCCGTGCCCGGCGTAGGCGATGTCCTGCGCCTGCAGCGCGGCGCGCGTGCGCAGCGCGCCCGGCGGGCCGCTGGCGATGCCGCTGGTGTGCAGGGCGCCGGACCAGCCGGGCGCGAGCTCGCCCAGGTCGGGCGCGCTCAGCGTCCAGTCGATCCGCCATTCGTCGTCGAGCAGGGCGCTGCCGAGCAGCTCGGCCGTCCCGGAGGCGAGGGCGATGTCGTCGACGTGCAGTGTGCCCTGGGACAGTGCGGCGTGCAGGCGTCCGCGCAGCGGACGGCCGAGCACCTCGCCTTCGAGATCGTCCAGCCGCGCGTCCAGGACCAGGTCGTCTTCGTAGCGCCCGGTCACCGCGATGCGCGCGCCGAGGACGCCGTCGAGCCCGGCGTCCAGTTCGGCGAGGTCCAGCCCGCGCGCGTCGAGGGTCAGGTCCCAGCGCGGCAGCGGCGACCAGTCGAAGGTGCCGGCGCCGCGCCATTCGCCGCTCAACCAGCGCGCTTCCAGCGCGTCCAGGCGCGTGCCTTGGAGGTCTCCGCGGCCGTCGAGCCGCAGCGTCACCGGCGGGACCTCGGCCGCCCGCACCTCGGCGGAGGCGCTGTAGCGGTAGGCGTCGATCGTGCCGCCCAGCCGCGCTGCACCGCGCGGGCTGGTCACCGCCGGCTCGCCGCGCGGCGGCCAGGCCAGCGCGTCCCAGCGCACTTCCAGGGCGACGGCCGCGGCATCCTCCACGCCCTGGTCGGCGCGCCCTTCGATGCGCGCCGGGCCGGCGGCGTCGGCGATCACGAAGCGCGGGACCGTCCAGCGCGTCCCGTCCCAGCCGCCGTCGGCGGCGACGGTCCACGCGCCGAACTCGTCGTCGCTCAGGGCAATCCGCGCCTCGCCGGTGATGTCCATGCCCCGTCCGCGCGCCTCGATCCGCGCCGCCGTGAACCGCAGCGGCCGCGCCTCCGGTGCCAGCTCCGACAGAGCGAACGGCTCGACGGTCGCGCTGGCCAGCCAGGCCGGCGTCTCGTCCTCC
>OBJA01002332.1_pt1 | contig 11114 bp, 12 predicted proteins | sample 1519751 | NCBI WGS metagenome assembly OBJA01 (sample SAMEA3881238, study PRJEB22517) | soil metagenome | biome: lake sediment; feature: soda lake sediment; material: sediment, water from around vicinity | place: India | collected 2013-12-23 | depth 3 m
TTTTTTGGCAACAGGCATTTCAGCAAAACCAATGAATTCCTGGTAAAAAACGGCTTGGAACCGATTCAGTGGTAACAAAAGCCACCACAAATTACACAGATAAACACAGGCTTTTTATCAGCCAATATATTAATCGGAGGGATTCAAAACTTCTGTATTAATCGGTGAAAATCTGAGCAATCTATGGTGCAATTAATTCCCATTTGTTAAGCCGCACCCTTCGTTTGCCAATAAATGCAAGCTTTTCCAAACATTTAACTTACCTTTGCCGCCTTATCTATTTTTTATACATGACTTTTACAGAATTAGGAATTACAGAAACCATACTAAAAGCCCTCGCAGACGAAGGGTACACGCACCCCACCCCCATCCAGATCCAATCCATCCCGATCCTGCTAAACCGGAAAGACCTGCTCGGCTGCGCACAAACAGGCACTGGCAAAACAGCCGCTTTTGCGATCCCGATCTTGCAACACCTTGGCAACGACCGTGTAGGCGTAAATCACCCACGAAAAATCCAGGCTTTGGTGATCACTCCCACGCGCGAACTGGCCATCCAGATTGCCGAAAGTTTTACCGCTTACGGCAAATACACCGGCATTAAAAACACGGTGATTTTTGGCGGGGTGAAACAGGAAGCACAAACACAGGCACTCCGCAGAGGCGTTGATGTGCTGATTGCCACCCCGGGACGGCTACTCGACCTGATGGACCAGGGATACATCAATTTAAAAGACATTAAATACTTTGTGCTTGATGAAGCTGACCGCATGCTCGACATGGGCTTCATCCACGACATCCGGAAAATCATTGCCAAACTGCCGTCAAAACGCCAATCATTGTTTTTTTCAGCGACTATGGCACCGGCTATTGTCGAACTTTCGCAGAAGATCCTGGGAAATCCGGAGAAAGTAATGGTAAAACCCGAACAAACCACAGCCGAAAAAGTAGAGCAGTCGGTTTATTTTGTAAGCAAACAGGGCAAATCCAAACTACTGGTCCATTTGCTGAAAACCGGACAGCCTGGCTCCACCCTGGTTTTTTCGCGAACCAAACATGGCGCCGATAAGATCGTCAAATTGTTGGGAAAAGCGGGAATTGAAGCAAGCGCCATTCACGGGAACAAGTCGCAGGGCGCACGTCAGCGGGCCCTGGGCAACTTCAAGAGCGGGCAAACCAACGTGCTTGTCGCCACCGACATTGCCGCGCGCGGGATCGACGTCGAACAGTTGTCGCAGGTGATCAATTATGATCTGCCCAATATTCCCGAAACTTATGTCCACCGCATTGGCCGAACTGGTCGTGCAAGCGCCAGCGGGGTCGCCTTGTCTTTTTGCGATTCAGAAGAAAAAGTTTATTTGCGTGACATCCAACGGTTAATCGATCAACAAATTCCGGTGGTTGCCGGGCATCCTTTTGTTGATGACGAAGCAGAAGGGGCACAGGCGGAAAGGAGCCAACCCAAACCATCAGGAAGGCGTCCCCAACGGACAAGTTCTTCCTCCAAACGACGGGTCGCAGTCATTAAACGCCCAAGGTTTAACTAAAGGCTAAAAACACATTGACATTAAAGACAAAAAAAGCTGTCCCACACCAGGAACAGCTTTTTATATTTTTTACCGAAGAATAAGCAATTTGATTGCGGGGCATTTCCGGCGATAACTTACCACTTGTAAACGATCGAATTGATGTTCATCCCTGCCCCAACCGAACAGAGAATGATATGATCTCCAGGCTTGATTTCCTGGTTTTCCATGTTTTTTCTGACAATCAGATCGAGCAGCGTGGGCACAGTAGCGGTAGACGAGTTCCCAAGCTTTTCAATGCTCATAGGCATGATGCCCTCTGGAATATCTTTTTCTTTATACAACTTGAAGACGCCCTTCAAAATCGCCTCGTCCATCTTTTCATTGGCCTGGTGAATCAACACTTTTTTGATGTCGTGTAAATGAAGCCCGGCCTTTTCGATACTTTCTTTTACGACTGCCGGCACATGGTTCAGCGCGTATACATATAATTTATGACCGATCATCTTGATAAACAAATCATTTCCTTCATAGTCCGGGTTCAATGATTCGCCCATCGTCAGCAAATTCGCGTACGGAATGGAGTCGGACCGGCTCGAATGTGACAAAATACCGGTTGGCTCATCCGACCAAATCCCTTCAACTACCGTAGCCCCTGCACCATCGGCATAAATCATGGTGTCGCGGTCGTGCGGATCAGATATCCGCGAAAGTACATCGGCGCCAACAACAACCCCCCTTTTAAAACTTTCGCTGCGAATGTAGGCATCGGCTACAATCATGCCCTGTGTCCATCCCGGACAGCCCGAAATAATGTCGTGGCAAATGCAGGCCGGGTTCTTCAGGTTGAGTTTTCCTTTGACCTTGTTGGCCAATGAAGGCAACAAATCGGAGTGGGTGCGGCCGGCTGTAACATCGCCAAAATTATGGCCGACGATAATAAAATCGAGGTCCTCTAACGCAATACCCGCCGATTCGCAGGCATTTTTAATCGCTTCGGCAGCAATATCGGAGGTCACCTGACCTTCTTTTACCCAGCGGCGTTCTTCAATATTGGTTATTTCGTGAAACTTTTTGATAATTTCTTCATTGGTCTTTTCAAAAGGTTTCCCGTTCGCGGGGTCATAAAAGTTGTACCCGGAAAAATAGTCGTTTTTTACTAGCTGTTCAGGAATGTAACTTCCTGTGCCGATAATTTTGGTATATAACTTTTTATCCATAACAATAATTCATAGGCTCGCGCCCGGATCTTTATATTTTTTGAGTTCAAATTTTTCGCCGTCGAATACACCATAAGAAAAATGGACAATCCAATCGCCTAAATTGATGTATCGCGAATTTTTTTCAAGGGGCAAATCTAACAACAAATGACGATGCCCAAAAATAAAATAATCAACATCTTCATTTTTAAGAACTGATTTTGCAAAAAGATAAAGCCCCTCTTCTTCAACTCCTTTAAAAGGAACAAATATTCCTTTTGACAACCTGCTTTTCTTCGACCAGGCGTGGGCCAGCGAGAGGGCGAAATTTGGGTGAAGGCGGGCGAAACCCCACTGCAAAAAACGGTTGGTGAAAATTTTCTTCAGCAAATGATAGCCTTTGTCGAAAGGATCGAGCCCATCGCCATGGGCAAGAAAAAACTTTTTCCCGGAGAAGGTGGCGCGCATTTCGTGGCGATGGACATGCACTCCCAGCTCGGATGGAAGGTAGTCGAACACCCACACATCGTGGTTACCGGTAAAAAAATGAACGGGGATGCCCGAATCGGCTATTTCGGCTATTTTGCCAAGAGTGCGGGTAAATCCACGCGGCACAACTTTTTTGTATTCAAACCAGTAGTCGAAGATGTCGCCCATCAAAAAAAGGGCTGTCGCATCTTTTTTAATTTCATCCAGCCAGTTTACAAAAAGTTTTTCCCTTTCCGGGTTATTGTCCAGCGCCGGTGCGCCAAGATGAATATCGGATATAAAGTATATTTTTTCTTTAGAGTCGGTCAACGTTCTAATGCTTTTTGTTTAAAACCGGACAAAGATACCAGTAAAAATTTAGTTTACAGCCGGTTTATTTTAAAAGATCGCCCAGCAACCTGTCCAGTGCCGGCCCTTTGACGTCTTTAGCAATGATGGCGCCCTCTTTATCAAGCAAATAATTATAGGGAACTGTTTGTACGTTATAGCTTAGCACAGCGCTGTTGCTGCCTTTCATATCGCCTACGTTGGGCCACGACAAATTGTCCTTATCAATGGCATCGAGCCATTCGTAACGGTTCTCGTCAATACTGACCTGGTAAATGTCGAATCCTTTCCGGTGATATTTATCGTACAATTCAACCAAAACCGGGTTCATAATTCGCGATCCGCGGTCCTGCGCTGACCAAAAATGGAGCAGCACGTATTTCCCCCGGAGCGACGACAAAGCGATATTTTTCCCATCGGGATCGGGCAAATTAATGTCCGGGCTGTTTTCTCCCTGTTCCTTGATGAACCGCTGTACCCGGGCGTTGCGCTCGTCCTGCATCAACTTGATGGTATTGGCATACAAAGCTTTTACGTGCTCCGATTCGGGAAAAAATGAATTTAAAGCCGAAGCAGCCGTTTTTAGCGATTGTAAGTCCTGAATAACAAAGTTTTCGTCATCAAACTTTTGGTACAAAGCCAGTACATTGGCCATCGAAAACGGGTGACTGGTGATAAAATTCCGCGAATATTGAATTTGTTTTTCAACCACCTGGTTATATTCTTCATCCCATTTCTTTTTTCGTTCGGGATAATCGGGGTCGGTGCGAAACAATACATGAAGCGAGCGGATAGAATCCATTTTATGCTTGGTTCGGCTTAACTGCTGGTTCAACTCCTGCACCAGGGCCGATCCTTCAGAACCTTTTACAACATAATCGCGCGAAAAATTGGCTACATCGCCCGAAACATGCACTTGCTCAGCCGAATCGACCAGCAAAGTGATAAAGTTACGTTCACTGAGTTTCAGCAGGAAAAAAGTTGGGTGTTTCACAGTTCCTTTAAATTCAAACTCCCCATTTTTGTTAATCTTTACTGAATCGATCGTTTCCGATGCGGCCACTTTCAGTTCATCCAGAAAAACATACCTCCCCTCGGCATTACTGATGCGCCCTGCAATTTTGTAATGTGTTGAATCCTCACAAGCTACCAGCATGGCAGCTATCGAAATCACCAATGCAAATACTTTTTTCACGATGCAAAATTTATTTTTTTAAAACGGAGGGTAAAAATAATAAATTACCGATCAAATAAACCCGTTCACACAAATCTTTTAAGGTTGCTGTTTGTTTTATTGATAACACCTGTTAAAAAGCTAAAAAATACTACTTTTGGCATTTCAAAATTAGGTTTTGATGAGAGTTTATCAAGATGTCAGACAATTTAAAGTAACAAAACCAGTTCTCACCGTTGGTTCTTTTGACGGTGTGCATTTAGGGCACCTGAAAGTGGTCCGCCGCCTCAACGAAATTGCCAGACAAAATGAAGGGGAATCTGTCATCTTCACCTTTTCGCCGCACCCACGGCTGGTACTGAACCCTCAGGAAGACAGCCTGCGCCTGTTGACAACCTTGGATGAAAAAATTGCCCTGCTCGAAGCTACCGGCGTTGACCACCTGATCGTTTACCCATTCACAAAAACCTTTGCCGAGATCAGTTACACCGACTTTGTCCGGCTTACGTTGGTGGGACAGCTTCACATCGACAGCCTGGTAGTTGGTTACGATCACAAATTCGGGAAAGACCGCAAGGGCGACTTCGAGATGCTTAAGAACCTTTCACTGGCGTTTAATTTTAAACTTGAAAAACTGGACGCGCTGCTCTCCGACAATGTCAGTGTCAGTTCAACAAAAATAAGGCAGGCTATCATGGCAGGCGACCTAGAACAGGCGAACCGTTACCTGGGATACACCTTTAGCCTGACCGGCACTGTTGTTGAAGGACAAAAACTGGGACGAAAAATACAATTTCCCACGGCCAACATTGCTGTGACTGACCCGCATAAAATTATTCCTGCTTTCGGAGTTTATGCTGTGTTGGTTGATGTTGAAGGCATTTCGTACCGCGGCATGCTAAACATCGGCACGCGGCCCACAGTCAATCACAATGCCAACCATTGCAGCATTGAAGTGCATATTTTCAGTTTCGATCAGAATATCTACGACCGGCAAGTCACCATCAAATTTATTACAAAGGTGCGCGACGAAAAAAAGTTCGCCTCAATTGACAGTTTGCGGGCACAACTTGAAAAAGACAAGACAGATGTGCTCAACCTGCTAAACCTTTGAAAGAAAGCCAGTCGCCGAATGACAAGTAGCCGCTAAGACTGAACAATTCATTTTGAAACCGGTTTCTAACCTAGAATAATTATCTTTGCAACGTTTAAAAAACATACATCATGACAACATTGACAGAAAAGAAAACAGATTATAAAGTTGCCGATATTTCGCTGGCCGGATTTGGCCGGAAGGAAATCGAAATTGCAGAAAAAGAGATGCCGGGACTGATGTCGATCCGCAGAAAATATTCAGCAGAAAAACCATTGAAAGGCGCCCGGGTAATGGGTTCGCTGCACATGACGGTACAAACCGCCGTACTGATTGAAACCCTGGCCGAACTGGGAGCCGAAGTACGCTGGGCAAGCTGCAACATTTTCAGCACACAAGACCACGCAGCCGCGGCCATTGCTGCTGCCGGCATTCCTGTTTTTGCCTGGAAAGGCGAAACCCTTGCCGACTACTGGTGGTGCACCGAACGGGCACTTGATTTTGGCAACGGTCAGGGCCCAACACTCATTGTTGACGATGGCGGCGATGCAACGATCATGGTACACCGCGGCTACGACACGGAAAACGACCCACGCATACTGGAAGTTGAAACAGAAGCCGAAGACGAAATTGAGCTGAATAAGGCGCTGAAAAAAATATTGGCGGACGACCCGCAACGCTGGCACCGCACAGCACCAGATATTAAAGGTGTTTCAGAAGAAACCACCACTGGTGTGCACCGCCTTTACCAGATGATGGAAAAAGGAAAACTGTTGTTCCCGGCATTCAATGTGAATGATTCGGTTACCAAATCGAAGTTTGACAATTTATACGGCTGCCGCGAATCGCTGGCCGACGGCATCAAACGTGCCACTGATGTGATGATTGGCGGGAAAGTGGTAGTTGTAGCCGGTTATGGCGATGTTGGCAAAGGTTGCGCCCGCTCAATGCGCGGCTACGGCGCCCGCGTCATCGTCACCGAGATCGACCCTATTTGCGCCCTTCAGGCGGCTATGGAAGGTTTTGAGGTGAAAACGATGGAAGATGCCGTTCCCGAAGGTAACATTTTTGTGACCGCAACCGGAAACAAGGACATCATCACTGCCGAACACATGGCTGCAATGAAAGACCAGGCCATTGTTTGTAATATTGGCCACTTCGACAACGAAATACAGGTTTCGCGGCTTGAAAAATGGCCGGGAATTGAAAAAACAAACATCAAACCGCAGGTTGATAAATATACTTACCGGAACGGCCATTCAATTTTTTTGCTGGCGGAAGGCCGCCTGGTAAACCTGGGATGCGCCACCGGGCACCCATCGTTTGTGATGAGCAATTCGTTTACCAACCAAACCCTGGCGCAAATCGAATTGTGGAAAAACGACTATCAAACCGGTGTTTACCGCCTGCCTAAACATTTGGATGAAGAAGTTGCCCGCCTGCACCTGGATCAACTGGGCGTAAAACTGACAAAACTAACGACAGACCAGGCAAATTATCTGGATGTTCCGGTGGACGGGCCTTATAAACCCGACCACTACCGTTATTAAAAAAACACTGAAAAGCAGCTTACGGGCTGCTTTTTTTGTATCTTGGGGACATGCCTGACAAAAAAGAACATGAAAGCCATGTCTTCCGGATTTTCAGAAATTCGGTCAGCGATTTCCCGAAGGGCAAGGTGGTCCGCTACGAGTCGCCGGACTTTCTGGTGAGGCTCAACAGGAAAAAAGTAATTGGCATTGAACTGACCGAACTGCATGGGCAGATGTTCTACGAAAACCAGGGGCACTTCACCCAACCCGAATTGCTGCTTGAAAACATTGAACACACCATTTCAGCAAAAGAAGCAAAGATTTACCTGTACCGGAAAGTTAAACCGGCGGAATTGTGGCTGCTGATCCACCTCCGCTCATTTCAGGACCAGTTGAGTTTTAACTACCGCAACAAATTGCAGCAGTGGTATTTTCATTCTGCATTCGACCGCACTTTCATTTTGGAAGAAAAAAACAGCTGGCTGCACGAAATCAGGTGATCATCGATTGGTAATGAGCAGGCGATCGCCCGAGCGGGTGACTTTATACTGCTGCAACGGCTCTGCCGAAGGGCCGTTGAAAGCATATCCTCCCTCCAAAAGCTGGTAATTAGTACCGCAACAAGGGCAAACCGCAACCACCTCGCCATCGGCCTCCATCCTGCAATTATAATCAATCTCATAAGGACAAGCTCCATCGTAGGCATAATAGGAAAAGCCGGTATAAATAACAACAATCCCCCCAAAACCACCGCTCAGGTACACCGGGTTGGCAGGAACAGTCAGTCCGTTGTTGTTGGTAATGCTGATGTTCATATTCACCCTGACATACGGAATGGATGATTTAAAATCATCTTTACAGGCCGGCATAACGGCAAGAAAAAAAATGATCATCCAACATAACCTCAGGACAGAATATTTTATGCGATTCATTTTTTATATCTTTATCATCCTAAACACCAAAACAGGTAGTTTTATTTCTTTCAACCGACACAAAATTAATAGAAAATGGAAGATTATATCTTTATCATCATCGCCATTGTTTTGTCGATCCTCGGGGCGATCAACAAGAACAAGAAAAAAAAGATGCAACAGCAAGCCGAGGAAGAACAGCACGAGAGGCAACCTTCCATTTTCGACCAATTTTTTGACGACCCTGTTTTTGAAGAACCTAAACAGGTAATCGTGCCGCCGCCGGTTGCCCGGGTTGCACCGGTAAAAAAAGAAATTGAAAAAGCACCAATGCAGGCACCACCACATCTGGCAAATAGCATTCCTGAACTAAAAAGAAAGGCCCTGCAAGTGACCCCACTAACAGCCGGAAGTATTTCCGAAGCAAGGAAGAGGGATATGCGCACATCCGCCCTTCGCACAGGAAGCCGGCCGGAAAGACGAAAAATAAGCACCAGCTTCACGGAAACAGAAGAAAAAACAGAAAGTGTGCGCAGTTCAATCATGGACGGGTTCTCCGGTAAAAAAGCTATCATCTATGCCGAAATTCTAAAAACAAAGTACTAGAACTTTTTAATAGACAACAATTTAAATCCTATTCTACAACATACGTTTCGCTTAAATCAAATATTTTTTATAGCTTTGTGACAATGAAGAGTTCCGCAAGCCGGAATTCTTTTTTCTTTTATGTAGTCTTACGAAAAAAAGTAAAAGCAATGGGAAAAGTGACCTATATAACGCAGGAAGGTTTGAATAAATTAAAGAAAGAACTGGACCAACTGATGAACGTGGAACGTCCGGCTATTTCCAAACAAATTGGTGAAGCCATTGAAAAAGGCGATATCTCAGAAAATGCAGAATACGATGCAGCCAAAGATGCACAAGGCATGCTTGAAGCAAAAATTTCGGCCTTAAGGGGAAAAATTGCGAATGCCCGCATTATCGATGAATCAAAAATTGATACATCCAGCGTACAAATACTGAACAAAGTGACCATCCGGAACATGAAAAATAATGCAACCATGCAGTACACCATTGTTTCGGAGCATGAAGCAGACCTGAAATCAGGCAAAATCTCTATTGAAACGCCGATCGCCAAAGGGCTGATTGGGAAAAAAGTGGGCGATACGGTAGAAATCAAAGTCCCATCGGGCACGATACCTTTTGAAATTATTGACATTGACCTGTAGTTATGCCCAACATTTTTACCAAAATAATATCGGGCGAGATTCCGGCATACAAAGTAGCGGAAGATGACCGGTTTTTGGCGTTCCTGGATATTTTCCCAACTGCCGAAGGACACACATTGGTCATCCCCAAAAAAGAAGTGGATTATTTATTCGACCTTGACGATGAGACTTACCTCGGGCTACAGCAGTTCGCCAAAAAAGTCGCAATCGGTTTAAAAAAGGCCATTCCGTGCCAAAAAGTTGGTGTGATGGTTTTAGGGCTGGAAGTGCCGCACGCCCACATTCACCTGGTACCCATGCAGTCGGAAAAAGACTTGCTGAATTTTGGCGACAAGGTTAAACTGAGCCCCCAAGGATTTGAAAAACTCCGCGCAATAATTGCCGCAGAAATAAAAGCCTCCCCCAACCCCTCCGAAGGAGGGGAGTAAAGACGCTTTTCCATACCTTTTATATTCATTTCAGGCATACTTTTATCAACTGAACCCTTGTTTTCTCTCATATGGAGAAAGCAATGAGAGGCTTTCTTGTCCCTCCCCTTCGGGGAGGCTAGGAGGGGCTCTTTTATTTCACCCTGCCCGGGTTCATCTTGACATAGTCGCCCCAACTTTTCACTGATTTTCCTTTCAAAGGGCTTCGAAGTTGCAGGTAATGGCAAACGGCAACCGCCAACGCATCGGTAGCATCCAGCTCTTTGGGTAGTTCGTTTTCTTTGAACATGTTTCTCAGAAAAAAAGCCACCTGTTCTTTTGACGCACGTCCCATGCCGGTGATGGACTGCTTTACACGCAGCGGTGCATATTCAAACACGGGTATATCTTTCTCCAGGGCAATACCCATCACAATGCCCTGCGCACGTCCCAACTTCAGCATAGCCTGGATGTCTTTCCCGAAAAATGGCGATTCGATGGCCAGCTCGTCCGGCAAATATTCGTCTATCAAATGTTTGGTGCGTATAAAAATCTGTTTTAGCTTCAGGTAATGGTCTTTAAAGCCTGCAGTGCGAACAACACCGGTATGCAGGATGTGTGGTTTGTTGTCCACAACTTCAATCAGGCTGTAACCCATGACAATCGTTCCGGGGTCGATGCCCAATATTCGTTTCGAAGTGATGCCCATTAATATGCTCCTGTTATTTCCTGCAGGCCACGTTTTAACGGCAAACCTTCAGGTTGAAGTTGAATTGATTTCAGTGCAACTGCCGGAGGGTTTCCGGCAATGATGTCGAGGGCGGTTTTCAGGCAGGCTTCGGCCGGGTCGCCCCAGGCGCGGAAAACATCGTCGGCCACCTGGTAATTGACCGGGATACCATTAAAATAATCACCTTCGTCATTGGCATTAAGTAATTTCATCGTTACCGGCGCGAGGGCAATGTCATATTCTTCCGACTTATGAACCTCCATTCCCACAGGTTTCCCGTAGGTTTTACTCCCGATCAGGATCACTTCTTTGTACGGAAACATCGAGTTGATAACCATCTCACTGGCCGAGGCTGAACTTTCAGTGGTAATAAAAAACAACCGGTTAAGATTGAGCGCTGAGGCGTGAGCGGGATATCCATACGAACCATTTTTTTGGGTTCGTTTGCTATTATATACGATTGACGCAATTATTTTATTTTTGACAGCTGTCCCTCC
>OBJA01002333.1_pt1 | contig 11103 bp, 9 predicted proteins | sample 1519751 | NCBI WGS metagenome assembly OBJA01 (sample SAMEA3881238, study PRJEB22517) | soil metagenome | biome: lake sediment; feature: soda lake sediment; material: sediment, water from around vicinity | place: India | collected 2013-12-23 | depth 3 m
GGGATGGGTAGTTTGCCTTTGGTAGGGTCGAGGTGCGAGAACTGCATCTCGGTGTAATACACTTCACCCTGGCCGTTCAGGGCCGCCTGCAGCCGGCGCGACTCGCCAACAGGGATCACCTGATCGCCGCGATCGTGCAGCTGAACGAATAATGGAGTGCGAAGATCCTTCAGATAATTGACCGGTGACAGGGCTTCGAGACGTTTGATCCGATCCGGCGGCAGGCTGTGTAGCGCCCTCTCCGCTTCATCGACATCACCGGCAGTCAGCAGGGCATAGATCTTCTGTCCCTCCTCAGACAACGGCAGTCCGTCGAACTGGCCGCCTGCGCTGGCAAAAGCGCTGCGCAACCGTTGGGCCTCATCCGGTTCGAGGTCTGCGGTCAGCGAATGAACGAAGACCCGGCGAGTCAACTGGTCGACGCGCCACGGCTCGCGCGCGGCCCCATTGCGGACCGACGCACTGGCAATGTCCACGGCAAAGGTCCACATCGAAGAAAACGGTGCGTACGCGCTGAGGAATCCAACCTGATCTCGAATCAGTGGCGTGGCGGCGGCCATGATCGCAAATGAACCGCCCACGCAGGTGCCGAGCAATCCCGAGCGTGCCGGGTCGATGAAAGCCTGTCCAATCAACCAGTCGTATGCCAGGGCGATGTTCTCGACATCACAGGGATCAAGTCGGAAATCTCGCATGGCTGGCGACCAATAGAGCAGCGCGGCAAACCCGGCGCGTGCCAGGGCATTCCCCAGCACCGGCACCTGCGGGTGATCGACCTCGAACGGAACGACTCCCAGGCAAACCAGCATGCCGGGATGGGGCCCATCGCCGGGCGGGCGGTAGATTTCACCTTCGACCAATCCGTTGAGCGATGGGTACCTGACCTTTTCAACCAGAGGAGTTTGGGTAACCCAATCGATCGGGCGAGATGGGATCATTGGAAAGACCTTGAGAAAGAAGACAGCCGCCTTTCCCAAAGCGCGTACAGACCTCAAGGGACGAGTGAGCGCATCAGGCTGCCCAGGAATTGGATGATCGCCCCCTACAGATGGTTCTTCTGGAGGATTGAGTGTTGCCGGCATACCGCTCCTTTCAACAGATAAATCCTGGAAGCAGCTCCAGGTTGATCCCCGATTCGATTCATTCTGTGTAGAAGAAGGGTGACGAGCGGATTCGCTTGATTGAGTAAATTACCAGCTTCCACACGCGATGAACAGTAAGTGCGGATTTGCGGGGTTCTTAAACCATTATAACAAGGTGTCAAGTGTCATCATGACCCACTTTACAATGCAGAAAACCCAAATCCAAGCGGATACGAAATAGAATCGTGGCGATAAGAACCGCCTTGAAAATTTTCACGGATGCATAAACCATTTTCCCCCGCTGTCTGAGCACCGCGAACCTATCCCCATACATCTGGCAGAGGTGCGAATTTGCGGTCTTCGCTGGGGCGATCGATCTTCAGTGCTTACCCACGTACTCGGTCCAAAAAATCGGGTGGTCTCAGCACGAACGGTTGATCCCACCATCCACCCCGCGAGCCGAACGCTCCGGATGGATTTCAGACAACGAGGTCTCTTCGAGCGCCCCTGCCGCAACTTCCCCAATTTTCACCAGCACCAATTGGGCTACCGCCTGACCTTGGGCAATCGCAAGCGGCACCGACTGATAGTTAACGATCTTGATCTTGATCTCCCCTTGATAGCCGGCGTCGATGATTCCCGCACCGAGCAGAAAATCACTGCCGCTCTTTGGCCAGGCCTGCAGACAGTACCCTTCCGGGATATCCATCGTCAGCCCGGTGCGTACGATCCCTACACAACAGGGTGAGATCATCACCTCGTCGAAGGCATAGACGTCTGCGCCAGCATCGGATGGGTTTTTGCGAACAGGTGCTTTGGCGGCCGGGTCGAGGCGGGCAAATTTCATCGGGTTTCTCCATTGTTCGAAATTGGCGGATCAGAAGCAGGTTGAGAACAGGAACTGTATCAGGTTGTTCGGAAAATGGTCAAGCCTTTATCGGGAAAGTGGACTTCATTCCATCTGCCAATCGCTTTTGCAAGGTGAAGTTGGAAGTACGCCGGAAGTGGTATAATTTCTTCGATCGGCTATATTAACAATCCGATTTGGCAAGATTCACAAACATGGACTTCTACACAATCAACAAGCGATAACAATCTCTACATCGTTGACCAACTCCGAAAGGCATCCTGATGTTAACGCTTTTGTTCGGGGTCGATGTCCTCATTAGCGGTTGGGTTACAGCTCTTTTGCTTGCTTTTATCCTTACTGTTTTCTTCGGGCAGACCCGTTTTTATTCCCCCTCTAACCAATCCAAAGAATCAGTCAACCAGAACGGTACGAAGAAGTACCGTTTCCGTTGGAAAACTCGAATCGTAACCGTCATTGGACTATCCGCAGTTTTGGCGTTCTTATTAAATCAGAAGCCGGCTGCGGACAGCGGATTGGCCGCCCTGCTCAATCTCCATCAACACGATTTTTGGCAGGGTAGAAACAGCCTGGTCCTGGATGATCTGGAAGTTTCTCTCGCTGTTCTGTTCCTGATCCTGTTCATCACAGGAACGAACCGAATCTACACCTCCTTATATGAGAAAATCGAAGCCTGGGGACACAATCATTTTCGGACCATTCGAATTCAGCGGCTCGATCTCGTTACCAGAAAACAGATCGCCGCCGCGTTGATACAGGTGGTAAAAACCACCCGATTTTCTCTGTTGATACTGATCAGCGCTGGCTGCTTTGTCGAAGTCTTAAGCCTTTATCCACTGACCAGCAGTGTCTCCTATGTCGTCATCGAGTGGGTATCAGAAATTGTGATATCTCTGTGGAAAAACGCTCAGGCCTTTTTCCCCAACCTGTTCATGCTCGTCCTTATCAGCATGGGGACTAGACTGGCACTGAAGGTTATGGAATTCTTCTATGATGCATTTTGGAAGGGGACGATCCAGATCCAATCACTCCACCCAGAACTGGTAGAGCCGACGTATCAACTTCTGCGACTGCTGGTGATTGCCTTCGCCCTGGTCGCCGCCTTTCCCTATATTCCCGGCTCCTCCTCGCCAGTTTTCAGAGCCATCTCGATCTTTGCCGGCTTCTTACTGTCACTGGGTTCAACCTCTCTGGCGAGCAATATCGTGTCCGGCATTGTACTGACCTATACCCGTGGGATGAGAATTGGAGATCGGGTTCGGGTCGCCGAAATAACTGGAGACGTCGTCGAGCGCACCTTGCTGGTTACTCGCATCCGAACCAACAAGAATGTAGTAATCACCATCCCCAACGCAAAGGTGATGCAGAACGAAGTCAACAATTTCAGTGCGCAAGCTGAGGCAGACGGCCTCATTCTTCATACGACTGTAACGATCGGGTATGATGTTCCCTGGCGGCAGGTCGACGATTTGCTGGTTCACGCGGCGTTGAAGACGCCGGAAATTCTGGAGCATCCAGTGCCCTTTGTGTTAAAAACCAGCCTGGACAATTACTACATTTCCTATGAATTGAACGCTTACACCGAAAACGCAAATCGGATGGCGAAAACGTATTCACAATTGCACGAAAACATTCTGGATGAATTCAATCAGGCCGAAGTGGAGATCATGTCTCCGGCGTATATGTCTTTGCGAGATGGGGAGCATACGACCATCGCTCAAAAAGAGGCGGTCGGCAAGCCGAGTTGGAAGCGGTGAGTGGGGTTACAGAGTTTGACACAACCGGACGAACAAGAACTAACCAATAGGACTCTAAACGAGCGCGTGAACCGGAATGTATTTGAATTTAAACTAAAAGACCCGTCATATTGCGGGTCCGATTCGATATCCAGGTGGCGAGGGTGGGGATTGAACCCACGACCAAGGGCTTATGAGGCGAACCAGACGAGCATCCCCGAGGTGAATGCCGAAAAAGCCCAAGATATACTGGCCCAATAGCTAACAACCCCCAGATGTGGTGGTGGAACATGGAGGAAACCATGATAACCACCACCAACAAACAACCGCTCATCGAAAAGCTCAACCAAGGGAATACCATTTCTTTTTGGGTGCAGAACTTCCTGACAGACAGGAAGGTCCAGGGCCTCAGTGTTAATACACTCGACTATTATCGACGCAAAATGCGGCAGTTTGTCACATTCTGTCATGAGAACGCGATTGAACAAATCGATGCAATCAGACCGGAAACCATCCGGCGATACCTGATACACCTCGAGGAATTGGGGCACAATCCCGGCGGCATTCATCAAGGCTACCGGACGGTAAAAGCCTTTCTCCGGTGGTATGAGGCTGAAGAAGAGCCCGAAGGGTGGAAAAATCCGATCCGGAAAATCAAAGCCCCGAAGCTCAACATCGAACCGCTGCAGCCGGTTGAGATCGATACGATCAAGAAGATGCTGGCTACCTGCGAACGAGGAACATTTGCCGGCGAAAGAGATCGAGCTGTCATGCTTTCACTGCTAGATACAGGCTGCCGCGCAGATGAATTTGTCAATATCTCCCTCGAGGATATCGATATCCCCTCTGGAGCTATTCTCATCAGGAAAGGCAAAGGCGGGAAGTTCCGAAATGTATACATTGGAACTTTTTCCAGGAAAGCCGTCAGGGCATATCTGAAGCGTCGAGATGATGACTGCCCTTATCTCTGGGTTTCGGAGAAGGGTGAAAAGCTGCAATACTGGGGCTTACGCGAAATTGTACGGCGACGATCTCTTAAGGCAGGCGTAGAGACACCGGGCATTCATGATTTTCGGCGCGCTTTCGCTCTGAACTTCCTCCGAAATAATCCGGGTGAGATTTACTCGCTTCAAAAGCTGATGGGGCATGCTGACCTTCAAGTGCTGCGGCGCTATCTGGCGCAAACCGATGAAGACATCGCTGATGCACACCGCCGCGGCGGGCCTGTTGATCGAGCGTTTTAGTGAACAAGGTGGAAAATTATGCTGCTATTTGATGTGTTCGATGAATATCTAGAAGAGTGCAAAAAAACTCATTCCCCCGAGACAGTCAAGAGATATATGTTGCATCTTGACCGGTTCGCACGTGGCGCGAACCCCCATGTAGAACTTCACCTCGAGGAGATAAACGACCGGCATATTTCCGATTTCTACCGTTTCATGACAGCCCACTTTGAGCCATATGTTAACAGCGGTATTGAGCGCATTTCATCCTATACCGTCCGCAGTCATGTCAATACCGTTCATGCATTCTTTAACTGGGCAGATAAAAAGTACCAATGCGGCAGAATTGATCGAAGACTGCCGGACCCGAAACTGAAAGTTGATTTGGAGTGGGATGAGGCTTACTCCAATGTTGTAATATGGAACTTACAGGACGCCTGCAAAGCCAGGTACAAACAAGCTCCTTCAGACGTCGGAAGCTCAAACGCAATGGAGTTGCTCTCCCGACGTTTGGTCTTTGCATTGCTCGTTGAACACGGCTTGACCACAAGAGAAATTTCTCGGCTGCGATTTTCCAATGTAAAGATTGAGTATTCAAGTGTTGTATTGGTTTTTCCAAAAAGCCGCCGCCAAACTACGCCGCTGCGGGCATTTCGAGTAAACGATGATACATCCAGATTGTTCAAGAAATTCCTGCGCCGAGTACACCTCGAGGATGATGACAGGTTGTTTCCCTATTCACCGGCCGAAATACGCCAGGAGATTAAACAAATCGCTCGCATGGCTGGGTATGACAATATAGAAATGCGGCGGCTGAGAATTACTTTCGCTGTGAACCACATTGAAAATGGTGGAACAAAAGAAAGCCTTCGGATGCATCTGGGTGACTGTCATGAGACATTCATCCAAGAGATATATCGAACTGTGCGGTCGAGGCAAATAAGCAATCATTAGCTGGATCCACGCAGCTCCGGAAGATGATTGTGTTATCTACCGAAACTGTTTTGATGCGAATTGCGACGCCTCTCAAAGCCTCGAGGTGAATGTAATTTACTTCCCTCGCACTCAAGGCATCCATGTGAAATCGATCATTCTATCAAGAAGAAGCTGGAGAAAATTCCCCAGCTTCTTCTTGTAGGAAAAAGAAGTCAACGTTCCGACGTCTGAACACAACAACTGTAATAGATTTTCCAGCTAACCCGGATTGCGGCCTGATCTTTCTCCCTCATCTCTGAACAACAAGAAATCGGCGAACGATGTAAGAGCTGCGATTTCAGAAGCGGAAAACAATCCAACATTGACCTGGTTCACCATTCGCAGTAACGCATCGTATAAATCTGGGTGCGCAGCGGCGAAGAATGCAAATACGGTGTCACCTCTCTCGGCGTTTTCTTGATCCCGAAGAAGATCGGGGAGGTTGACCCCTAACCAGGTTGATACCTTATCGAGAGTATCAAGATCCGCCGGATCTCCAGCAATCAAACGCCGCAAAGTTGTATGGGAGATACCAATTTCCTGAGCGGCACGTCGAATACTTAGCCGCCGAGCATCAATTCTGTCTTGCAGTAACCTTTGATACATATGCTTTCCTTTCGGTATGAGAGTTTGTCAATAACTGAACAGCTCAAGCCGCAAGGCATATTCTCGAGGGTAAGCGAATGCGCATTTCCGTTACCAAGTGAGTTGCTTTGCCTTGAGGTTGGAAGAAAGTGAAGATATCACGCTGTACGCTGAGGCGCGAGAATACCTGTAAACAGGATAGCCGGGTGTAGCCGGCTGGTAGAAGTTCTTGTTCAGGGGTGTATGCAGGAGAGGGGGGTGGGTAGATCACTTTTTGATCAATATATATAGCCGCTGACATCATTTACCCCCGCAAGGCGTTTTCGATCGACGGTGAGTAGAAAGATCATAACGAAATACAGCCGCATTCCATGTTGATGATTTACCAAAACTCGTTTCTTCTATACCAAAATTCAAGCGAAAACTTCATAAAACAGGCAAAAAAGCCGCTGAAAAGGCGTACGTAATCATCATATCGTAGCGGCATATGAACCCGATTTTACGTAAAGGGCATGCTATTCTACTCAGGTACCCCCTCTGTGAACATGTGAACATTATGAATGTCTAGATAAGTATGTGGGTAAAACAAAAAAACAATTTATTATTTATATCTATTACCAATTTATATCTTTAATATTTTTTATTACAGATTATAGGGCTTTGCTTTCTTTATACGTTCACAAAGTTCACATATTCACTCCTCAAGGCTTATTGCTAATTGCAAAAAAGCCCTTAAGAGGTCTAATGCCACCTTATAAAAACCAAACGTTTACTCTATGAAAATATTCTACATCCGGTGTCGAAAGGCCAGAAGCGAGAGAAAACTTGGAAAGCGGTTGATCAATAACCCCCGTGTCTATCCTGGCTTACGGCAGAGGAATTCACCGTACAAGAGATCCTCCTTGAGTATGTGTCTGAGATGCTCCCAATCATCATGTTTTTCTTGCATAATAGTTCCGATTATTCTAAGTTTTTTAGACATTCACAATATTCACGATATTCACATTGAACGCACGATCTGGTCGGTCCTTGAAGCGCTGACCCCTCAACTTATTAACTGGTTTCACCTGTATCACTGAATTTTGTTTCCCAAGCTGAGACCTTCCTTTGGCTCAAGGATATCTCTAAGATAGCAGCATATATGGAAATGCATATTTCGCGGCATTGCAAATACTGCATTTTCCTCGAAAGAGGACGGAATTAAAGGATATTGTTCTAACCTTTGAGCCAAAATAAATTTTCATAACCTTCTCGATCCCCTCAAGATTTCGAAAATTTCTTACAGGCAACGTTACCCAAAAATGACTGGGGAGGCGTTTTCTAATTTTAAAAAATCTCTATAGGGTATTGACAAATAGAACATATGTACTATACTTACAGATATCGGACGGCGCTACCGGAAAGGATGACAAGTGAGATGACTTGGCGAACCGTAATCAGTGAAATTGAGAATAGAAAACTGGCCAGTCGAACATGGGTGTCTGATCAGCAAAGTCTGATCGAAATTATGGAGATTGCACAAGAATGGGGGCTTGATCCTGTACCAGCCGCAAAGGCGAATTATTCTCAACTCAGAGAAATTATTCCCCATGCAAAATCGGCGATCTTTCGTGCTGACCGCTCAAAACTTGCGCGGCTTTTCGAAATGGCTGCCACTCTCAGCATCGTCGAAATCCGGCTGCAACTGGGCAAACGATCTCTTGACAAAATCCCTGTTTATCCAGACAAAGATGCTGAATTTTGCACGATCAGGCTTTCGAGGAGACAGTTAGAGCGCATAAAAAAGTCGACCCGTTTGTATTTCGACTTCATCGAAGAACAGGGATCAACGAAGGAAATCGACTAATCGGCCGGCAACATATTCCGGCTAGATAAAAATTTTCCGAAAAGGAGTAATTTATGGCAACAAGTATCAATAAGCACTACGACGATGAAGGCCTGCGAGAGGTCATTGGAAAGGTGCTCAGTGACGGAACAATCATCGAGGCAGTCTACGATCCAGCCAGCGAAAACGGGCAGCTCGTCGTCAAGAGCAACGGCACTCTTTATAATACAGATGAATATCTGGATGTAGTAAGCGGCATTCGGTATCGAGCGCTGATTGACCCAATCATTCAATCACGATCAATTCTACTTCCTACCGGTTATTCGGAACCACAGGATGCCCTGGCTCTCATCGATGCCATCAAAACGTTCTTCAGAAAATACCTGGACCAAGAACGAGCCGTAATGGAACTTTCAGCCCGTTATGTGTTGATGACCTGGGTTTTTGACACACTACCCAAGGTGGGTTATCTCCGGTTCTACGGAATGTGGGGTTCTGGGAAAAGTACAGCCCTTCAGACGTCAGGAGCAATCTGCTACCATCCCCAATTTCTAGGCGCGAGCATGAGCAGCCCATCACTTTTCCGGCGGGTCGATCGTTATGGTGGGACCCTGATTATGGATGAGGCTGACTTTGAAAACTCAGGGCTGAATGATGGTTATCATTCAATGGGTTTTGTGAGCCGTGTAAGTATGAAAAACTACAAAGCCGAGGTCTATAAGGTGTTCGGGCCGAAAATCATGGCAGCTCGTAACAGGTTTGGAGACGACGCCCTAGAAAGCCGGATCATCACCTGTTTCCAGCAAGCGACACAAAACTCTTCAATACGGCAGGTACAGAGGAACAAGCCATGGCCGGAAGCTGAGGAACTCCGAAATCGTCTCCTACGCTTCAGGCTTGACAACTATCATCGCCTTGCCGAAAAAACCACTCGTTTGAAGGAACTGGAAGGGTTTGAACCCCGGATTGTAGAGGTGCTCACCCCACTCTTCCATGCAACGGGCGAAGTTAATATCCCTGAACCGATCCTCCAGTATATAGAGAAAGCCCAGGAGGATAGAATAGCGGTCCTGCGACTAGGAGATGAAGGAATAGTGGCCGAAGAACTGGTCAAACAGTCCAAGCTTGGGAACGAGTACGTCTACCCGGGAACCATCGTCGAAGCGGTTCGCAATTCTACAAGCATCTCGGCAAGGAAAGTTGGAGATATTCTCTCTGGCTTTGGCCTTGAGGGGAAAAAGGTCCAGAAGGGTTTTCGCTACTTCCTCAAGCCAGATCGCATTGAACACTTGATAAGGCGATACATGCTTTAGATCAAGGCATCGAAAAGGAAGACCTCCTGAATATTCAGGAGGTCTATTCACTTCCGGCGTCGGAAGGAAAAAGCGTTTATCAAAAAATCGCCAAATTCGTTGGCATCCTAATAGATGAAATCAATTTCCACCCCAATAGTGGGGGCAGACACCCGATCGTACACAGCACTTAACGGGGATCTCAACGGGCGCGGTAAAGAGGTCGGCCTCATCGCGCGAGTGGCCGAACTGGTGGATACCCTCGAGGAGATGAGGACTATGCTCAAAGGGAAAGGGGAAGACCCCGGCATGGTCGGCACATTGAGGCAGATCAAGGAGGCTTTAGACAAGAGAGAGGACACCGAAAAGTGGCTCTTCCGCTTGATCGGCGCATATATGGCGCTGGAGATTGTAAAGGCTGTCCTGCCAATGGTTGCCAACTGAGCCAATAAGAGGGCGGTGGAGTTCCATCGCCCTCTTCGCTTCTTCCGACGCCGGAAGGCTACCAAAAACCGAGAAGCATAAACACAAAAATTATAATGCCAATTGCAACGCAGATACCTCCCCACGTTTGCATACAAGACGATTGCTGCGGTGGCGCTCCATATCCGGTTGGGAAGACCCCGCCGCAATTCGGGCATCGGGTGATGTCGTAGCGCACCGTGGATTTACAGTGCTTACATTCGGCCATCTTGATTTCGGTCTTTTCGACTATAGTGGCCTCTGATGCGGTTCGGTTGGTGCGTTGTGTTTCCAGTGGCGCTAGCCACGGGCTATTCGGGACAATCGCTTTTGAGTAATTCTGCCCATTTTCGTCGGATTGGCTATTCGGTATTGCTTGCTGTTGCACAATTTCTTTCCCGCAAAAACTACAAAAGCGCGCATTGTCTAAGTTTTCGTTATTACAGTGCGGACAAAGCTTCATAGCGGTCTCCTGGAAAACGGGGTTGCGATAATTATATCAGGGGCGGATTGCTCCGCCCCTTTACACTAGCCTTTCGATTTTCGTTTCTCCCCACAGGTCGCACAGACCATTTCGCCGTCCCGCCGTTCATGGTACTGGCGGTCCATGCAGGTCGGACACCACACCCAGATGTGGGGCTTAGAAGGGTTTTTCTGTGGCGGAAGCAACAGCCTTCTCTTTCACGATGGACACCATCTGATCCCAGTTGGACGCATCGAACCCGCTGATGCCGGCCTCTTTGAGCATGTCGCCCAGTTCTTTCGGCGTGAAGCCCTTTTCGCGGGCCATCGCTACCAGCCCGGCCTGGGTGCGCGGGTGGGTCTTTTCGGCTTCCGCGTTGGCGATTTCTTCGGCGAGCTGCTCATCAGACTTGGCTTCGGGGTTGGCCGGGGCCGGCTTGATCTTGGAGGCGTACTCCATCAGGGCCTCGGCGGGGAAGCTCGTGCCGCGCCCGTTGTCAGGGAAGACCTTCGACAGCCCGCCCTGCACCTTGGACACTTCGTAGTGCCAGCCTTTTTCCCCTTTGATCATGTGCAGGGAGAGGTTGACTTCG
>OBJA01002334.1_pt1 | contig 11095 bp, 11 predicted proteins | sample 1519751 | NCBI WGS metagenome assembly OBJA01 (sample SAMEA3881238, study PRJEB22517) | soil metagenome | biome: lake sediment; feature: soda lake sediment; material: sediment, water from around vicinity | place: India | collected 2013-12-23 | depth 3 m
CGAGGGATTCTCTTGCCAATTCTGAATGGTACTATGAACAGATTTAAACGAGAATTCACCAAAAAGCTCCTGGAGAAACCATATCAGGGTATCACACACATGATAGCCTGAACCGACTGGCAGAAGGTTGCTTTCTCTGAAAAAAGGATCGGGGTTAGCAAAATTTCCATTATTCTGCACAAGCATGCGGCGGATCGAGCCGGCACTCTTTAGCGCCTCGAGGCACTTTACATAAACTGATTCAAACCGGCGCTGGACTCCGATCACCAGGTGCAGATTTTTTGCTTCGGCTAATTTGACAAGTTCAGCGGATTCTGCATACCCCATCGTCATAGGTTTCTCTATATAGACATTGCTGGAAAGAGCAAGGGCGCGCCGGGCTAACTGGAAGTGATATTCTGGAGGCGTTGCAATGATTGTTATCTTCGGAGTATTGCTTTGGGTCGTGAGCTGGCTCCAGAAGCCGGTTTCGTTTTCACAGCACTGCACCGTTAAAGGTACCTCTGGCAAGAGGTCGTATTGATCCGGGTTACAATCAAAAAGGGTAATTTTACTGTTAATCAGCGGCTCTAGAAACGAGAGTTTATGAAGGTGGTAGTCACGGAACTGTTTACCGCAGCCGAGAGCAAAGATGGCAGGTTTCATGATCCGTTTCCCGGTTATTTCCTGCAAACTTCACGTATCTACGTGAAAGATCAGAACAATGCAAGTACCGTATGCACAATGTATAAATACTATTTGTGGTTATTTGACGCAATCGAAAAATGTGAACTCTTCGGGGTATTGGAACAATACCTCAGGTTGCCGTTCTCGAGATGGGTATGTTAAAAAAGAGTACAGACCTAATTGGAAGCTGGAATTTTGCGAAGCACAGAACCGGGATTTGTGTTCAGGGGAGAAACGGCACCGAAAAAAACAGCAAAAAATTGTCTGTCTGACCAAATGGCGAAAAGCAACCGTTAGCAATGGTGGTTGCTTTTCTGTAATCCTGTCGTATACATGAATCGCTTGTGACGGGAGTGTAACGGATCATTTCACTCCGGATTTATTATACACAAACAGACCATTACTCATTGTTGATAGCCATTTATTTCCTTTGTTGTCGATGTGAATATGGTCTATTACTCCGGTATAAGGAAGTCCGTCCCTGGTTTCAGTATATCGATACCACTGGTTATCAGAAAACGTGTACAACCCACCATATCCCGCAAACCACACCGTCCCATCACTGGTCAGAGCAATGGCTCCAATTGAATTCAGGCCCGCAGCGAGCATGGCATCATCAACATTGTTTGAATTGTATAAAACCCAGGAACTTCCGTTAAAACAGGAAACACCGGTATCGCCTGCAGCCCATAGTGTACCATTGCTACTGATACATAATGCATACGTTTCGTCATTTATCGGAGCTGTGTGTCTGTTGTAAACGGTCCACGTGTTTCCTTTGAGTTTTGCTATCCCGCCATCATTTAATGCAGAATAGATACCAAAATAAACACTTCCATCTGCACCAACAGCAATTGCCCTGACCTCACCCTGCGGGAGATCCGAGTTTTCATGAGAGAAATTTGTCCACCCATTCCCATCGTACCTGGCTGCCCCTTTTCCGGTTCCAACCCAGATATTTCCACTTGAATCGATTTCCAAACATCTAATATGATTATCTATGATTCCGGCACTCTTGTTTTCCCATAGATCACCTTTGAATGTGCATACTCCATAATTATTGGTAGCAAACCACTTTTTATTCTGTTTATCGATCAAGACCCCGGTGACACTGTTCTCAGTGAGGCCTCCATCTGTGCTTTCAACTGTATATTTGGTCCACTGACTTCCCTTTTTTCGATAGACACCACCTCCCTGTGTCGTGATCCAGACGGTTCCATCACTTTCAATCGCAGAAGAGTAGACCCAGTTTGTTGTCATTATCGAGTTATCTTTATTATAAACGGCATATTTTTCGCCGTTTGTTCCGGTACTCGGTGGCGAGGTCGGATCTGAAGAATCGCAGGAAAGACCGATAAAGGCAACTAACACACTGACACTCATACTGATGTGTTTGAGAATCATTGCATCTCCTCTGTTTAGTGTATAATGGACAGGTTAAAAAAGTTGTCCAAATATACTAGTCATTATTGGTTTAAGTCAATATTTCAGAATAGAAAATTCGTTTTAAAATGATGTACCCATGGTAAGTATATACTTATCCTGAGAGTATTAATGCACATTCTGATACAGGCAAGGGATACCAGTTTTGAAAGAGAACGAAAAACCTGTGGTGTTAGGGGGATTTTCTAATCGCATTTACTTTCATCTGAGGTGCTCCCAATAGAATATAGAGGATTATTGTTGCCATTATAGTGAAGGGACTTCAAAATAGTTGGTTCTGTCACTTCTCTCATTTTTGGTGATAAATCTATAATCCTCAGGGAACATCTCCTTTGCATACCACGCGTGCAGCGAATGGAATCTGAATCGCATCATCTAAGCGAAACTAATATGTGGAGATTCCGTGTTTGCCAATCGGAGAGAAATCTCTTCGCAAGAGTTTTCAATAGTGTTGTCGAGTTTTTTCCTTGATTTCTCGCCATTAAAAAACGGGTGGGTGAAGCGCCAAGTTTTCCAGAAAGTTTGAATTCCCAGGCACTGGCTGTACCAAAAGAGAGATACCGAAGCGGCGGCTCCCTGAGTCCTGGTCCGCAGGTAGTAGAGATCATTACTGCATGTTTTTCCTGTGTATCTGGGGCGATGACCAAGATAGGAAAGACGATCAATAAGATTTTTCACCAAAGCTGGCGTCGAAAACATGTAGGTAGGAGCAGCAATGATTACTCCATCGGACCGGTCCATCTTTTCAATAACAAGCTTTACATCATCTTTTTTAACGGGCATAGATCTTCACCTCTGGTTATGCAGTAAAACAGCTTCGACACATCCTGATATCAGGTCGCTTACAGATATATACTCGAAGTGTACATCACCGAGCATATAATGGCATTTTCGAATCGGTTTGTCATAATTTTAAGGTGTTTCCTTTGTGGGGACTTCCATGGATGACCAGTAACTTCATAGGAGCACCATCTGAAGCTCAGGTGATAAAAAGACAGGGTCTCACACTGCCTCTTGTATATGTAAAGTTAGTAAAATGACACCATCTCATTGGACCGGTGATGTATTCCGTATCATCATCTCCACAACTGTGATTTTCGGATGATGATATCGTCTTCTGCCAGCAGTACGCTTTTGAGGGTACCATTGAATGCAGGCGAAACACTGACTAAATGGTGCTGCCAGGAGGCTGTTCTTATGGATTGATTTCGCAAGTATCCCTTTTCCTGATCCGGTTCACCAGTAATGACCACAGTAACATCAAGCTCTGCAAAAGCCATTGCTTCCCTGAGTATGTCGAAGGGGTGATAATTGTTTCTCCGGTGGCAATAGCCTCAGCTATGATTCCGGTAGAGATTCTTCGCTGAATGTTGCCACTTCATCATTACTGCATGATACATTGACCACCACTTATTACCTTCACCATTTTGTATTTCAATGTACCCGATTCGCGCATTGGTGATTTCAGTTACAAGGTCTTTGATAGCACGGTTTCAATATCGTAATGAGCATTGTAAACTTGAGCAGTAGAAACTCTGCATCGCTTAAAATGTGCACAAAAAACTGTTGGTTTTACTGAGAGATGTTTTATCTGAATCTAAAATGATTGAACGACAAAAAGATGAATACTATTTTGGTATAGTGGGGGAGAGAAAAGGTCGGCAATATGGTTAAAACTGTTTTTTATATGCCAATTTTTATCTTTATCGCTCTATCCCATCTTTATAGTCTTGATGTACCGGAACAATTCCAGATGGAAACAGAAAGTCTATTTAACCAAGGTGAAGAAACCCCTAAAACATTTGTCCGAGTTTTTAAAGACGATAATGACATAACCATCTATTATGCAGCAACGACAAGAATGTTTGATTTTAATATCGAAACACTCAAGAGCTATCTGACGAATGTTATAGGGTATCAGAAATATTTTAGTTTTATAAGACGAAGTGAGCTGGTTGAAAACTACGATAATGAACACAATAAGAAGGCTTACTTTTCGGTTGCTGCTGCCGCATTTGCAAAAGCTTTATTTATAGGCAGCCTTGATTCTGTCATTACTAAAGAGATTGGGCATGTGTACATCTACTATAACAAAGTCCATGATGAAGAAGTAAATAAAAAATACTACGATATGGAAAGAGGAATACTAAAGATTGAGTTTCATGAATTCAACATGTGTTTTATATTGAGAAAAATTGATGAAAATAAAACTAATGTTATTCTACTAAGTGTAGTTTCTCCAAAAATGTGGATACCCAGGTGGCTTTTTCGAATGACAGCAAATTTTTTATTTCCGGGAATTCTGTCCGATTTTGGCAATTGGTTGGAGGCAAACTGACCAGAATATTCTGTAGGTAACGTATAGTATGGAACGGCAGGCGAGTTTTACGGGCAACAGGGAGCCTCAGTCCGATCTGCCGTAAGTGGTAGGAGTCATGTCGGTGTAATAGTTGATCAAATCGAACAGCAGGTTCTCTGCATCGAAATGTTCAATGCACCATAATTGTTCAAAAAATTGCTTTTACATTTCCGTAATGTGTTTCTCTCCCGATCCGTCCCCATATAGAGTTACTTTCTTGACCAATACGGTTTCCTGATTTATACTAATACTGTAGTTAGCTGCTATTTCACTAAGACGGGTACCAGTCCCCTTAATTCAAAAGGACCTTTTTGCCCGTTTCTCTCTTTTCACAGAAATCAGGTTCTGGATGAATACACCAGAAGGTATTGCCCGCCAAAATATCGACCGGATGCTTAGAGAGGCCGGTTGGATAATTCAGGATATGAAAGAGTTTAATCCCGGTGCTGGTGTCGGAATCGCGGTCCGGGAGTTCTCTACGAGTACTGGTCCTGCAGATTACATTCTTTTTGTTGATCGTGTTCCTGTCGGGGTGCTTGAAGCCAAAAAAGAGGGTGAAATCCCGGCTACCTATGAAGCACAAACAGAAGGCTACAGCTCAAGTAATCTAAAATATCTAAAAACCTCATCGATCCCGTTTTTATACCAAAATACCGGAATCGAAACCCGATTCATGGATCGACGCGATCCGGTGCCACGGACACGGGAAGTGTTCTATTTTCATCAGCCCCAGACATTTCAGGAATGGCTGAAACAGGGAAACCCGCTACGGCATCGAGAGAAGGTACTCTCATAGTACGAATTGATAATTTCTTCGGTGGATTCATTAAACCTTGGAAACATTTAAGACGTCTTAAAACAAATATAGATGAAAATATTTTGTATGGCCTACGAGAGTATGACTTACTAATTAACCGTGTTAACAGTATGTCACATATTGGGAAGTGTGGATTGGTTCATAATTTAACTGAAACTTGTGTATTTGAAAGTAATATGATGAGAGTATCACTGAATTTGGTATTTAACATATTACCTATCTAGCCGTTTGGGATTGCGATAATTACGAAAAAATGCTAAATAGGCTGTAAACCAAGCAAGTATTAACCAGCAAGATGTCCTTAGTGTAATTAAACCGGTCTGCTCGACTTCCGAGCAGATTACAATCTTCTCCCAAATCGAATCCCGCCTATCAGAAGCAGACAACCTTCAGAAAACCATAGATGATGCTCTCTCTAAAGCCGAAGCACTGAAACAAAGTATTCTCAAAAAAGCTTTCGAAGGAAAGCTGGTTCCGCAGGACCCCAATGATGAGCCGGCAGAAAAGTTGCTGGAAAGAATCAGACAAGAAAATGAGGTAAAACGTAAAACCAAACCATCCAAACCCAAAAGGATGTGCAATGTCTGAACCCAACCTGATTCCAAAACATGGTGGTTATCGAAAACTGCGCAGCTTCCAGTGTGCGCAGCTTGTTTATGACGAAACTGTTGTGTTCTGTAACCTATATATAAATAAAAAATCCAGAACCCACGACCAGATGGTACAAGCTGCACGCAGTGGCGTGCAGAATATTGCTGAAGGCAGCATGGCTTCAGGCACAAGTAAAAAAATAGAACTGAAACTTACCGGTATTGCGCGCGCAAGCCTGGAAGAACTTCTATTAGATTACGAAGACTATTTGCGTCAAAATGACCTGCGCCAATGGACTAAAGATTCACCTGAAGCACTTAAAGTAAGGGCTAAGCTTCAGTCATTAGAGGCGAAACCGTCTGACATGTCCGACATATCAGATCCCCTTCGATTGAAGCATACAACACCTCAAATAGCAGCCAATATCATGCTATGCCTGATAAACCAGACAAGCTACCTATTAGGAAAACAGATAAAACGGCTTGAGGCCAATTTTGCCACTGAAGGTGGCTTTACTGAGAGACTATACAAATATCGAAAGAAAGTACAACAAGGAAAATCATAATGAATACAGTATCGATCATCTCAAAAGTCTGGAACTTTTGCCACACTCTGCGCGATGATGGTGTCAGCTACGGTGACTATCTGGAGCAGCTTACTTATCTTCTTTTCCTCAAAATGGCAGATGAGTACTCCAGGCCACCTTACAACAGAGATACCAGCATTAAGAAAAAGTACAACTGGCAGAGCCTTATTGGTAAAACTGGAGCTGATCTTGAAGCCCATTATATCGAAGTACTTCAAATGCTCGGTGAAGATAAGGGAATGCTGGGTCAGATATTTTTCAAAGCGCAAAATAAGATTCAGGATCCTGCAAAGCTTTATAAAGTAATACAGATGATCAATGAAGAGTCGTGGATCAGCCTTGGTACTGATGTAAAGGGTGATATTTACGAAGGTCTTCTGGAAAAGAACGCTGAAGATACCAAAAGCGGCGCTGGCCAGTACTTCACACCCAGAGCCCTTATTCAGGCTATGGTACAGTGTATCCGTCCAGAGCCCAAAAAGACCATGGCCGATCCGGCATGTGGAACCGGTGGATTTTTTCTTTCCTATTATGATTATCTGACAAAAACATTCAAGCTCGACAAATCTCAAAAAGAGTTTTTAAGTATAAAACCTTTAAAGGTTGGGAGATCGTCCCTAATACTGCCCGCTTATGTTTAATGAACCTGTTCCTTCACAATATCGGTGATATGAACAGTGAACCTCCAGTATCCAGAAATGACAGTCTCATTGCCGATTGGGGTGATCGATTCGACTACGTACTCACCAATCCCCCATTCGGTAAAAAGAGCAGTATATCACGGTAACCAACGAGGATGGCGAGCAGAAAAAAGAGGCTTTGACCTATAATCGTCAGGATTTCTGGGCGACCACAAGTAATAAAGAACTTAACTTTGTGCAGCATATCCGCACGATGCTCAAAATTGATAATAAAGCTGCAGTTGTTGTTCCTGATAATGTACTTTTTGAGGGTGGTGCCGGTGAAACGATCAGAAAGCAACTTCTCAGCAGTTGCGATGTGCATACTCTGTTACGACTGCCAACCGGAATATTTTGTGCTCAGGGCGTAAAAGCGAATCTCATCTTTTTTGATAATAAACCGGCGAGCAAAGATCCATGGACAAAGGATCTCTGGATTTATGATCTCAGAACAATTATCCATTTTACATTAAAAACCAACCGCATGCGTTCTGAAGATCTTAAGGATTTTGTAAAAAGCTACAACCCCGAAAACCGACACAAAAGAAAAGAGACGGAGCGGTTAAAAAATTCAAATATGCTGATCTGATCTCCCGTGATAAGACCAATCTTGATATTTTCTGGCTCAAAGATGAGAGCCTGGGTGACATGGATAACCTCCCCGACCCTGATCTACTGGCTTTGGAAATAGTAGAAAACCTGGAAGCTGGTTTGAACAGTTTTAAGGAGATTATTGAGAGCCTGGGGAGAGAATAAGCGCGAAGTTTAGCGTTTCGCTAGGGCACTTAGTGTTTCCTGCGTTCAGAAGGGGATGAGGATAATGTGATTTGAAATCTTCATCTCTGTGCTGGGGTAAACATGTGGGCATTCTGTAGCTTCTCCTACAATGAATGCAAACATGAGTAGCTCCACAATGCACATCCTGCACACTTTTTTTGCTCGATTTAACCTGATTGTGCTGCCTGAAGCTATTTTTAGTATTTTTACATAATACATTTTTAATTTTTTGTAGGGAAGCATGGCTAATACACTTCTTTTCGGCACACTCACTCTTATTTTACCGCTGGTCTATCTGCAATCATTAATAGATCCGGTTAACATTCCCCGCATGGCACTTGGACAAAGTATTCTTGGAATTACATTCTTTGTAGCATCTTTTCGCTCCAAGAAAACGGTCATATCATTTACCTGGTTTCATATGTTAGCTATACTCTTTTTATTTTTGTCTTTTTTATCTTTTCCAATTGCCCGCGACCAATCATCCTTCATTTTTGAATACGGGAAGTATTTTTTCCTGTTAGGGGTTATTCTCATCACAGACAGGGCTGTCCGAACCAACAGACTGGATATTCACATCATTAGTGCAATGGTGACATATGCTTTTTTGTTTCAATCCATTTTGGGCCTGTTTCATCTGGTATACAAAATACCCCTTTATGTCGGTGTGCTCAAAGTTGGGAATCATCAATTCTTAGGCACGATGACTCACTCAAATCAGTTTTCGATTCATATATTGATGATGTTTCCGTTAGTGCTGTTTAATCTTACCGCAAAAAACAGGTTGCACAGAATTGCATCGATAGTGGCAATCGTAATCGGCATCAGTCTGCTGATCGCCGCAAAGACAAGATCTGTGTGGGTAGCATTTCCCACGGCTTTGCTTGCATCGACAACACTTTTTATATCCTCACCCGCCATCCGAATCAAAACCATGCGCTCCATTAGCAAAAAGAAACTGACGGTTTTCCTGGCGACAATCTCCTTAGTTGCTGTATCCGGTATAATGATGTACCGTGACCAGAAAGATATCAGCAGGCATTGGCAACAGCTTACAAAGCTACAATCCTCCGGCCGCACCCGGCACTGGTCACACACCATCGATTTAATCAAGGAGCGCCCTTTGATTGGTGTCGGTACCGGGAATTGGCGGCTGCACTATGCTCAATTGGGGGCAATGCATGTGCAACGCCCACATAATGATTACCTATGGATAGCATCCGAAAGTGGCCTTCTCTCGCTGGTGATTTGGTTGTTAATTGGTGGTATAGTGGTTCATGCTCTTTGGCGCCTTAACCGAATACAACATACCTCCAAAAGTCTGATTGCGGTTCTGGTTTTCGGCATAGTATCGTTCGCGATTGTATCATTCTTCAGTTTTCCAAAAGAACGGACGATGCACCTGCTGTATTTCGGTGTGTACACAGGCTTGACACTTGGGCTGGGAAGAAAAGAACTGGTGTTAAAAGAGCATCAGATACGTTTTCCCAAGAGGTATGCAGGAGCCATCATAGCATGCTTTTTGTTATGGACCGGATTTTTCAGTTTCAACAGAGCCGTATCGGAAAAAAAGTACAAAGTGGCAATTACGAACGATGATTTGTCGGCTCAACATTCAATATCACTCCTTAACCGAGTTGATCAATTCTATTATCGCTCGGATCCGATGTCTATCCCGGTTAATTTTCATAAAGGGATGAATTATCTGGAAACGGGAAACTTTCAATTAGCGCGTGCGAATTTTGAAGATGCACTCAAAACATATCCTTTGCATATCGAAGCGATGGTTAATCTGGGCACACTATATGAGCTTGCGGGAAACAGAGAGCTGGCGGTTGAATCATATCGCAATGCTCTCAAGGTAAACGGCAGGAATCCAGGGGCGCGGTTGAATTTGGCAGTTTTGGAATATAAGGCGGGACATTATGACGAGAGCAGGCAGCTTGTACGAGGGCTTAGTGAGGAAAAATTTAGAAACAACAGACAGCAACAATCTCAATTGAGGTTGATAAAGTCGTTACTGCAAAAAAGATAAGGGCAGTCTTATTGAAAACGAATCTGCCCTTATCTTGCTTAGGCATACTTAGTAAAGTTTAATGCGGTACAATAAAGGTTCATTTAAGATGATTAAGTTACAGCCAATTATTCCGAATATTGTCGAGTTGTAACTTAATCCATACAAAGGTAGCGAATACCAAATTCCATCTTTATATACAATTGCTTTTCTGGTCTGAGAAGGCCGCTCTGTATATATCGCGACTAAAACGGAATCATCACTCATGATGCTCTGTATATCGTCGGGAAATGAGCCATTGTCTTCATCCCATAACGCAATTTGTTTCCATTTCCCATCATCATCCAAAGATAGTGCTCTGTTACCATAATGAATGCAAAGTTTCTCATCGAAGCTAAAAATTGACCATACGGTGTTTCGAAGTGAATCAATACCAGTTTTCAGGCTCCAATGTATGCCGTCCCGACTTTCGTACAAAAGATCTCTTAGTGTCCCATATCCATCATCATTGTAATACAATGTATTTCCCATTTTAAATACACCTGTAGAGAATTGCTTTAAGGAGTCTTCCAAAAACAGGGTATCAGCCTTCCATACCTTTCCATCTGAGCTTGTATAGGCTAGTTTATTTCTAATGCCTATCAGCATTAAATTATCATCATGAGATAATAATGAATAATCATCATAATCGCTGTTAAAACCAGGAGACCGATTCTCTGGTGTCCATGATCTGAGGTCTTCAGACGACCAGACGGCCAGTTTATTATTATCGATTTCCCCGACAAAATAGTACATTCCTCGATGTTTTGCCAAAGTCAGGTTGGCGGTGATACTTCCCTGAGTAATCCTTCCCGGCAACGAGAAGGTGACCTGTAAAAGCGACTTTGTCACCAGGCAGGTGTCAATAGAGTAGTTACCCACCGAGTCGGTCACTCTAAATTGGCACCTTATTACTTCCGTCTCATAACCATCCCCGGGTGTAAATGTGTGCTTACCGTCACTGGTGGCTGTCCACTTCTCAGTATTGCCGATCATCCACTCCATTTTACTGATTGGGAAGGTATTTGATACCACGGTTCCCGCGAGATGAACTTTCTCGGTGGCATCCACTCCCTGATCATTACCGGCACGTATTACCGGTTTGAAAAATTTATAACTTCTG
>OBJA01002335.1_pt1 | contig 11090 bp, 11 predicted proteins | sample 1519751 | NCBI WGS metagenome assembly OBJA01 (sample SAMEA3881238, study PRJEB22517) | soil metagenome | biome: lake sediment; feature: soda lake sediment; material: sediment, water from around vicinity | place: India | collected 2013-12-23 | depth 3 m
AGAAATAATGGATTCTGTGGGACACAAGCTAGCAAACATACCAGTTAAATACCATCGCCTTAATAAATTCCTTCAGACAATCTCAAAGATGACTTTTGGCGCCGTATTTTATAGAAACCTTAAGAAAAATGATCGGTGCATTAATTGTGGCCGATGTGCAAAAGTTTGTCCCGATGCAAATCTCTTGATGCAAGAGGGAAAACTAATGATTAAGAATTCAAATGGATGTGAGCGCTGTTTGCGTTGTGTGCAAATATGTACTAAGGATGCGATTAATTTTACGAGTTCAAAACGAAAAGGAAGCTATACAAGAGGAGAAATAGAAAGTGCTTATAAAAATGCTGTTGTTGAAGAATAGATAGCAGACCAAGTAGGGTTTGTATAGAAATAATCCGAGGATTTCTCCTCGGATTATCGTATTTTGCCCAAAAACCGGGTTCGGTTTTAAAGAAGACTTAAAGAGGCGTCTTTTGCTGAAAAAATTGAACATTAAGCCCGTTCGGGTCTTTGATACAGAAATACTTTGAACCAGGGGTCTCAAATGGTCCGCTGTGTACAGGAATGTTTTTGCTTTTTACTGTGTCCAGCATTGCATCAACAGAATCGACAGCAAAGCCAATAGATATGAATTCACTGTAATTGACCGTGCTATTGTTGCTATCCGCCAGTAGTTCAATTAATGTTTCGTTGTCAGTACCGTTGCCCATAAAAGCTATTTCCATGCCTGGTCCCGCAGGAAAGCGCTTCATTACTTGAAGTCCCAACAGATTGGAATAAAAAGAGATCGATTCATCCAAGTTTTTTACGTAGATTGCTGTCCATAGAAATTTCATCTATATCCTCCTCGAATCTGTAGATCTTCTACAGTTAATAAACACTTTTTGTTACCATACAAGTGTTTCTAGAAATATAATAATACAAGGCTTATAATGTTAATAGGAGCGAAATTATACTAGTATAAATTGTAATAGACAGGATTGATGATGTTTTGAATAATGAGGAACATCGATATAAAGAACTAGCAGATTTTTTAAGAACGCGGAGAGCAAAAATCTTACCATCGCAGATAGGACTTTCATCAGCAACGCGCCGTCGTACACCTGGCTTAAGAAGAGAGGAAGTAGCACAGTTAGCTGGTATTGGCGTAACTTGGTATACATGGCTTGAACAAGGAAGACCTATTCATGTTTCAACTCAGGTAATAGAAAGTCTAGCTAAAGTTTTATTACTTGATAAGCAAGAACGCATTCATCTTTACCTTTTGGCAAACCAGCCGCTTCCGGCAGATATAACTGGATACCAAGGAACAGTAAGTCCAATACTTCAACATGTTCTGGATAGTTTAATACTCTGTCCATCTCTAATCACGGATCAGCGGTGGAATGTCATTGCTTGGAATGAAGCTGCATGCTCAATCCTTGGTGATTTTAGTAAAATGAACACTCGCGAACGAAATATAGTTTGGGCGATGTTCACAGATGATAAATATAAAGAGTTATTTGTCGACTGGACTTCGCATGCCAAGGGTTTACTGGGTAGATTTCGCTTAACATGCGGGCAATATATTGAAGATTCTTGGCTGGCTCAGTTTATTGATGACCTTAAAATGCAAAGCACAGAATTTAATTTGTGGTGGCCTTTACATGAGATAGAAAGTAATAGTGAAAAGTACAAGCAATTAAACCATCCTATTGCAGGATTATTGGATTTTGAAGTTAGTAATTTTGATGTTTCTGATAATTCCGGTTTGAAATTGATTGTACATACCCCTGTGTCAGGAACGAATACTGCTACAAAGATGAAATTGTTATTGGATAAGAACGCAGAGCTTGAGGTGCTTAATAGTTAAAGTTACTACGTAAATATCTTCCCTTGCGCCCTATTCGGTACGGGAGTATGCGGATGAAACCGAATGAGATAACTCGTAAAAAGGTGCCGCTTCAGGGATTACGATTATTTATGCATACTATACCAACGACGACCGGGTGGAATTGATCCAGGTCTATTATAAGGGAGATAAGGAGAACGAGGACCGAAAAAGGATACATAAATGTTGTGGGATGTGAGACTACAGCTGTTTGACTCCACCGAAGCGCCGCGAAGGAGAATTGGACAGGGAGAAAATTTACATTGCTAAACAATTGACATTGAAGCATACAATACATAGATTCGGGGGAAAGTCTAAAACAGAAAATCTTGGCACTCTTGGACCATTTGGTTACGGGAGAGGATTCATATGTTAGTCTGAAAGAAGTAGGGATGGTATAAAGGGTATGGGTCAGGAGGAAGGATGCGTTGGCGTCGCAGATTTATAATCATTGTACCTAGCTGAATGTTTTAAGAAAAACCTAGGGGAGGGAAAATAGTGAGAGTAACAATTAGAAACGAAGCAAAAAGTGATTATAGGGTGGTAGAAGAAATAACTCGTGAAGCCTTTTGGAACCTATATGTTCCGGGGTGTGATGAACACTATTTAGTTCATATTATGAGAGAACACCCTGACTTTATTGGTAAACTCAATTTTGTTGCGTCCTATGAAGACAAGGTCATTGGAAACATAATGTATACGAAGTCATATGTGGTTGATGCACAAGACGCTAACCATAAAATTGATATAATTTCTTTTGGTCCCGTGAGTGTACTTCCAGAGTATCAGAGGCAAGGGGTTGGTTCTGCGTTAATAAAACATTCAATAAAGGAAGCCATGGCGGAAAACTATAAAGCCATCATAATTCAGGGCCACCCACATAATTATTGCAAACATGGGTTTAAGAGCTCAAAGGATTTTGAGATAAGTGATTCCGAAGGGAAATACCCATATAGTTTACTGGTTCTTGAATTAGAGAAAGACTTATTTCATGGCTATAGGTGGAAATATCATCATAGTGATGTTTATAACATTGACCCAAATGCTGCGGAGGAATTTGACAAACACTTTGAGCCAAAAAAGAAACAGTTCAAATATACACAAGAAGAATTCTCTATTGCAAGTAGGGCCTATCTGCTCTGAACTGATCGGCGTGGCTTCCATATTAAAATGGGATTAGTTTTTCGAATGGTACTAAGATGTTTATATTGTTTGAGGTTAACACTAAAGCTCGTGGTTATATTATGATTATTTCATTAATGGAGGGCGGAAAATGAATCAAGAAATTATTAAAAAAGCAGGAGAAATTGTTGAAAAAAACACAGGTGAAGAAAGCTATTGTGTATTGGCTTTGATAGACTTAGATGGCCATCCGACAGCGTCCACAATAACTGCTTCAAAAGCGGATGGTATTAACTGGATTACATTCTGTACTGGGCTGGGTGGAACAAGAACCAACCGGATTAATAAGTGCAACTGGGCTAGCGTTTGTTTTAATGCACCCGACTACAATATCACTTTAGTAGGTTCGATTGAGATTTTGACCGATCCAGAGATGAAAAAAGAAATGTGGTATGACGGACTTTCTAATCATTTCAGCGGAGCAGAAGACCCTAATTATTGTGTTTTACGTTTCAAGACAGAGCGCTACAATCTTTTGGTCGACTGGAAAGAAGCAAGAGGAACATTATAAGTATAATACAAAGCAAAAAGGGAAAGGAAAGTATGGAAGAGTTAAAAGAACTTAAAAGACAAAAACGTGGTCAAGTGTCAAAAGAAGAAGTTCAACAATATGAAAGTGCTACCGTAGAAGAATTAAAGATGCTCATAAATGGCAATGACTCAAAAAAGAGAACCATTGGGGCGTTCTTGATAGGGAATAAAAAAATACTAGAAATGATACCACATCTTTGTAAAAGCTTATTAATTGAAAAATCACTATATCCAAGAATTGCGATATCTGAAGCATTGGGTAAGATGGGAGAACCGGCAGTTGTACCGCTCATTTCTCTTTTAGGTAAAATCGGTAAAAATCAAGAAACCGAATTGCCGAAGAAATATTTTGAGAAAAAGAGTTTCCCTTTAGCTAGAGATATGGCTGCAAGAACTTTGGTTAAGATAGGTAAACCGGCTATTCCGGGTCTTATTCAGCAGATTAAAAGCGGGGATAATTTCGAGACCCAGCAGGCTATAGATGCAATTGGGGGAATTGTAAGTAAAACTTATGATGACAGGCCGCTAATAATATTACTGGAAGCGCTTATAGATTACTCAGATAACGAAATAACTGTCTGGAAAATAATCAGAGCTCTAAGTGCATTTAAACATAGCAAAGTGATTGAACCATTATTAAGGATGATAAATAGTCACACAAATCCATCAATCCGGTGGGAAGCAGCAAGAAGCATTGGACAAGTCGGAGTATCAAACATGGAAGTAATTGAAACATTACGTAAAGCATTGCAAGATCAAAACAGTGAAGTAAGAAAAGCGGCGAGGATATCTTTGAAACAATTAAGAGACAATGTTTTTCAGTAATATGAGACTTTTATACAACCTGCTTTTGGTTGAATAAAACACAAATTAAGAATGGGCAGGAGCTACCACCTTGCCATTATGAGTTAGTATATAACGGAAGGAGAATACAGATGAAAGTAGGATTAATTCGCTGTATGCAAACTGAGGACATGTGTTCAGCCACCACGTGTTTTAAGGTCATGAGGGATAATAAACTGGCCTTTGATGGAATTGCCGAGGATATTGAGGTTGTTGGTGTTAATACTTGCGGGGGATGCCCGGGGAAAAAAGCAGTGACTAGGGCGGCGGACATGGTGAAACGTGGCGCGGACACTATTGTCTTTGCCTCCTGCATCTTTAGGGGCACACCTATAGGGTTCCCCTGTCCGCACGCTCAAGCGATGAAAGATGCAGTTGCTAAAAAAGTTGGCGATGGGGTAAAAATCATTGACTATACTCACTGAAAAAAATACAGGCCGCACAAGATGAAAAGATATCTGCTGGGCTTTTGGCGTCTGCGATAAAAATTTTATTGACATTATTCTGGACCATAGGTATATTTAAACTGTTAAGAGGGAGTAGTTGAATTATAAAGTCAACATACTGGTTGGTTCCCCTGCGGAACAGCCTGGCTTTGTAACCTGGTTTCAGGAGACGAGACTTTTAACATAACCCGATTTGGGTTGTGTTAAAGGTCTTTTTTATTTAGAGAAGGGAGAATGCAAGGATGGACGGGCACTGGATGGCGTTATTACTAACTTTAGGTGGGGTAACCTTGGCAGAGTTAGGGGATAAGACCCAACTACTGGCCATGGCTTTTGTTGCAAAATATAAGATGTTAAAGGTAATGATTGGAGTGTTGATTGCAACAATACTGAACAACATGTTGGCGGTTGCCATCGGTAGTTGTATAACAAGGTTTGGGCCGGCGCAAGGATGGATTCAAGCTGTCGCTTCGGTTTCATTTATTATTTTTGGGCTGTGGACTCTAAAGGGGGACAAGCTTGAGGAAGAGGGAGAGGTCAGGACTGTTCATTCTTTTCGGTTTGATCAGTAGTTTTCAAGTGGCACGGGAAGCTTTTTCCATTAGTCTAGCGGTTGCCGGTACTCTGGTGGCTGTACTCGTTTTGGTCACCGGTGTTTTGTCATACGGGTTGATCGAGCGGAGTAAAGAGCGGGTGGGTAGGGAAATGTGAGTACAGAGGGAGTTCGAGGTTGACGAGAACTTTAAATCATAAACTTTCTAGAGAAGTTGATCTTATGATACAATCCATCGTCCACATTGCTCTTGTTGTAAAAGATTATGATGAGGCCATTGCGTTTTATACCAAGAAACTGAATTTTATATTGGTTGAGGACACATATCAGCCCGAACAAGATAGACGCTGGGTCGTGGTGTCTCCTCCAGGGTCACGAGATGGCCTCCAGGGGAATCGAATTTGTGAGAGAGCCCAAAGAACAATCCTATGGAATAGTGGCGGTATTCAAGGATTTATACGGGAATCTCTAGGATTTGCTTCAGCTGAAAGAAGATCACCTGATCATGAAACGGATGAAGTAGTTTATTAGGAAATGGGTTTGGAATTTCATTTATCAACAGGACTTCGAAAAGTATAAAGCGAAGAAGAATATATGGCGTTAACATATAGATTTTTTTAGGGATGAGCTTCGTAGGGCGTCACTCATCGCATAACAAAACAGGTCTGTGTTTTCTAAAATTAACTCATTCTTTATACTTCATGAGTGGAGGACATTAGGTTATGGATCAAGCGGATCAATATTCGGCGGAAAATGTAGAACTAAATCAATTGCTTAAGTTAAGGTTGCAAAAAGCTGTGTTCGGGAGAGAAATAGAAATTGAAGCGATTAAAGAGCATTTTGGTACAGTATTGGAGGGTAATTCAGCCCTTGCTTTAATATATGGTGATATTGGTGTGGGAAAAACCGCTTTAGTAAAAAAAACCATGGCGGATTTGGTAAAGATGCAAGGAACTTGTGTATCAGGAAAGTTTGAGCAGTATAAGGAGGAGGAACCTTATATTGCGATCATCCAGATAATTGAAGATATAGTTGACATAATTTTAACGCTTCCCGAAGCGAAGCTGGAACTGATTAAAATCAAACTCCAGAAATCTCTTAAAAAGGACAGTTCGCTGATAGCAGAAATCGTACCGAAAGTAGAGCGTGTAATTGGGAAACAGTCGAAAGTTAAAATTGATGACTATCTTAAATTAAAAGCAAGACTGGAAAAGGCGTTTCACGTGTTTATTAAAATAGCGGCTGTGGAATTGAATCCCCTGGTAATTTTCGTCGATGATGTTCAATGGATTGATAAACCGTCGTGGAAAATCATTAAATCGTTATATGAAGATTTTGCCGGATTAAATGTATTTATTCTAATGGCATACCGAAACAATCAAGAAGAATATATCAGCCGAATTCAGTCTCTATTAGATGGGATTAACAGGCCTGAGAATATCCTTAAAATCGAGCTAAACTGTTTACCGTCTGAAACCGTCAAAGAAATATTACAAAAAGTCTTTAACGATACTCTTAAAAATGTCCATAAATTAGCTGATCAGATGCAGAGAAAAACCTTAGGTAATCCATTGTATCTGAAGCAAATAATCAATATGCTGTTAGAACAGAAAGCTATCCGATATTTCCCTGCATCAGGGATGTGGCGCTTAGAGTTAGAAAACATCGATGCTGCTCGGCTTCCTAATGGTCTTAAGGATATTATTAACCGGAAAATAAATAATTTAGATCATCAAGCGAAAAAGTTACTGGAGATCGCGGCTTGTATTGGAAGTAGATTTGACTTAGAACTCCTAAAAAAAATTATCGATACCAATGAGGAATTTCTGGAAGAACAACTGAAGGCTTTGAGTGATGCGGGATTAATTGTTGAAACATTCGGACATTCAGAGAATGACCGGGTCAGAGAATTTGAGTTCTTTCACGATCAAATCTATCAGAATGTTTATGAGCAGATAAATTCAAAACTAAACATGCAAATACATTTTGAAATAGCCATGCAGCTGTTAAAGAATACAGACCGAATTTATGTTAAAGAAAATCTCTTATCAATTACGGCCCATTTATTAAAATGTAAAGATATAATTATCAAAGAAGGTATCCAGGAACAACTGGTCGTCGAACTGTATTTTGCCGGTGTCAAGGCAAAACAAACTGCAGCAATTGAGCATGCGCTGAAATTGTTTAGCTTTTGTGAAGAATTATTGGAGGAATCATGCTGGCATAAAGATTACGGTAATACCTTAAAAATAAAGTTGGAATTGGCTGAGTGCGAATTTATTTGCGGTTTGTATAACGTTTCAAGGGAGCACTTTGAAGAAATGCTGGCTAATGCTTCGGAAAATGAGGATCTGGTGGAAATAAAAAAACGCTATATGATTCTAAATTCCTATAACGGCGAACATGCTAAAGTGATTGATTTAGGCCTTGAAGCCCTGAAACATTTAGGATTTAACTTTAACATGCAAAATCTTAATTTTAATATTGCTAAGGAATTATTATATAGCAAGTACCTATATAGGAACAGACGGCTTAGATTTATTGAAAATGCCCCTGTTATAAATAATAAACGAATAATAAAAGTACTGGAAATATTAAGCATTATGGGAGCTTCGGCCAATTTAATAAATGAGAACTTATTTACATTAATCATGCTTAAATCCGGTAATTTATCAGCTAAATATGGCAATTCCCTGTATTCGCCCCTCGGATACACCGCCTATAGTATTGTGCTTGGCAGTGTCATGGGTGATTATCAAAAGGCCAACAAAGTCAAAGATATTGCATTGAATGTGGCGGAATTAATTGATGATAATGCGCTTAACTGCACAAACTATTTTATTATTGGTACTTTGGTAGAACATTGGACAGCTTCCGCTGAATCTAGCTTCAATTACCTTGAAAAATCCTTTGACTCAGGCATACAATCAGGTGAATTTTTCTTTAGTGGGTTAGCAATAACTTCCATGATCGAAATGAAGTATTCAATGGGTGAGTCTCTAACTGGGTTGAAGCAATTTTTGGAGTTGCATCAAAAATATGGAAAAAAAATGAACCATGATATCTTGTTGCGTTTAATCAGTTTTTTTAACGAGCATATCAGGATACTAACATCAATAGATTCCTCTTTGGAAGACCAATTGGTTGATAATCAACAAATAAGCAAATTAAATACCAATGAGGTCATGACTTATTATTTATTAAAGATCCAGCGGTTCTACCTTGAGGGCAAACTGGATGAAGCCTATACTTTATCGGAAAAGACGATTGAGCAATTAGATTCGGTAAATGGCTATTTTATGCAGGTGGATTTTGTCTTTTACTTCTTACTGTTATGTCTGGAGAAGAAGCAAAAAGATGGTATAAATAAAAAGAATGAAAAGGCATTTAAAAAGTATCGCCAAAAATTAAAGGTTTGGGCCCAGATGACTCCTGGTAATCATCGGGGAAAACATCTTTTAATTGAGGCGCTTTACGGGAGTGTAAACAATCCAACACTAAACGCGGCCAAGCTGTATGATGAAGCCATTGAAGATGCAAGAGTGAATCATCATCTTTTGCTGGAAGCATTAGGTAATTATTTGGCAGCCAACTATTACGGCTGCAATCGAAAAGTAGCAAAAGTTTACGTGCTGGATGCCATTGGGTTATTTAACGAATGGGGCGCAATTAAAATCGCCTACCGGATTGGCATGTTATATGAGATCAATAATGTTCTAGCGGTAAATGAGGTAAGCGCCACAGGTATTAAGGATGAAATACCAGTTAATTTCGGGCGAGGCAATGAAATATCATTTGGAGAACGGCTGAATGACTGTCAAAAAGAACTGGAAGTATTGGAACTAGAAGAATCCTATAATTATTTTCTGAATATGGTCTGTCGGGAGGCTAAGGCGGATTTCGGAGCGGTTTTTCTTGAAAAAGAAGATCAAATTAAACTGGAATATCAATGGCACAATGGAGATGAAACTACCGTGATAGCTGCTGGTATTGATGGGCGAGAGGTTGTGCGGCTACCTAAAAAGGTCATCCGCTATTCCAGCAGAACCTATGAAGAGGTTATCATTGAAACTAAGCCTACCGAAGGTCTTTTTGCTAATGATGATTATATCAGAAGCAGGGACAGTATTTCCATCATCTGTTTGCCCCTACAATACAAAGGTATTTTTGCGGGTTTAATTTATCTTGAATGCGGTAAAAATTATGGGTTTGATTTGACAACGGTCGATTTCATTAAAGGATTATCTTTTCATTTAGTGGCCAAGCAAGCTCTAGAAAAGGAGACCTTTAGTAATAAAACGTTTCTGAATGGGACAGTGAACGAACAGCTAACTGAACGGGAATTAGAAGTCTTGCGCTGCATAGCAGAGGGGATGGCCAGTAAAGAAATCGGAGCAAAACTCAGTATATCCTTAAACACGGTAAAAACTCATACTCTTAACATCTACGGCAAACTGGAAGCCGGCAGCAGAGTGCGGGCGGTATCCAAAGCAAAAGCGTTGGGATTGATTTGAACCATTTACATTTCAAATAATTACTAATCAAACCCATGAACAGATAGGGTTTGTTTTTTTTTATTCAAGAAAATCACCCGTTTGGGTGAGGTGAATTAAATCACCATTGATATAATGGGTCATGAAAAATCCGAAGGGAGAGTTCGCTAAAGATGAACATGTTTTTAGGGGAAGTACGGCTTTTTCCTTATGAACGAGCGCCAAACGGTTGGTTGCGCTGTGATGGCCGGACTTTGTATATTAACGAATATCCAAAACTCTATATGCTAATCGGGACGAGATTTGGTGGCGATGGTAAGCAAAAATTCAAACTGCCGGATTTACAAAAAAAAGCGCCGGAAAATTTCCTTTATTATATGTCGCTGGATGGAGAGTTTCCGGAGTTGTGGAGGTAATGATATCCGACACTTGATCAAGATTTAAGAACAAATATGGGGGTATAGTTAATGGAAGGAAAATTAATCGTCACTAGAATTATTTTACTACTGTTGGTATTAGTTTTGATTAGTGGTCTAGCAGGTTGTGGTAGTAAGAAAGTGGATAAAACCCAATATTCACTTTCGATAACCATTGAAGGTCAAGGCACGGTAGAACCGTCGGAAGGTACACATAAGTATGATAAGGATACGGTGGTTACCCTGGCTGCCACAGCAGATATGGCTAATGGTTGGATCTTTAGCAAGTGGGATGGTCTTAATGGCGTTGAAGTTAGTGATAATAAGGTGCTGATGGATGGGGATAAGTCTATTACTGCTGTTTTTATCAAGCCCCAGCACAATGTTAATGTTACAGTAACCCCTGTAAATGCTGGTCAGGTAGCGATAGAGCTTCTATCAAGTGTAAAAAGTATTGAACATGGAGAGACGGTGCAACTGACAGCTAGCGGTAATACTGGCTATGTCTTTGACCACTGGGAAGGGGATTTAATCGGAACCAGTAACCCTGCTGATTTGGTAATTGACTCGGAAAAGAATATAACAGCTGTCTTTGTCAAGTTGCAACATAATGTTAATGTTACAGTAACTCCTGTAAATGCTGGTCAGGTAGCGATAGAGCTTCTATCAAGTGTAAAAAGTATTGAACATGGAGAGACGGTGCAACTGACAGCTAACGGTAATACTGGCTATGTCTTTGACCACTGGGAAGGGGATTTA
>OBJA01002337.1_pt1 | contig 11087 bp, 6 predicted proteins | sample 1519751 | NCBI WGS metagenome assembly OBJA01 (sample SAMEA3881238, study PRJEB22517) | soil metagenome | biome: lake sediment; feature: soda lake sediment; material: sediment, water from around vicinity | place: India | collected 2013-12-23 | depth 3 m
ATGAAAAACCCAACCCCAAACTGCTGAACTACTGCGGCTACAAATGCCCGGACGACTGTAAGATGTACCTTGCCGGCCAAAGCAACAACGAAGCGCTTAAAATTGAAGCTTATACGATGTGGCGCCTCGAAGAAAAATACGAGGTGAAGTATTCGCCCGAGATCGTATTTTGCGAAAAATGCAAAAGCACCGATGATCCCAAGAGCCTTTTGCTGACGAATTGTACCGTCAGGAAATGTGCCATTGAAAAAGGCTTCGACTGTTGCATCGAATGTAATGATTTGAAAACGTGCAACAAGGAAATCTGGACCACCTTCCCCCAGTTTAAGGAAGAGGTTTTGAAAATGCAGGCGGCTTACCAGTCGTAAAAAAAGCGCCTGTAAAAGACGCTTTCTTTTTATCGTAAAACCAAGTCAGGGCTTCACTTAAGTGAAACCCTGACCCCATTATTGTTAAAACTTCATTGTTCTATTTCGCGTAGTTCACCGCCCGTAATTCACGGATCACGGTGATTTTGATCTGCCCGGGATAAGTCATTTCATCCTGAATATGTTTGGCAATGTCGAATGACAGTTGTTCCGATTCTTTGTCCGAAATTTTGTCGCTGCCTACAATCACCCGCAACTCGCGGCCAGCCTGGATGGCATAAGTTTTCAGTACGCCCGGATATGAAAGCGCAAGGTCTTCCAAAGCTTTCAACCGTTTGATGTACGATTCGACCACTTCGCGCCGTGCGCCCGGCCGTGCGCCCGAAATGGCATCGCAAACCTGAACGATTGGCGCCAAAAGTGTTTGCATTTCCACCTCGTCGTGGTGGGCGCCAATGGCATTGCAGATATCAGGCTTTTCTTTGAATTTTTCAGCCAGTTTCATCCCTAAAACTGCATGTGGCAATTCTGGTTCGTCATCAGGCACTTTGCCGATATCGTGCAGCAAACCGGCACGTTTGGCCGCTTTGGGGTTCAGCCCGAGTTCGGCCGCCATAATGGCGCAAAGGTTGGCCACCTCGCGCGAGTGTTGCAGCAGGTTTTGCCCGTAAGACGAGCGGTATTTCATTTTACCGATCATGCGGATCAGTTCGGGGTGCAGCCCGTGAACGCCGAGGTCGATGGTGGTACGTTTCCCGGTTTCAATAATTTCTTCTTCCACCTGCTTTTTCACTTTCGAAACTACCTCTTCGATACGTGCCGGGTGAATACGGCCATCGGTTACCAACTGGTGCAAGGCCAGGCGGGCAATTTCACGCCGTACCGGGTCAAAGCCTGAAAGTACAATGGCTTCGGGCGTGTCATCAACAATAATTTCAACACCTGTAGCGGCTTCCAACGCCCGGATGTTACGACCTTCGCGGCCAATGATCCGGCCTTTAATTTCGTCGCTTTCAATATGGAAAATGGTTACCGCGTTTTCAATGGCGGTTTCGGTAGCCACCCGCTGAATGGTCTTCACCACCACTTTTTTAGCTTCCTTGTTGGCGGTGAGTTTGGCTTCTTCCATAATTTCGTTGATGTACGACATGGCTTCAGTCTGTGCTTCACCTTTCAGCGACTCAACCAACTGGTTTTTGGCTTCTTCAGCCGACAAGCCCGAAATAGATTCCAGTTGGTCAACCTGCTGCTTATGCAGTTTGTCGAGTTCGTCTTCTTTTTGCCTGATAATGTTTAACTGGTTGGTGAGGTTTTCGCGGACGGTTTCAGTTTCTTTTTTAACTTGCTCAAATTCTTTTACATTCCGTTGAAGTTCGTCCCTGCGCTGCAAATAAACTGTTTCTTTTTGTTTCAGTTTATTTTCCATAGATGCCACTCTGTTGTTCTTTTCATTAATAACCTGCTCGTGTTCTGTTTTTAACTGCAGGAATTTTTCTTTCGCCTGAAGAATTTTATCTTTTTTAATCACTTCTCCTTCAGCCTCAGCCTCTTGTACAATCTTCCTTTTTTTGGCTTTTAAGGCCTTATCCCACAAAAAGTAGGAAATGGCGCCGCCAAGCAAAAAACCGGAAATAGCGTATATAATTTCCATTTCAAATAAGTATTACGTATATATTTATATTAATAAAAAAAGCCTGCTTATTAACCCTGTCCGCAACTTGTTACGGAGCAGGATAAAAAAGCGGGCTCAAAAACTATATTTTCTGTTACTCGTTCAGCGATAAATAATCACCTAACAATTCGTTAAGTTGCCTGACTTCTTCAATAAAAGGAGACTCGTCTCCCCTGTTTTCCATTTCCAGGTTTTTCACCACAAACTGAAAGGCCGTCATTGCCAAAAAATCCTTCGCATCGTGGTTAGCGTATTTTTTTTTGTACTGAAGAATAATGTCATTAATAATCTTTGCAGCTTTCCGGTACTTCTCCTCCTCATCCCTTAAAATGGTCAATGGATAAATCCGCCCATCGATGTTAATATTGATTGAAAGCTTGTCTGTCATTTCCCGCCGCATCTGCTAAACATTTAGCTGAGCAATACATTTGTCAATTTCCCGCACTATTTTATTAATCATTTGCTTCGCATCCTTTTTATCGTCGTCCGAAGCTGAAAAAACTTTTGCTATTTTAAGATTTTCATAATTTCTGACCAGCATTTCATTCTCTTTCCTAATTTTCCCCAGCTCCCCCTGAAGGCCCTGAACCTGATCCAAAAGTTGCTTTTTTTCTTCTTTCAAGCTGTTTTGTTTGCGGATCAGCAGCCTGAGCCGGGTCTTAAATTCATCAATCAAATATTGATCTTGCTCGGTCATTTCTGCGTGTTATCAAGGACAAAATTAATATTTTTGCCCAATTGCAAATACGAAGATAGTTTTATTTTGCTTAATACAAGCTGCCGTATAACAATTCTGCCAAAAGTAAGTTTAGTCTATAATTACATCATGTTCTGCTTTATGAAAATTAGTTTTCTGGTTTTATTTCTTCTTTTTTCTCAAATTTTGTGGGCGCAAACCATAAACCGCGACTATTTCCGGTCGCCTTTGGATATTCCGCTGGTTTTGTCGGGTAATTTCGGTGAGTTGCGTTCAAATCATTTCCATTCGGGCATCGATTTTAAAACCCAGGGGAGAACTGGTTTGCCGGTTTTTGCGGCAGCCGACGGTATGGTTTCGCGCATCCGCATTTCGGCAGCTGGCTTTGGGCTGGCTTTATATATTGATCACCCAAACGGGACCACCACCGTTTACGCCCATCTGCTTAGTTTTAGCGACAACATCCAGGCTTACGCCCGCAATATGCAGTATGCTGAAGAAAAGTTTGAGGTTGATTTGACGGTGCCCAAAGGTATTTTTCCCATCAAAAAAGGCGATAAAATCGGGCTGAGCGGAAATTCAGGCAGCTCCGGCGGGCCACACCTGCATTTTGAAATCCGGGAGACTAAAAGTGAACATGCTTTAAACCCGTTACTTTATCGGTTTCAGGTTACCGATAAAACCAAGCCTACAATTTTGTCGGTGATGGTTTATCCATTGTCCGACGATGCCCATGTCAGCGGCAAACCGAAAGAACAGTTGACTGAAGTGGTATTTTACGAAGGTGCTTATCATCTGAAAGGTAACCCCACCCTGACCGTTTATGGCGAAATTGGCTTTGGGTTGCAGGCAATGGATTACCTCGACGGAAGCTGGAGTAAATGTGGTGTTTACGAAATAAAGCTAAGTGTTGACGACAAGCCAATGTACACTTTTTTGATGAATGAACTTGATTTTGATGAAACCCGTTACCTGAACAGCCACATCGACTATGCTCATTACAGGCAGTTTTCACGCAGGGTGCATAAAAGTTGGGTCGAGCCGGGAAATAAACTCGGCAATTATCCGGTGCTGCACAACCGGGGCGTTACCAACTTCCATGACGAAAAATTGCACAAAATCAGTTATGAAGTGACCGATGTTTACGGAAATAAAAGTACACTCGAATTTAATGTGCAATCGAAAAAAGTTCCTGTAACAAAATCTGAAAAACCGGGCATGCCCATCCGGTTTGACAAAGAAAATAAAATTGAAACCGACCAGTTAAAAGTTCATTTCAGGGAAGGAACCTTCTATTCCAACTTCAACCTGGATTATAGCACAAAGCCGGCAAACAACCATTATTATTCGCCGCTTTTCAAAATACATAACGACCTGACGCCGGTTCACCAGCCTTACCTGATTGAAATAAAAGGCGACGCGCTGCCAAAAAACCTCCGCGAAAAAGCAGTGATTGCAGCCATTGACGGAAATGGCAGAAAATGGTCGATGGGCGGCGTTTACGACGGTGGATGGGTATCGGCCAATGTAAGACAATTGGGAACATTTGCCCTCGCCATCGACACCATTTCGCCAACAATCCAGTCGCTGAGCATCAGCAATGGTGCGCTTACCGAACAAAACCAAATCCGGTTTACCATCAAAGATGATTTTTCAGGCATAGCTGAATACCGCGGTGAAATTGACGGCAAATGGGTTTTATTTGAATACGATGCAAAAACCAACCTGATCAGTTATCGCTTTGATAAAGACCGGTTTCAGTTTGGGAAAAACCACACATTGGTCTTAAGGGTGACTGACGTAAAAGGAAACAGCAAAGAATTTAAAGCAAATTTTTATCGCTAAAACACAATTTAGCGACGAACCCAAAAATCATTTTATCTTTGTCCGCGATTTTTTAACCTAAATGTTTTAATATGAAAGCATATGTATTTCCAGGGCAAGGCGCCCAGTTCCCGGGAATGGGAAAAGACCTGTACGAAAACTCGCCCCTTGCCAGAGAATTATTCGATAAAGCCAATGAAATACTTGGTTTCAATATTACCGACATCATGTTTGACGGCACCGCCGACGACCTGAAACAAACCCGGGTAACGCAGCCGGCTATTTTCCTTCATTCAGTGATTCTTGCCAAAACACTGGACAATTTTCAACCTGAAATGGTGGCAGGACATTCGCTCGGTGAATTTTCAGCATTGGTCGCCAACGGAACGCTGACTTTTGAAGACGGGTTAAAATTGGTATTCAAACGGGCTTTGGCCATGCAAAAAGCCTGTGAACTGGAACCATCTACCATGGCTGCCATTGTTGGTTTGGAAGACGAAGTGGTAGAAGAAGTTTGCGCATCGGTTGATGACGTGGTTGTGCCGGCAAACTACAACTGCCCCGGACAACTGGTAATTTCCGGATCTTTTGCCGGTATTGACAAAGCCTGCGAACTGCTGACTGAAAAAGGAGCCAAACGCGCGCTAAAACTGCCTGTGGGCGGAGCTTTTCACTCGCCACTGATGGAGCCGGCCCGCGAAGAACTGGCCGCCGCCATTGAAGCAACAACCTTCAGTCAGCCAAGCTGCCCCATCTACCAAAATGTGAACGCCAAACCAACCAGCGATCCTTCAGAAATTAAGAAAAACCTGATCGCGCAACTTACGGCGCCGGTGAAATGGACTCAAACTGCCCAAAATATGATTGCCGATGGAGCGACTTCTTTCACCGAGATAGGGCCTGGCAAAGTATTGCAAGGATTAATTGCTAAAGTTGACCGTACAGTCGAAATTTCGGGAGTGAACAGTTTTGCATGATAAAGCGAAGGGTGGAAGGCCCAACTAAATATCAAGTGAGGGTTTCACTCCGAAGCCTGCCCGGCCTCCGGGTGAAACCCTCGCTCTTGTGGTTATTGACGGCTCAGCTCAAAAACTCGTTGATGGCGGTAGCAGCATGTTTTCCGCATTGAATGGCATGGACTACCAGACTGGCGCCACGCTCCACATCGCCTGCAGCAAACACTTTTTCCACTGAACTTTGTTTTTTGGAGTTCACTTTGACATTTCCGCGGGCATCGTATTCAATGCCAAGCTCATCCAGCAAACCATGATGCACCGGCTGAGTGAATCCCATCGAAAGCAAAACCAGGTCGGCTTTCAGTATTTGTTCGGTACCTGGCACTTCCGACATCAGCCAGCGGCCGTCCTTGTCTTTTTCCCAAACCACTTCAACCACTTCGGCTTCTTTTACTTTGCCATTTTCGCCGATCAGCCTTTTGGTTGAAAGCGCCCAGCGGCGGTCGCATCCTTCAAGGTGTGAGCTGGAAGTCCGCAGCGTATTGGGCCAGTAAGGCCAGGGGTTGTTGTCGGCGCGTTCGTTTGAGGGTTTTGGCATGATTTCGATCTGGGTCACACTGGCCGCTTTCTGGCGGATCGAAGTTCCCACGCAGTCGGAACCGGTATCGCCGCCGCCAATCACCAAAACATGTTTGCCCTCAGCTGTCAGCCGGTCTTTTTCATCCACTTTTTTCCCGGCAACCACTTTGTTTTGTTGGGTCAGGAAATCCATGGCAAAATGTACCCCGTCCAGGTCGCGACCTTCGGTAACCAGGTTACGCGGCTGTTCGGCGCCGGTTGCCAGCAAAACAGCATCATACTCATTCAGCAATTCGGCCCTGGAAATATCTTTTCCGACGTGAACGCCGGTTTTGAAAATGATTCCTTCTTCATCAAAAATAGCCAGGCGCCGGTCGATAATCCCCTTGTTTAGTTTGAAGTCGGGAATGCCGTAACGTAAAAGGCCGCCAATGGCATCATTTTTTTCAAACACGGTCACCTCGTGGCCCGCCCTGTTCAGCAAATCGGCAGCAGACAAGCCCGCCGGCCCCGAACCAATGATGGCCACTTTTTTCCCGGTGCGGATTTGAGGCGGGTTTGCTTTGATCAGTCCCAGGTTGAATGCTTTTTCAACCGTTGACGCTTCGTTTTCGCGAATGGTCACCGATTCGTTATGAATGGCAAGCACACAGGCTTTTTCGCATGGCGCCGGGCAAACACGCCCGGTAAACTCGGGAAAACTATTGCTCGAATGTAATATTTCATAAGCTTCGAGCGGACTGTTTCTGTAAATGGCGTCCTGCCATTCCGGGATTTTGCTTTCCACCGGGCATCCCCAATGGCAGAAAGGCACTCCACAATCCATACAACGTGAAGCCTGTAGTTTCCGGTCATCTTCGTTCAGGGTTTGTTCAACTTCCCCGTAATCATATATTCTTTCGTTTAAAGGCCGGTAGCCGCTTTCTTTACGCGCTACTTTCATAAAACCTCTTGGATCTCCCATATCTGTATCTCTCTTTCTTTTGTTTTTATTTGTTCTTTATTCGTTATTCGTGACGTGAAGGGTCATCTTCAGTCAATTGTAATTTACGTTCCAGTTCCTTCAATTTCATTTCCTCCATCACTTTTTTGTATTCGAACGGAATTACTTTCACGAACCTTGGCAGGTACTCTTCCCAGTTGGTGAGTATTTTTGCTGCTAAAGAACTTTGGGTATATAATAAATGTTTGTTGATCATTTCCTGTAATTCGGCAATATCTGTTTTGTCCTCTACAGAAGATAACTCAACCAAACCTTTGTTGCAATAATAATCAAAATCGCCGTCCACATCGAGCACATAGGCTACACCACCGCTCATACCGGCGGCAAAGTTACGCCCGGTTTTTCCCAGAACAACCACACGTCCGCCGGTCATGTACTCGCAGCAATGGTCGCCAGTACCTTCAACAACAGCCTTTGCGCCCGAGTTTCGCACGCAAAAACGTTCGCCTGCCACCCCGCGCACAAATGCCTCTCCGCTTGTTGCCCCGTAAAAAGTGGTGTTGCCGATAATGATGTTTTCTTCCGGATTAAATGTTGAACCGGCCGGCGGTACAACGACAATTTTTCCTCCCGACAAACCTTTGCCAATATAGTCGTTGGCATCGCCTTCCAACCTGAAAGTAATCCCTTTGACCAGGAATGCACCAAAACTTTGCCCGGCAGTGCCTTTGAAGGTACAATTAATGGTTTCTTCGGGAAGAGCTTCTTCGCCATATCGTTTCGAAATTTCGCCTGACAACATGGCCCCGATCGTGCGGTCGGTGTTGACAATCGGGTATGAAATCCATACTTTTTCCTTGCCTTTAATGGCTTTGTTGGCATCCCGGATCAACTTGTGATCGAGGTGGTCGTCAATCGATTTCAGGTTTGGATAAGTATTATGAATATCGTATTCTTTGGCTTCTTTGGGCAGGTACAATAACTGCGAGAAATCAATATTCTTCATTTTCCAGTTAAAGACAGTTTCATCAACTTCCAGCAAATCAGGGCGGCCAATGATGTCTTCAAATTTTGTAAAGCCCATTTCAGCTAAAATTTCGCGGATTTCTTCAGCCATAAAACGGAAAAAGTTCACCACATATTCGGACTTGCCAATGAAACGTTTCCGCAGTTCTTTATCCTGTGTGGCAATACCCGCAGGACAGGTGTTCAGGTGGCATTTGCGCATCATGATACAGCCCATGGTGATCAGCGCTGAGGTGGAAAATCCAAATTCTTCGCCGCCCAAACAAGCCACTGTAACCACATCTTTCCCGGTTTTTAGCTGCCCGTCAACCTGCAACCTGACACGGCCGCGCAGGTTGTTCATCACCAACGTTTGCTGGGTTTCGGCGATGCCCATTTCGGCAGGCAAACCAGCATGTTTGATCGAACTTGCCGGACTGGCGCCGGTACCACCTTCGCCACCCGAAATAATGATCAGGTCGGAGAAAGCCTTGGCCACCCCGGCAGCAACGGTGCCAACACCGGCTTCGGCAACCAGTTTCACCGAAACTTTTGCTTTTGGATTGGTCACTTTGAGATCGTAGATCAACTGCGCCAAATCTTCGATGGAATAAATATCGTGGTGTGGCGGCGGCGAAATCAAGGTAATACCGGGGGTGGAATTCCTCAGCTTTGCGATGATCTTGTTCACCTTAAAACCGGGTAACTGCCCGCCTTCACCGGGTTTCGCGCCCTGGCACACTTTAATCTGAAGTTCCTGCGCGTTGGTCAGGTAGTTGTTGGTGACGCCAAAACGCCCGGAGGCAACCTGTTTAATCGCACTTTGTTTGAGGGTGCCAAAACGATCGGAACTTTCACCGCCTTCGCCGGTATTGCTTCGCCCGCCGATGGTGTTCATCGCCACGGCCAGTGCTTCGTGCGCCTCTTTGCTGATGGAGCCGTAGGACATGGCGCCGGTGACAAACCGTTTCATAATGGCTTCGGCCGGTTCAACCTGGTCGAGCGGGATCGGGTTTCTTTTAAATTTGAAACACCCGCGGATAAAGGCCGGTTTCCGGTTGTCTTTGTCAATCAGGGCGCTGTATTCTTTGTATTTCTGATAATCATTGGTACGTGTTGACCACTGCAACAAGCCGATCGCTTCCGGATTCCAGGCATGGTGCTCTCCATATTTCCGCCAGGCATATACCCCTGAGGATTCAAAGCGGAACATTTCGGGCGTATGGTGAGTTTTGTAGGCATTGCGGTGGAAGCGGCTGTATTCTTCAGCTATTTCTTCCAGGCCAATGCCGCTCAGGCGCGATGCAGTGCCGGTGAAATATTTTTGCACCAACTCACGGCTCACGCCAAGCGCTTCGAACATTTGCGCGCCGTGGTAAGAACGGAGGGTCGAGATACCCATTTTTGAAAAGATTTTCAGCAAACCTTTATCAACCGATTTCATATAGTTTGTCCGGGCTTCCTTATATTCGATATCAATTTTGCCTTCTTTTATCAGGCGGTCAACGGCTGCATAAGCCATGTATGGGTTGATGACGCTTGCGCCATAGCCCAGCAGCAAGGCGAAATGAGTGATTTCGCGGGCTTCAGCCGTTTCAACAATGATGCCCACCTGCATCCTTTTCTTTTTGGTGATCAGGTGGTGATGAACCGCCGCAACGGCCAGCAACGACGGAATTGGGGCATGTTCTGCATCCACTTTCCGGTCAGACAAAATGATGAAGTTCTTTTCATCGTCAACCGCTTTTTCAGCCATTTCCAGCATGTTGTCAAAGGCCTTTTTAAAACCTGCAAAACCCTCGTTTACCGGGAAAACCATGGGAATGGTCTTGTGGGTAAACATTTCATCCTTCAGGTCTTTTATTTTTCCAAGGTCGGTGTTGGTAATCAGCGGACTGTCAAACTTGATCAGTTTGCAATGGTCGGGCGAGTCATTCAGAATATTGGAATGCAGCGAGCCGATGTAATTGGTCAGCGCCATGACCAACCCTTCGCGAATCGGGTCGATCGCAGGATTGGTTACCTGGGCAAACATTTGTTTGAAGTAGTTGAAAAACAGTTGTGGCTTTTCAGAGAAGATCGCCAGCGGCGTATCGTTCCCCATTGAGCTGGTCGGCTCGGCGGCGGTGGCGGCCATTGGCTGGATCAGCTCATACATGTCTTCTTTCGAATAGTTAAAAACCTTTGCCATGGTCTCGAATCCTTCGATTTCGGAAGGCACCCGGTTTTTCACACGGATGTCTTTCATGCGCAGGCGGTTTTCCCTTAGCCACATTTCGTAAGGGTTGCGCTTGCTCAACTGGTCTTTTACTTCATTGTCGGGGATTATGATCCCCAATTTGGTATCGACCAACAATATTTTGCCCGGGCGCAATCGGCCTTTTTCTTTAATTTCACCGGCTTCGAAATGTTGCACGCCAACTTCGGACCCCATCACGATCAGGTCGTTTTTTGTGATGACATAACGTGAAGGGCGCAATCCGTTGCGGTCCAATGTGCCACCAATATAGCGGCCGTCGGAAAATACCATGGAAGCCGGGCCGTCCCAAGGTTCCATAATGGTGGAATGATATTCATAGAAAGCTTTCAGGCTTTCGGGTATCGGGTTCTTTTCATTAAACGACTCTGGGATCATCATACACAGAGCATGGTGAAGCGACCGGCCTGTAAGGTGCAGGAATTCCAGTACATTATCGAACGAAGCCGAGTCGGATTTTCCATCTTCAATAACCGGCAATAATTTTTGAAGGTCTTCCCCAAAAACATCTGATTTTAACAATGCCTCGCGTGCTTCCATCCACTTGCGGTTACCTTTCACCGTATTGATCTCCCCGTTGTGGGCGATCATGCGGAAAGGCTGCGCCAAATCCCAGGTCGGGAACGTGTTGGTACTGAAACGCGAATGCACCAGTGCAATAGCCGATTTAAATTTATCGTGTTGAAGGTCCTTGTAATATTCGCTTAGCTGAAAGGGGGTGAACATGCCTTCGTAAACGATTGTGCGGGCCGATAGACTTGGCTGATAAAAAGCCTCTTTGTGTTT
>OBJA01002338.1_pt1 | contig 11085 bp, 8 predicted proteins | sample 1519751 | NCBI WGS metagenome assembly OBJA01 (sample SAMEA3881238, study PRJEB22517) | soil metagenome | biome: lake sediment; feature: soda lake sediment; material: sediment, water from around vicinity | place: India | collected 2013-12-23 | depth 3 m
ATAATGATGAATGCCCATTTTTTCATGTAACGACAAAAATAACATTTTAAAGGTGACTGGTTCAGCGCGTATGTCCGGCGCTTCCGCTTTTTAACAATGTTTAATGTTTGCAAAAAGCCGGCAGGGCGAACAAAGACAAAATCAATGCCAACAGGTGAGCTTGAAGCCTCAAGCCTCAAGCCTCAAGCTTCAAGCCAGCCAATGACTACCAATGACAATCAAATGACCATCAATGACCAATGACCAATAACCAATAACCAATAACCGTTCTCTACTTCAAATTTGTTTTCAGGAAATCAGTCATTTTTTTGTAAAGGTGCATCCGGGTATTTCCGCCGTTGATGTTGTGGTTGCGGTTGGTGTAAACCGCCATGTCGAACTGTACATCGGCTTGCACCAAAGCTTCGGCCATCTCCATCGTGTTTTGTAAATGTACGTTGTCGTCGGCTGATCCGTGGACCAGCAGCAACCGGCCGGTAATCCTTTCGGGGTGTGTCAAAGGTGCGTTATCATTATATCCTTCGGGGTTTTCCATCGGCGTGCGCATGTAACGTTCGGTATAAACGGTGTCGTAAAATTTGTAATGCGAGATTGGTGCAACTGCGATGCCGGCTTTAAACAAATCGCCCCCTTTTTCCATGGTCAGCAAGGTTGTAAAACCACCGTAGCTCCATCCCCAAATCGCGATGTTCGATTGATCAACGTAGGGCAAGGTGGCTAAATATTTTGCGGTTTCAACCTGGTCGTCAGACTCGTACCTGCCCAATTGCATGTAAGTCATTTTGCGAAATTCTTCGCCCCGGGCGCCGGTTCCGCGCGGATCAACACAAACCACCAAAAAACCTTCCTGCGCCAGGAAATTATACCAATCCACCGACCATTCGTCCAGTACTTCCTGCGAATTTGGGCCACTGTACTGCACCATCACCACCGGGTATTTTTTATTTTGGTCGAAGTTATCGGGTTTGATCATCCAGCCGTTCAGCGAAATATCTTCAGTGGTTTTAAAGTTGAAAAACGTTTTTGGGCTGATTTGGTATTCAGCCAGTTTTGATTTCAGTGCCTTGTTATCTTCCAGCACCCGAACCAGTTCGCCCTTACTGTCATACAGTCCTGTCGTTTTTGGGGCCGAAAGGTTTTTATACTCGTTGATAAAATACTGGAATTCGTTGCTGAATACCGCTTTGTTGATCCCTTCAAGCTTGCTCAGCATGCCTTGTTTTTTTCCGTCAAGGCTGGTGAAATAGATTTCGCGCTGCATGGGCGATTTTTTTGCCGCCTGGTAATAGAATATTTTCCGTTTGCTGTCGAAGCCATAAAAATCGGTCACATCAAATTTGCCGTCAGTTAGTTGACGTACTGCAAATCCCTGCCGGTCGTAAAGGTAAAGGTGTGAGTAACCATTACGTTCGCTGTTTACCACGAAATAATCGTTATCGGGCAGGAAAATGAAATCATCCAAAAATTCTTCAGAAATATACCGCTCGTTTTTTTCAGTGAAAAACAGTCTGCTGTCGCCTGTGTTCGGGTTGGCCAACAGCACATCAATCTTGTTTTGTCTCCTGTTTAACCGCATGATCGCCAAATCGTTGGCGTCGGCAGTCCATTTGATGCGCGGCACGTAAATGTTGGTGTCCTGGCCCAGGTCAACTTCAATTTTGGTTTTTGATTTAATGTCGTAGGCAAAGACCGATACGGTTGCATTTTTTTCGCCCGCCTTCGGATATTTCAGGCTATATTCAGTAGGGTAGAGGGAATTTTCTTTCAAAGAAGGTGCTTTTCCTTCATACATTTTCATGCTGAATTCTTTTACTGCCCTTTCGTCAAAACGTACGTATGCCAGAAATTTGCTGTCGGGCGACCACTCAAAAGCCCTGCTGTAGCTGAATTCTTCTTCATAAACCCAATCCGGAATTCCGTTGATAACTGCATTTTTTTCACCGTCGGAAGTAACCTGGTTTTCGGTGCCGAATTTCAGTGTTTTGATATACAAGTTATTATCTCGCACAAACGCGACTCGTTCACCATCAGGAGAAAAAGTTGCTTCTTGTTGTTTTCCTTTTGCCGAGAGTTCTGTTAATTCGCTGGTAACCGAGTTCCAGATGTAATAGTTGGCAGTTGAAGAGCGCCTGTAAATTTTTTCTTTTTCCGTTGTCAGCAAAATTTTTGTTTCGTCCTGGCTAAAAGTGTATTCAGAAAATGACCTGATCGGTGCCTTTTCCACTTTAGACAAATCGAAGACCGTTTCCACTTTTTTCCCGTCTTTATAATTGTATTTTACAATTTGGCTGTTGTTTTCCAACACGGTATAATATAATCCGTTAGCTGAAGAATATAAGCCTTCAACCGATTTTTCATGGAAAGTTCCCTGCTGGTGAATATCCGCCTGGGTTATCTTTTTCTGAGCAGCCAAAGGTGCTGCAACTACTAAAAAAAGGACTAAAAGACTGAGTATGTTACGCATGACCGAATTTTTTTATTAGCTGTCAAAGCTTTGTTTTTTTTTCGAATTATAAAAACTGAATGAGTAAAAAAGTTTAAAAACAGTCACCATATTTGATGAATCATTACAACGGCTTTATTGAACTTTTATTGGATTTGGCAAGTTGAAATAGATAGATCTCGGTTTGGGGCAATAAATTAATAGGATAATTTAAAGATGAAAAAAATAATATTTACAATAGTCTTGTTATTCAGTCTTGGCTTTGCCTATTCGCAGGGAAACGTTACGGAATTTATCAAGGCTGGCCCCGACGATGCCGGTAAACTGTTTCAGGCCTATCTTGATCCGTTTGCGATGGCGCTGGGAGACGGGTTAAACAACGGGTGGTTTTATACCGCCAAAACACATGACCGGTTCGGGTTTGACTTTTCAATGAGTATCAGCGCCATAAAGGTTCCACAATCAGCGAAAACGTTTGATATCGGCCAGATTTCGTTGAGCCATGTAAAACTGGACAATCCTTCGCAGTCGGTGGCGCCAACAGTTGCCGGTAGCGAAACCAGCGGCCCGCGGCTGAATATTCCCAATCCCAGTAATCCTTCCGAAACCATTCTTTCATTTAACAGTCCCGAAGGAATGGGGATGGATGTCATCCCGGTGCCCGTTGCTCAGTTGGGAATCGGCCTTTTGCCCCACACCGATATCCTCGTCCGCTATGTTCCCAAACTTCGTTTTGAACAGGAAGAAAACAGCGAAGAAGATGTGAAGGTTGGGATGGTCGGATTTGGGGCGAAACATCAATTTAAAGATTGGATTCCCGGATTGAAACAGTTGCCGTTTGACGCGTCTGTTTTTGCCGCCTATTCTAACATAACAGCGAAAACGGGAATTGATTTTGGCCCTTCGGACTACGATTATAACGTTCATGTTGATGATTATGAGCAGGATGAAAACCAGCAGCTGGATATCCGGATAAACACGCTGAAGATCGGGTTGGTACTTTCAAAAAAGATCGGTTTTTTGACCCTGTTTGGCGGTATCGGCAACAGCAGTAGCGACTCCAAAGTGGATTTGTTGGGGCGGTACCCGGTGATTACCGGAGTGGTTGACGGCAAAGCGGTTATTGAAGACGAGATTGATCCGATCAAACTTAGGTTTAAATCTTCCAACTTAAGTTTGGACGCTGGTTTCAGCACACAGTTTTCTTTTTTCAACTTTTTTGCTTCAGTCAACAAAGCCGAATACATGTCTTTTAATGCCGGATTGTCTCTCAGCGTCAACTGATTATCTTCTGACCGTACTGGCTGTGGCGGAATGACGGCTACAGGCTTCCTTTTTCTGAAGTTCGTACATCGAAATTATTCCCGGTCCGCTTGTCTCGGTCCGCTATTTATATTTATCTTTGCAGCCTGAAAATAAAATCCATAATACCAGGCTGATGATTAAAATAACATTACCCGATAACAGTGTCCGGGAATTCGAAAGTGGGATTACTGGAATTGAAATTGCCAATGCAATCAGTAACCGTTTGGCAAAAGAAGTTTTAGCCATCACGGTCAACGGAACGGTGTGGGATTTGAACCGTCCCATTACCACCGACGCCAGCATTAAGTTGCATACCTGGGATGACCGCGAAGGCAAAGAAACCTTTTGGCACTCATCAGCGCATTTAATGGCCGAGGCCATCGAAAATTATTACCCCGGAACAAAGTTTGGTATCGGCCCGACCGTTGATACCGGGTTTTATTACGATATTGATTTGCCAGAAGGAAAGCAGCTTACGGAAAAGGACCTGGAAAAGGTTGAGCAGAAAATGATCGAGCTGGCCCGTCAGAAAAACGACATCATCCGTCAGGATATTTCCAAAGAAGATGCCCTGCGCATGTTTTCCGAAAAAAATGATCATCTGAAACTGGAACTGATCAGCGAGTTGGAAGACGGCACCATCACCCTTTATAACCAGGGAAATTTTACTGACTTGTGTCGTGGCCCGCACCTGCCAAATACCGGTTATGTTAAAGCAGTTAAGCTGACTTCAATCGCCGGCGCGTACTGGCGAGGAAACGAAAAGAACAAGATGCTGACCCGTGTTTACGGGGTAACTTTTCCAAAACAGAAAAACCTGGAAGAATACCTGGTACTGCTCGAAGAAGCAAAAAAACGCGACCACCGCAAGATTGGTAAAGAAATGGAACTGTTCACCTTCTCGCAGGAAGTAGGGCAGGGTTTGCCGTTGTGGTTGCCCAAAGGCGCCATGCTTCGGTTAAAACTGGAGGAATTTCTGCGGAAAGTGCAAAACAAATTTGGGTACGAACAGGTAATTACGCCGCATATTGGCAATGTTTCGCTGTACAAAACTTCCGGCCATTATGCAAAATATGGCGCTGACTCGTTTCAAACGATCAAAACCCCGGCTGAAGGCGAAGAATATATGCTGAAACCGATGAACTGCCCGCACCATTGCGAGTTATACAAATTTAAGCCACGGTCGTACAAAGACCTGCCCATTCGTATGGCCGAGTTCGGCACGGTTTACCGCTATGAACAAAGCGGCGAACTGCACGGATTGACACGGGTGCGCGGATTCACCCAGGACGACGCCCATATTTACTGCCGTCCCGACCAGTTGAAAGATGAATTTAAAAAGGTGATCGATATCATTTTTATCATCTTCAAAGCATTGGATTTTAAAGATTACACAGCGCAAATTTCGTTGCGTGATCCGGAGAAACCCGAAAAATATATTGGCTCGTCCGAAAACTGGGACAAAGCCGAACAGGCGATCATTGAAGCAGCCGGCGAAAAAGGATTAAAAACAGTTACTGTTTTGGGTGAGGCTGCTTTTTACGGGCCAAAACTCGATTTTATGATCAAAGATGCGCTGGGCCGCAACTGGCAGCTTGGAACCATTCAGGTCGACTATAATTTACCTGAACGTTTCAGCCTGGAATACATCGGGGCCGATGACAACCGCCACCGACCAGTGATGATTCACCGGGCACCGTTTGGATCAATGGAACGTTTTGTGGCTGTTTTGATTGAGCATACTGCCGGAAAATTCCCGTTGTGGCTGACACCGGAACAAGTCGTCATTTTGCCAATCAGCGAAAAGTATAATGAATATGCGGAAACCCTTTCAAATTTTCTAAATAATTCCGATATTCGCAGCCTAATTGACGGCAGGAATGAAAAGATTGGCCGTAAAATCCGGGATAACGAACTAAAACGTATCCCGTATTTGTTAATAGTTGGGGAGAAAGAAGCAGAATCGGGCTTGGTTTCAGTAAGAAAACAAGGCGAAGGCGACCAGGGAACAATGACCCGGGAAGCATTTGCAGAATTTCTTCAAAATGAAATTAAAGGACAATTATCAGCATTTTATAATTAAAAAGAATAGGAGGTTTTTCATATCGCTATTAAAAAACGCCCATATCAAGGAGGGAAAAGAGTAGATACTGCTCCACAGCATAACATTAATGAACGGATTCGTTCCCACCAGGTCCGTTTAGTTGGTGAAAACATTGAAAACCAAGGTGTGTATTCATTGAATGAGGCATTAAAAATGGCCGAAGAAATGGAACTCGACCTGGTTGAAATTTCTCCCAACGCCGACCCTCCGGTTTGTAAGATTACTGATTACCAGAAGTTTCTTTATCAACAAAAAAAGAAACAAAAAGAAATGAAAGCCAAAGCTGTCAAGGTGGTGGTGAAAGAAATCCGGTTTGGACCGAATACCGACGACCACGATTTTGAATTTAAGCTGCGGCATGCCGAAAAGTTTCTGAAAGAAGGAGCCAAAGTAAAAGCGTACGTGTTTTTTAAGGGACGTTCGATCCTGTTTAAAGAACAAGGTGAAATCCTGCTTTTACGTTTTGCTACTGAACTCGAAGAACTTGGCAAAGTGGAGCAATTGCCACGTCTGGAAGGAAAAAGAATGACAATGTTTATTACACCTAAAAAGAAGAAGTAAAAACCTTCTTATAAAAATTAGCAAGATGCCAAAAATGAAGACGAAATCCAGTGCAAAAAAAAGGTTTAAATTAACCGGCACCGGAAAACTGAAAAGGAAGCATGCTTTTAAAAGTCACATTCTGACCAAAAAAAGCACCAAGCAAAAGAGGAACCTGACCTACTGGGGAACGGTTGCCAAATCGGATGAAAAAAATGTGAAGCTGATGCTTAACATGAAATAATTTCCTTTTCAGAAAAAAATAAAAACGAGTAATTAACAGAGTGAATTAGCTGTAGAGATTCCGAGTACTCGGGACGCTAACCGCTCAAAAATCAGAAATTATGCCAAGATCAGTAAATCACGTAGCATCGCGGGCACGCAGGAAAAAAATCCTGAAGCAGACGAGAGGTTTTTTCGGAGCCCGCAGAAACGTTTGGACTGTTGCAAAAAATACCTATGAAAAAGGTTTGGGCTATGCCTATCGCGACAGGAAAACGAAAAAAAGAAATTTCCGCGCTTTGTGGATACAACGTATTAACGCCGCAGCTCGTCAGGAAGGTTTAAGTTATTCTCAGTTAATGGGTTTGTTGAAGAAAAACAGCATCGACATCAACCGCAAAGTATTAGCTGACTTAGCATTGAACCAACCCGCCGCATTTAAAGCTGTGGTTGACAAAGTAAAATAGATATTAATTTACAGGTGAAATAAACATGGAAAACCCCGCTGCAAGCGGGGTTTTCTCGTTATAGAGCATATTGGCTACTGCATTTTTTTCCGGCGCGGCGTGTGGACGTGACTGTCTTTGAAGATTGCTTTCGAAAAGGCTTCTGCCTAAAAAGTATAGCTCTTTTATTCCCCTCCTTCGGAGGGGTTAGGGGAGGCCTTAAAAGAGTTTTTGCTGAATCGCTATTCCCGGTTCAGGAGCAAGAATATGCCGTTGGAGAATTAGCTCAAATAATTTTACCGTTGCCAATGCGTCGCCGCCCGCACGGTGTCTCCCGTCAATTTTAATATTCAATTGGTCGCACAATTTCCCCAACGAATAAGACCGGTAGCCGGGAAAATATTTCCTGCTCAGCTTAACGGTGCACATGGTTTTACGTTTATATTCGTATCCCAGTCGAAGAAACTCCTGCTGGATAAAACGATAATCGAAATTAACGTTGTGAGCGACAAAGGTAGTTCCGGTTGTCAGTTCCACGACTTTTTTTGCGACTTCATAAAACCTGGGGGCGGTGGCTACCATTTGATTGTCAATGCCGGTCAGTTTGGTGATGTAGTAGGGGATATAGCATTCGGGATTTATCAGGCTAACAAAAGAGTCAACAAGTTCTGTCCCGTTGTGAACGTAGATGGCAATTTCCGTAATTTTTCCGTCTTTCGCACTGTGTCCGGTGGTTTCTATGTCGATAATGCTAAACAACTTCGAATTTTATTAGGTGAAAATAGCAAAAATACATAGCTTTATTAAAAATTTGTGAAGGGGACTGATTTTTATATTCGTGAAAAATTAGATTTTATTGTTTATGGTATTGTAATCGGAGTTATGAATCATTAAACCAAAAATTGAAAAACCTTTTCACTTAAATTATATGCTATGAGAAAATCATTTTTACTTCTTTTTTTCCTTTGTACAGGAATGATGCTTCACGCACAAACAGCCGAAAAAAAATGGGCTTTGGGACTTGGTGGAGGTGCTTATTACGGCACAGAACTGGAAGGCACGGGATTGATCACAGAAATCTATCTGAGCAGGTATTTGAACCGGTCTTTCGACCTGATGCTCCTGAACAACGTGGGCTTGTTTAATTCTGAGGTCAACCAGGATCTGGATATGGGTAGTACCTTTCTTAATTTGAGGTACAAGTTGAGCAACGGATACATTTTTAAAGAAAACAGTGCTGTTCAACCTTACTTGTTTGCAGGGCCTGGTTTTATTCAGGACAACCAAACCAGCGGATTAAACTTCGATGCGGGGTTGGGTTTTAAATTCCCGCTCAGCTCAAGCGTTGCTTTGTTCGTTGAAGGTGGTTACATTGAAGGTATTGGCGATGACAAAGCCAGTGATGAGAACACTTTTTCAGAAAGTTTTTTAAAAGGACTTGTTGGAGTTGAAATCAGCTTCGGAAAAACAAAAGATTCGGACAAAGATGGTGTTCCCGACCGGAAGGACAAATGTCCCAATACACCCGAAGGCGTTGCTGTTGATGCCGATGGCTGCCCTCTGGATACTGATGGTGACAGTGTGCCTGACTACAAAGATGATTGTCCCACTGAGCCTGGCGATGTGGCGCTGAATGGTTGTCCGGACCGCGACCGCGATGGCGTTCCCGATAAAGACGATGAATGTCCTGATGTTCCGGGTTTGAAACAGTTTAAAGGATGCCCTGACACCGACGGTGATGGCGTGGTGGACAGCAAAGACGATTGTCCCAACACTCCGAAAGGATATAAAGTGGACGCAAAAGGATGCCCAATCGATACCGACGGTGATGGATTGGTGGATGAAGAAGATGATTGCCCGACTGAAGCAGGCCCAAAAGAAAATAAAGGCTGCCCGGTGGTTGGCATGAAATTCAATCTGCTTCTTTTTGACTTTGATCAGAGCAAATTAAAACCGGAGGCAATCAAAGAACTTGACAATCTTGTGAAGGCGATGAATGAAAATAAAGGTTTTTCAGTTAACCTTTATGGCCATGCCGATGAAATAGGAACTGAAGAATACAACATGGGACTTTCGGAAAAGAGGGCAAAAGCTGCCAGAAAGTACCTGACAGACAAAGGTATTGCTCCGGAGAGAATCGCAACAGTAAAATGGTTTGGCAAATCAAAACCAATTGCTCCCAACAATGAAGCAGGCCGCGCACAAAACAGGCGTGTAGAAATTGAAATTGCCAAATAAAACGAGCTATATATAACTTAAAAGCCCTGCATTTGCAGGGCTTTTTTTTGCCTTGCCACGGCATATTCTATTATCTTTGCGGTTCAAAAAAAACAGGACATGCTTATCGATCAAATTATAAAAGGAAAAGTTGCTGACGCAATCAGCGCACTTTACGGACAGCAAGTTGCGGAAGAAACCGTGCAGGTTCAAAATACACGGAAAGACGTTGCGGGCGACCTCACCATCGTGGTATTCCCTTTTTTGCGCCTTTCAAAAAAATCGCCCGAACAAACAGCCGTTGAATTGGGTGAATATTTAAAAACGCATGTTGATGCTGTTGACGACTTCTCTGTCATCAAAGGATTTTTGAACCTGACCATCTCCAAATCATATTGGCTGGGTGTTTTAGAGCAAGCAAATCTGGATGAAGCATTTGGTTTTGTTGAAGCTGATGAAAATTCGCCTTTGGTGATGGTTGAATATTCTTCACCCAACACCAATAAACCGCTCCATTTAGGTCATATTCGTAACAATTTACTGGGATTTTCGATTGGCGAAATCATGAAGGCGAATGGCAAAAGGTTGGTGAAAACCAACATTGTCAACGATCGCGGTATCCACATTTGTAAATCGATGTACGCCTGGAAAAAATGGGGCGAAGGCAAAACGCCTGAAAATACGGGCATTAAAGGCGATCATTTGGTTGGCGACTTTTATGTGCTGTTTGATAAACATTATAAGCAGGAAATCAAGGAATTGGTTGAGGCGGGTATGTCTAAAGAGGAAGCTGAGCAGCAGGCGCCGTCAATTGTTGCGGCACGCGAAATGTTGCTGAAATGGGAGGCAAAAGACCCGGAAACCATCCAGCTTTGGGAAATGATGAACCAATGGGTTTATGCTGGTTTTGATGTGACTTACAAAGAATTGGGCGTGGACTTCGATAAGATTTATTTTGAATCGGAAACGTATCTGGTTGGAAAAGAGGAAGTATTGAAAGGACTTGAACAAGGGGTTTTCTACAGGAATGACGACGGGTCGGTTTGGGCTGATTTAACCGACGTGGGCCTGGATAAAAAACTGCTTTTACGGAGCGACGGCACTTCGGTTTATATGACCCAGGACATTGGAACGGCTAAACTTCGTTTTAACGATTTCGAAATCGATAAAATGATTTATGTCGTTGGCAATGAGCAGAATTATCATTTTCAGGTTTTGTCGGCGTTGCTCGACAAACTGGGGTTTGCCTGGGGAAAAGGGTTGCATCATTTTTCATATGGGATGGTTGAATTGCCGCAAGGCAAAATGAAATCGCGCGAAGGAACCGTTGTTGATGCCGACGACTTAATTGCCGGAATGGTGGAAGTAGCCCGTAAAACGGCTGAAGAGCTTGGAAAATTGGACGGTTATTCCAAAGAAGAACAAGCGGCGACTCATAAAATCATCGCTTTGGGAGCGTTAAAATATTTTATTTTGAAGGTTGACCCCAAAAAAAACATGCTTTTTAACCCCGAAGAATCCATCGATTTTAACGGGAATACCGGCCCGTTTATACAATATACTTATGCCCGCATCCGGTCAGTGATCAGGAAAGCTGAAGAAAATGGCATTCACTTGGAAAACAATATTGACACCAATATTGAACTTTCTGAAAAGGAAATAGAACTGATCAAAACCGTATCGCTGTTTCCGGCAAATGTGAAAGAAGCCGGCGAAATGTTCAGCCCGGCGTTCATCGCCAACTACATTTACACGTTGGTGAAAGAATACAACCAGTTTTATCACGATCATCCAATTTTGGTTGAAAA
>OBJA01002339.1_pt1 | contig 11085 bp, 11 predicted proteins | sample 1519751 | NCBI WGS metagenome assembly OBJA01 (sample SAMEA3881238, study PRJEB22517) | soil metagenome | biome: lake sediment; feature: soda lake sediment; material: sediment, water from around vicinity | place: India | collected 2013-12-23 | depth 3 m
CTAGTCGACAAAATCTGGCGTTTGCTGATGAAAAAAAAGGAAGAGGAGACATTCAAATGAAACTGTAATGCTGCAGGAGAATTTCTTCGCATTTCACACCCGCTTGATCTGCTAAATTTTGTAAACACCTCTTTTTCTGATACTAACTATGGCAGTTTAAAAAAACGCCACCCTGGTGACCTTTGCACAACCGATGTATCTCTTATGGTTGTACTATTAGAATTATGCTGAAAGAGGAAAAAGAAAGAAGATGTACTCTTCAGAGTAGTGGGAGAAATAAAAAAAGGGAAATAACCATTTCCCTTTTTTAATAGCTATAAAGAAAAGTTCTATTTTACCTGTCGCTCAATAGTTTCTTTGTCTACATTTTCTCTGAGGGCATCTTTGAATGAGCGGTCGAGGTTAATCGGGTCAGCATTGGGATCATCGGTATCGATAATGTATACTGGAGTTGGATTGTCTAGGTAACCTACCACTTCAGCATTGTCGAAAACAAATGTTTTGCTTTTCCCGGTTGTTACGACCATCCGTTTTTCTATCCACCCGGTCTGTCCATTTGGTGCCTTGACCCTGATATGGTCTCGTTTCTCAGTCATGACGGTGAGTCGGTCTGAAGTTCCTACGGTAAAAATCGGTTCTTCATATAACTCGCGAATTTCGTTTTTAAATATACCGACTCCATCTTTGGTAGGTTGAACATATTTGTCAGCAGCAAATACTGAGATAGCAAGGGCTAAAATCAAAGACAATTTGCTTAAACGCATAAACAGGCTCCTTTTCATTAATTAGTCCTCTTCTGGACCAGTATACCTTAAAGTATAATAAAATATTCTTTTGAAAGCAACAGGAATGAAAAGATTGCACTTTTCTTCATGTCGAAAAGATTTTGTAGCCATTTCAGATACCCGGTTCATTAAAACAAAAATCCATATCTCTGACGGCCTTAGTTTCATCGAGGCGGCTTACAGGTGTTGACTCGGGAGCCCTTTTAAGGACATCCGGACTGGTTCTGGCCTGCTCTGCGATCTCTTTCATTGCGGATATGAACAGATCCAATGTCTCTTTGCTCTCTGTTTCTGTAGGCTCAATCATCAGAGCTTCTTTAACGATGAGAGGAAAATAGATCGTGGGTGGATGTATACCCTTATCTATTAATGCTTTGGCTATATCCAATGCATGAATGCCATACTGGGCCTGATTTTTTGCACTTAAAACACACTCATGCATACAGGTTCGATCATAGGGAAGGTCATAAACATCTTTTAGCTGATTCATAATATAATTGGCATTGAGAACTGCGTTTTCGCTCACTTCAACGAGACCTTGTGCACCCAGCATTAAAATGTAAGCGTATGCTTTTAGACATACGGAGAAATTTCCATAAAAGGGTGCAATGTACCCAATTGATTGGGGAAAATCATAGTCAAGAGCATAGGTTCCATCTCCCCGTTTGGTAATACGAGAAATAGGCAAAAATTGTTCCAGATGTTTTTTAACGCCTACAGGGCCAGAACCTGGGCCACCACCACCATGAGGGGTTGCGAATGTTTTATGAAGGTTTACATGAACAACATCAAAGTTGGCATCGCCGGGTCGAAATTTGCCGAGAATTGCATTAAGATTGGCACCATCGTAGTATAGTAACGCATCATACTTGTGAGCAATTGCTGCTATTTTTTCGATTTCCGGATTGAACAGGCCGAGAGTGTTTGGGTTAGTGAGCATGATGGCGGCTGTTTTTTCGCTGATAGCAGTTTCCAGAGCCGAAAGATCGAGGCTGCCATTTTTGTCAGTGGGAATCGCACGTACGGAATATCCGGCAATAGCAGCACTTGAGGGATTAGTACCATGGGCCTCATCGGGTATCAGCACTTCCGTTTTTCTGTTTCCTTTGTTTCGGTGATATGCGGCAATAAGCATCATACCGGTAAGCTCGCCATGAGCTCCCGCCATTGGATGTACCGTGAAGGCGTCCATGGCGGTAATTTCACAGAGGAGTTGTTCGAGCTCGTAGATGACTGCCAGAGCGCCCTGTGTCAGTATGCCGCCGCGACGGAGTTGGGGCAAAAGTGGGTGTAGTGAAGAAAAGCCCTCCATATTAGCAATTTTTTCGGTAATTTTTGGATTGTACTTCATTGTACAGGATCCAAGAGGATAGAAATTTGTGTCTACCCCATAATTTTTTCGCGAAAGTGCGGTGAAGTGGCGAACGACCTCCAGCTCTGATAACTCACAGAGGTTTGCTGTTTTGGATCTTTGATACTTAGGAGGGATTGCATGATGAACGGGGACATCAGATGCAGGGAGAGACACCCCTTTTCTTCCTGGAACAGATTTCTTGAAAATTATTGACATAGTACAGCCTCCAGAGCTTCAGCAAGTTGTCCGATTTCGCATTTTGTCCGTTTTTCAGTGACTGCGATGAGAAGATAGTTGTCCATGGCATTGTAATACTTTCCAAGAGGAAACCCAGCGGCAAATCCGTACTCTATCAACTTACCTACAACCTCGCCGGCATCAACAGGAAGCAAGACGGTAAACTCATTGAATGTCGGTGACGATTCCATCACCTTAACTGACTGGATCTGTTTTATTCGTTCTTTTGCATAGTGTGCCTTATCAAGACAAAGAGATGCAACATTCCTAAGCCCCTCTTTTCCAACGAGACTGAGGAACATATGAGCCCGTAATGCGCAAAGTGCTTCATTGGAACAGATATTTGAGGTTGCCTTTTCTCTGCGAATGTGCTGTTCACGTGCTTGAAGGGAAAGCACAAACCCCTCTTTGCCATGGGTATCAACAGTGCGGGCAACCATTCTTCCCGGGATTTTCCTTACCAGTTCTTTTCGGGCAGCCATAAAACCAAGATAGGGTCCACCAAAAGAGAGGGGAATGCCCAGAGACTGTCCCTCACCGGTTGCAATATCAAACCCCTGTTCTCCGGGAGTCTTAATGAGTGAAAGAGCTATGGGATAAACTGACTGGACAGAAAGGATTCCGAGCTGATGGCATTTTTCGACTATATCAGAATGATCATCAATCACTCCGAAGAAGTTTGGATTCTGAAGTACTATCAGAGCAGTTTTATCATCAAGGGCCTCAAAAACGCTCTCTCTATCGCTCTGGCCGTGTGAAACGGGAATTTCCATCAGTTCGATGGCAAGATTTGCAGTATAAGAATGCAGCATTTTGCGGTAGATTGGGTTTACTCCACCATCAATGACGATTTTGCGACGTCCGGTTGCATGTATTGCTATTTGGCAAGCTTCATACAGTGCAGTTCCACCATCGTAGAGTGAGGCGTTCGATACATCGAGTTCTGTGAGACGGCAGATATCTGTCTGGTATTCATAAATTGCCTGCAGGGTTCCCTGTGAGAGCTCTGGCTGATAGGGGGTATATGCGGTGTAAAATTCACTTCTTGATACAAGAGCATCGATAGCAGCAGGGATATAGTGGTCATAAAAACCGGCACCCAGAAATGAGATAAGGTGTGAATAATTGCGCTGTGCAAGGTTTTGGAAATAGGAGCATATCTCCAGTTCCGATTTCGCTTTTGGCAAAGAGAAAGAATGCGCTCGCAGGTGTTCAGGAATATCAGAGAAGAGTTGCTCAATAGAGTCTACCCCGCATTTCTGAAGCATCTCACGTTGTTGATTGTCAGTATGAGGAATGTAGCTCATGCTTCGGTCTCCAGAAATTTTTCATATCCCCCTGCATCCATGAGCTCATCCAATTCCTGTTTGTTTGTTACGTTCACTTTGAAAATCCATCCCTTTTCATACGGGTCGCTGTTGATATCTTCTGGAGTGGTTTCGAGGTTTTCATTTACTTCCATGATCGTTCCTGTAACAGGAGAATACATGTCACTTGCTGCTTTGACAGATTCTATAACCCCGCATTCACTCTGTTTTTTCACGGTGGTGTTAACTTTTGGAAGCTCCACAAAGGTAATATCTCCAAGTGCATCCTGTGCATGGTCGGTAATTCCAATCGTTGCCACGTCCCCATCAATGCTAACCCATTCATGGGTGGAGGTATACTTTCGATCACTGGGTATCATACTGCATCTCCTTTGGTGTTTGTATGTTAACAAGTAATATCATAGGTGTTTTGCCAAATCATCCCGGCCCGAAGCTTTTTTATAAAACGGTAAATCTGAAATTTTTCCGGAGAGTTCACCACGTTCGGTTCTGATGCGGACGGCAGATCCTTTTGCTGCGAATCGGTTTTCGATATAACCAAGGGCAAGGGCGCACTGTATTGATGGAGAGAAGCTACCACTGGTTACTACCCCGATAGTCTCACACTCAGGAGAAATAATGGTATCACCCTGCCGGGCAGCTCTTCTTCCCTCCACAATGATTCCGCATAGCGACCGCTTTTTCCGCGATGTGTCATGTACAAAATCTGAGCCGATAAAAGATTTTGACCCAATTGCCCTGGAGAAGCAACTCTCAGCAGCATTGGTTTTCTGGTCCAGCTCATGACCATACAGAGGAAAGCCCATCTCCAGACGTAATGTATCCCGTGCTCCAAGACCGGCTGGAACTGCACCCAGGCTTATGCATGTATCCCAGATTTGGGGGGCTTGTTTGGTAGAGCAATAAATTTCGAAGCCAATTTCTCCGGTATACCCGGTTCGACTGGTAAGAACACGCTCTCCCATACAGGTGTTATGTTTGAAATGGTAGTATTTCATATCTCCAACAGGTTCGCTCATGAGTTTTTGAAAGATTCTGGGTGATGCTGGGCCTTGCAGATCGATTTTTCCAGTGCTTTCTGTCAGATTAACGATCGTTGTATCGATAGATAGATGAGTTGTAATCCATTGAAAATCATCGCCTTCAGTAGCTGCATTCACGACCATGAAAAACTCCAGCTCACCTAACCGATAGACAATCTGGTCATCAATAACACCACCTTGTTCGTTGCAAAGAAAGCCGTATCGGCATTGTCCGATCTTGAGGTTTGCAACGGGGCAGGAGAGCAGATGCTCGAGGTCCTGGATTACCTGGGGACCCCTGATGAGAAATTCACCCATGTGACAGGTATCAAATATAGCAGCATTGTTTCTGGCTGCGTTATGTTCTTTGATAATCCCCTCGTATTGAATGGGCATCAGGTAACCACCAAAAGGGCTCATTTTAGCATTCAATGCTAAATGCTTGTCATAAAGAATCGTTTTTTTCATTTGTTAACATTCTTCAGATGGAGAGAGGTCTCAGTTTAAAAGACCTTTAAAAATACAACTTTAGCGGCTCCGGGGAAAGCGGTCAGGTACTTTTTGTGTACAAGCCTTAGAATAGATCCTATTTTCAGGAATGCAGTATTGCGGACCCTATTTTGGATGCCATTTCAGGACCTTCAAGAAAATTTATCAGTTCCAATGAGAAGGGGATTGCTGTTGCTACTCCGCGGCTGGTAATGATTGTGCCATCGCGCACAACAGGTGCATTGCTCAATATCGCCCCTGTTAAGTCATTTTCAACACCTGGATAGCAGGTTGCATGCCTGTTTTCAAGGATTCCAGCCTTTCCAAAGATACTGGGAGCTGCACAAATGGCGGCGCAAAGAAGACCTTTTTTATACGTATACTGAATCAACTCAATAACCTTATTTGAATTAATCAGGTTTTTTGTCCCTGGTTGTCCTCCCGGCAATACGATCCCATCAAATGCACCAGAAATGGATTCTAGTAAGGTATCGGCTTTTATAACTATATTATGTGATCCACGAACCTCCAATGATTCAAGTCCTACAATGATTACCTCTATCTGAGCTCTTCTGAGCAGATCAATAAAGGTAACAGCCTCGGTTTCCTCAAACCCCTCAGCCAGAATTGTAATGATACGAGACATGGATAGTTCCTCCTATAATGCTATATCGAAAAGATCTTTTTTTATACTAGCAGGAAAACAGGTGTGTTTCATCGCCTTGAATATCTGATTCTTGTCTGTTATCTTTCTGAAATGCCGCACAGGCCGTCCATCTCTCATTGCCAGCTTTATAATTGATGCTGCCGGTAAAACAATGCCAAAGGACTGCACTGCAGTAGAGTTGATCACGAGAGTATCTTTGCTGATCCAGGCATTAATAGATGGTTGATCTTTAGTCCCATCTGTTCTGTAATATAAAAGGTTTTCCGAGATGTTGGGGAAATCCTCAACAACATTCCACAGGAGTGTCGGGTATGCAGGGCGGGACCAGGAGCGGATCAGTTTAAGGAGTGTCCCGAATTCCATATCACGATAGTCAAAACCATGGAGCTGATCGTGATATGTTTTTCTGAGTAGTTGAACGCCATTTTCTTCCATATAGTCAAGGAAACGATCCACTGTTTCGATTTTGTATAATCGATCCTTTCCTGCATTTACATTGTAAATAGGGCGCTGCATCAGATTTTTCGGATAAAGCTGCATACCGGCCATTGGTAAAAGACCGCCAAAGCCGGAGATCGCAAAGAATCCGGCAAATGGACCGTTGATTGTATTCGCAGCCGCCCAGCATCCTGTAGCACCATCGGAGACACCTGCAAGAAAGATTTTGGAGGGGTCTATGGGATAATGCAGTGTCATAAAACGCAATGTTTGCAGTATTCGGGATAAACCGGTTGCGCTCCACCATCGTGAATGTTTGTTTGAGGAGGGACTTGCAAGGAACAGGTGCATACTATCGCCTAGCGGGGAGAGCATTTGGTATGCACTTTCACCTTTTGTAGCCAGATCGGTACCTGTACCACCATGGAGATAGATGATAAGAGGGTAGGTGGTGTCCGGGTTTATTTTATCGGGAGTTTTATATCCAAGCACATAGGGAATTCCATTGGTATCGTTTAGTACCTCTGTGAAAGAACCAGTTTTGCACCTCTTTCTGAAAGAGGCTACAAGAGAATCAATTTTGCCGGGATTGAGATGGGAGAGGGAGTTTATTTCATGATCTGTACTGTTAATGAACCATTCTGGGAAGTCGTGAATCGAATAGTTGTCAATAGATGTGGAGCACTGAATAAAGAAAAACAGTAGGAAACAGAGTATAGGACGATTCATTTCAAGCTCTGGTGTTGTTATCGTATTTCTGTTTGAAATCATCAATGCTGGTACACATTGGTATTACTTTGTCGATACCAACAATGGAGAAGATTTCCGCAATATCATTATTCATCCCAAATAGAACTATAATGCCGCCCCTCTCCACGACTCGTTTATAGAAATTGACCAGAATTGTGATGGCACTTGAGTCGAGGTGTGTAGTGTTCGTGAGGTCTATGGCTGTTTTTTTAAGTTCTTTTTTTTCGACAGCTTCGAACTCCATTCGTATGGTGGTAAGATTTTTAACCACGAATTTACCATTGATAGCAATGATATGCCATCCATTCCACGTACTTGTTTTGGGGTGTTCCATTCTCGATGCTTGCCTCTCTATTCTGAAGATACATAAAAAGAGCAGTTTCCTTGCAAGCATTTTCTATCTAGCTGTTTTTTTAGAGGCCATTTTTTGCGGAGATACACCTGTTCTGTCTGAAATTGTGCATGGGAAGGGTTGTACCAGAATATCGTTCTGAGATTTGTATCCATAAATAATACTTGTGTCTGGAAGCGTATACTCTGCCCAGATTGTTTTTGTTTCGATTCTGATTTTTGAATTGTTTATAATGATCGAGCTATGTGTTTTAGGGGAAAAAAGAACTGTTCTGAGAGTTGTTTTCAATCGTGTCAGAACTGTGGTACTTCCGGGTCTGGATAGAGGGTGATTGAATTGGGTAAAGGAACGAGTATCACGGTTGAGAATGAAGATTTTTTCGAGTGTCCCCCCCGGAACACCACGTATCCAGGTTTTTACCGGGTTGGCAAGCATTGATTCTAGTGTGCTGCTGTTGCCATCATAGAAGAGCACGACGCGGTTGTTTGTACTCTTTACAGCCAAGGCGGTTGCAGTTTTCCCGGTGAAACGCTCTATTTCTATTGTATGGTGCCGCATGGAGGCAAGAGTAATAGCCGGGATTGAAAGTAGTAAAGCTGGTAGAGACCATTTTAAATATGTTCTGAGGTATATTTTATTGACAGCTGTCACTCCCACTATGAATAAAGAATAGGTGAAAATCACAACTGCGTTGGGAGTGGAGCTGGAAAACTCACTCCAGGAAAGAGTTGCTGCTTTCGATGCAATCCAGATAAGCACATCAAGCATGAACGCAGAGAAAGTAGCGGTTAGTTCGGGCAGCAGAGGTAGAAGCGATTCTGTCATCAGGTTTAAAAAAAATGACCACATGCAGAATGTCATAACCGGAACTGCAGCGACATTAACAAATAGGCCGGCTACAGAAACTGTACCGAAATGGTAAAGCAATACGGGTAATGTGGCAAGAAACCCAGCGAGCGATACGTAAAACCCGGGTAATAGTTTTGATAGCACGTATCGGCATATCGAACTGGGGCAGTGTACGTGGACCAGTTTAAATAATGGAAGCAGCAGAATGATTCCGGTTGTAGCACTGAACGAAAGTTGATACCCCGGACAAAAAAGGCTCTTTGGTGAGAGGAGAAGCCAGGAGGTACCAGCGATGCCTACTGATTGCAGTGCATAATTTTTCCTTTGAAATAGCAAAGATATAATTACAACCGAAGCCATGATAGTAGCGCGGAACAGGGAGGGAATGAAGCCGATGAACATCTGGTAGGACCATAGTATCAGAATCGTTATGAGGTGTTTTGTGGTCACTCCACAGGGAAGCAGTATCAGGAGCAGGTATGAGGCGGTAATCAGCATGCCTGCATGGAGGCCGGAAATAGCCAGCAGGTGATATATTCCAGCTCTTCTGAATATGGTCTTTATATCACCTTCGAGGTATTCTTTCTCTCCGAGAAAAGCAGCCAGAAGAATCGATTTGTGAGAGGGGTTTTTGAGTCTGTCGAGTACTGTTAATACTCTCTCTCTGAAAAACAGGGCAAGTTTATTGGTTACAGAGAGAGCAGATGAAACAACATGCATCGAGTCTATCGTTAGTTTTCCGGTTATGCCATTTGCCATCAGGTAGGTGAATTCATCGAATTCGTAGGGTTTTTCCGGTTTGGCTGGTTGTGAAGTGGGTCCATATGCTGTAATCTTTCCAAATGAGGGGGGGATGACCGGGCTTTTACATTGAAAAACTTTCGAATGCAGGATTCTGTCTTTATCAAATGATGCACTGCTGCATTTGAGGAGAAATTTGTAATACCCGTTTTTGAAAATGGGGGGAGAGATGACCATGCCTGTCATCGAAGATTCATTGTGTATTGTTGATTTCGGGTGCGTTAATAATTGTGAAACTTTCTGTTGCTCCAGATCTCTGATTAAGCAAAGAAGAAGAGCTCCTGAAAAAAATGCCACAAAGCGTATCAGGCCTGAACGTATCAGGATTCCGGTAGAAAGAGAAATTATTGCAGTGCTGTACATTATGATGTACAATAAAGTAGATGATAATCCTGTTTTTATTGCAGATAGTGAAATCGTTGAGGCAGCGATGATTCCACAAGAAACTGCTATCCAACTTAGAAATGCGGGTAATCTGATCCAGAAAACAAGTTCATTCAGAACATGTGAACAGAAAAGGAATTGTCCGTTTTTCTGTTTCATTGTATGGCCTTTGCTTAGGGTAAATTAAATCATGCCCACAGCGCGCAGAGATTCTTCCAGTATGCATGACTCAAAAAAAACGATTCTGGTTGTTGATGATGAACTTGAGATTCGTGAGATGATCTCTGATTATCTTCGTGATACAGAAGCATACAGAGTGTTTGATGCTGACGGGGGAAACACAGCATTAGAGGTTTTAGCCAATACATCTGTAGATCTTGTTTTATCTGATATAAATATGCCCGGGATGAAGGGATTCGACCTCTTAAAAGAGGTTAAGGAGATGTTTCCTTCCACAAAACGAGTCTTAATTACTGCATATAATGTAGAAGACTATCTGGATCTTGTTCTGAAGCATGATATCGGCAACATTTTTGTCAAAACAGCCCCATTTAACTTCCGCGAGCTTTCATCGATTCTCAATAAATTACTCTATGATGATATCTTCGGACTTGAACACTACTTTGATTCTGCAGCACAGAAAGAGCAGTTTAAAATCCGCAGTTCAAGGAAACTGGACAAAGATGCAGAAGAGATTGTCTCTTTTATTGATGATGGTGTTCAGGCAAATCGTCTGGAACTGGTGCTGGTAGAATTATTGACAAATGCAATTTTTTATGGTATTCGAAATGAAATGCCTGATCAGAAGGAGCAATGGAAACACGACTTTCTACTTCCTGAAGAGCTGGCGATTACTGTTTCTGTTGCCAAGGATGCTGAGAAATATGCAATTTCAGTAAGTGATATAGGAGGGCGTCTGAAAAAATCAGAGGTCCTCTACTGGCTTAATCGGCAGGTGGTACGTGATCATCGGGGCTTACCTCTGGGATTGTATGATTCTCATGGAAGAGGGCTTTTTATTGCCAGACGCTACATCGATCGGCTCATTATCAACATCGATCAGTCCCGAAGGACGGAGATAATAATCATCAACTATTACTCAAATACATATAAAGGATTCAAGCCTCTGTATATAAACGAATTATGAAATTTACATCCATAGTACCCTGTTCTATCAGCTCTTCAACACCGCTGATATCTTATCTCGCACAAAGATTTACTTATCATACACATCAGGTCTGGATCGATCTGGTCAGTAATGGTCAGATCGCGGTAGACGGCCGTATTGCAACGGTGTCAGATTCAATTTATCCTGGAGCAACTATAAGCTATGATCCCGGGGAGTTCGAAGAACCACCAGCTAATTTGGATTACGCTGTTATCTACGAAGATGAATGGTTTATCGGAATAGCAAAACCAGGAAATCTCCTTGTTCACCGGGCCGGAAAATCGTTTCGGAATAATTTGATATTTCAGTTGCGCCATAATCATGTGCCCCCGTACAGTGATGCCCATTCTGTTCATCGTCTTGATCGGGATACATCTGGTATTGTCATGGTTGCCAAAAACAGGGAGGCAAAATCAAAACTGGCAAACTGAGCATCTTTGGTAATGTCAATTAAAACGGGT
>OBJA01002340.1_pt1 | contig 11082 bp, 10 predicted proteins | sample 1519751 | NCBI WGS metagenome assembly OBJA01 (sample SAMEA3881238, study PRJEB22517) | soil metagenome | biome: lake sediment; feature: soda lake sediment; material: sediment, water from around vicinity | place: India | collected 2013-12-23 | depth 3 m
ACTTTCTAAAATTAAGCATTCACCACTGAGCATTATATACATTCGTAAAATTATGGGAGGAAAAAGAAAAGGCTAACGATTATTTACTTAAAGTAGGTCTTTGATAGTAACTTTTTTCCATTTTTGAATTTTCTATAACAATTCGATTTCTTTTTATTTTTAATGTTGCTTCATAACCATAATAATAATCTTTAATATAATCATACATTAAAAAAATTATGTAATTATTTTTTAAATATATAAAACAACTTAATGACGAAAATTCACCATGAATAAATGTAGTACTATCAAAAATAAACGTTTCTGAATAATTCCAATGATGATAAAGGTCTCTTATTATTATTTTATTATTATAATTTGAAATAAATTCTTGAAAACTATCATCTTTGTAAAGAATTGGTAAAAGAAATTTAAAATTAAATTCTAAAATATTCCATGAATTGTTTTTAAAAAAGGTATTGTTTTCAATACATATTTCATTTCTGCTTTTTAAAAATTTAATATTATCTGGGGTGTTGAAATACAACTTATGCAAAAAAGAATTTTTATCTTCAATTTTAGTGTTAATCCGAGCCACTGCAGGTTGACTTTCGTAAAATTGGAAATAACAAGTGTCAAAAACTAATTTATTATCTAAAATACGCCCTTTATGATAACACTGTAAATGACCGATAGTATCAAGCAAAGTAAATGTTTTTGTTTTGTAATTAATATTTAGTTCTATTTGAAGATTATATTGAGTGTTTAACAAAAAATACTTGTTTTGAGCAAATGAAATATTCACATTAAAGAAAAAAAATAATAAAATCAATGTTTTCATAAAAATTATTTTACACTAATTATTTTTGAAAAAAAGACTCAAGACCAGTAAATCCAGTATCTCTAATATTTCTATTGATATTGTCAATTAAATTTAAACCTGGACTTGGATTATTCCAATAACGAAAATGAGGATATAAGAACTTTGTGCCTATTTCTTCTTCCATCGCAAAATAAATATGAGAAGCTGTAACTTTCCCAAAAGTGACTGTAGTTGGTGTATTCCATCTAGTAAAACTATTTTTATTTAAAGGCACAATATCTCCTTGTATCATAAATATAATGAATCCCTCATAAGCTATTTGAGCATTATATGCATCTATTTCTAATTGATAATTAAAATAATCGCCTCTCGTTCTAAGTCTTCCAATTCTTATATCTTCCATGTGTAAGACTTCATGAATAAATAACCCATGATCATCTAGATTTAGAGATGCTAGGACCAAATTGTTTTTATCAGGAAGACTTGTTTCTCCCATATTACCCGAAATATTTCGGAATCCATATTTATATTTTGTGCATTGTTCTAAATTATCTAATCGTGTTAAATGATTTCTCAACTCCGTAATTCGGGCATTTAGCTCATTTACACTTTGGCTTTGTTGTTCTGCTGTTAAAACCGCTCCTGTTATGTCTGAACCAGTTGATTGAATGGTTCGTATTTCATTTTGCAAGTCGGTAATTTTATTCGTTGTTGCCTCTCTCGAAATATCAGCTTGTTCTTTTGCATTTTCGTCTTCCCACTCAGCACCATTATGATCAATATATTTTATCGGATTATTCGCAAACGTAGCATAATTACTAATACTAATCTGGTCAACCGGATCTATGTTCCACCGTCTTCCTAATCGAGCATCATACATCCAATATTCTGCGGAGTAGGTGTTTCCCTCACCGTAAATTTCGTTTTCTGCTTCTTGCCCTTGAAATCCGAACCGATATGCCTCTGTGCAACTTTTTTCTTCATATGAAAAAAAGCTACATGCAAGGTTTTCGCTTGTGTTTATTGGGTTATATGTGGTTTTTCTGTAAGTCATTTACAGTAGCTAATATACACTTTTTTTTTCATTTGAAAATTTCATTTGAAAGAAAAAAAAGTATGGTTGTTTTTTTTATTACGATGTGATGTATTGCCAATTTTTCTCTTTTTTAGGTTCCTGCCCGTAATAGATTCAAGTAATTAAAACGGCACATTTTCTAATGCCGATATAACAAATACATAGTACAATGAGATGATAATCGAAATTGTACTATAGTATTTGTATAATCGGTATAATTCCGTGTATATGCAATGGCTACGGGATTTTGGTGTCCCTTCGCCACTGCACATACACGCGCCTGTCATTATGTGCCATTAAGTCCCTGCGAACTTGCATCATCAGTGGTTTTTTTATAGTTTTTCAGATGAAAGAAAAAAGTTGTTTTTTAACATGTACACATACCAAATCATTTACACCGCTTAGGCACCAAAGAAAGCTTGGTAAGGGAAAAGCAAGGTTTTTTGCATAAAATTTTATACAACTATTTTAAAATTATACTTCATAAAAATTTATGTAAAAACCCGTAGGGCTTGACCTTGCTGTGCGTGGGGCGTGGCTTTACCTTTGCCTAAGTCGGTGTAAATGATGATACCGGGTACTTTAATCGAAGCACGCCGGAGGCTTATTACTTCTCGTGCAGCTGTAACAAAAAATTAGTTTGGCTTTGTGTGTGGGATTTTTTGTTTCTGCTGCTACCGCTTTAAGGAGCGTACAAGCTTCCCGATGAAGTGTTTGTAAGGCTTTGAAAAAGCCATCAAACACGAAGTCGGGATGCTTGGGAGCGGTAGGCTGAGCGGCTATTTATCATAGTGTGCTTATAGGACAAAACGAGGTTACGAGGCTTTGAGCCTATAAGAACACATTATGTTAATATAGCTTTGGGTTGTAATTTTTTGGTCCCGATTTTTATCGGGATAAACTAAGTCTTTTTGTATTGTGAAGCCGGCTGTTTTGGTTGAGCGTTAGCGAACACCAAAAGTGCCGCAGGTGCGTAGGATCAAAAAGCCCCGATAAATCGGGACAGGCTATGACAAAAAATTATAGCGAAGGGTTGGCGTGCGTGGGCTAATGGCAACTAATGAGAAGCTAAACAATATGTTTTCTTTATTTGTGTCCCATTTCATTTTCGCATTTGTAACACCGTTAAAATAACGACAAAACGACAAAAATCGACCCTTTAAAGTGTTGATTATCAACAAAAGTATTGTTTTTCAATTTCTTGAATTTTTTACATATGACTTTTGATACAATAGGATTTATTTGTTTGTTATTTTCAATTGAAAAAAAAGAGTGTGTAAACTACTGCGTTTTAATTCTACTTAAAAACATATTGATGTAACGATAATTAGTTGCCATTACAGTTCATGGGCTGTGTGGCTAGTCTTCTCTCTGTTCTGTTGATATTTTATACCCTATTCGGGGTCTGTTTTTTTGTTCTAATTCTTGTTGTTTTATTGCTTCAAATTGTTTGATGTATTCAAAGATTAACATAATATTTTCATCATATTCCATTAGTTTTTTATCTACATTATCCAAGCGGTTAAATAGCTCTCTGTTATCCTCAAAAACCCGACGTAACATTACAAATGTCCGCATAATTGCAATATTTATTTCTATTGCTTTTTTACTTTTTAATACGCTTGATAACATAGCAACTCCAGTTTCTGTAAATGCAAACGGCATTGCACCACCAAGTACTTGTTTGGAAGGTATCACATTTTGTGATACCATGTAATCAATCTCATTTTCATCAACAACAAACATAAAATCATCAGGAAACCTATCTATATTACGTTTTACAGCTTGTTTTAAAACTCTTGTTTCTATTTCAAATAATTCGGCTAAATGTAAATCTAAAATAATCTTTTCTTTTCGTAACAAAATTATTTTTTTAGCTATCCTTTCTGTGGGTAAAATTGATTCTGTCATATGTCTAATTTTTTACAAAATTACTATTTTATTTAATCGGGTGATATATCTTAAGTGCACTTTGCAAGGCTTCTACGCTTGTTTGTTTATATTTTTCGGTAGAACTCGGATAGGAACTCCAAAATCACGAGCTCAACGAACAAATAATGCTTATTAACCAACTCGACGAAGACGAAAAAAACGCCCTCTTTAAAATTATTAATTCTATGCTTACTAAAAAACGTATGAAAGATTTACTGGACGGTAAAGCAAAGTTTTAAACGCAAACGAGACAGGCTTACGCTCAATAGTAATTCCGGTATAATTGCAAAAACGAACGCGAAAGGTTTGTTCATGAGCGGGGTATGTTTTTCAAAATTAGATGCAGTAAACATTACCCCTGCCCCTCGGTAAACGGGGACCTCATCATTCCGGGGGGACAGAAGCGTCTCGGCTGAAGCTCGACGAGAAGGAATTTCATTCAGTGCCGGTCGAGTTTATCGAGACCTTTTACTCTATAAAGAGAGCCGGGGTCCCTGAGCTCGCCGAAGGGTGGTGAGTGTTATAACGAATGTTTTATCAAAGGACTGTCTATAGAATACGAAAGGGTATTTCCGAGCACTAACCATTAACCACCGTGTCCGTTTACTAACGGATTAACCATTATAAAAATCCTGTTCAAGACTTTCTTAGAAACCACACGCTACGCTAACGCTAATCGTGCAGCGGGGAAAGAAAACGATAACGGTTAATTATTTTACACAATTATCTTGTAATAAAACATTATTAATTAATAGTTCTCCATTAATCTCAATTATGTAACCGCGAGCTATATATTTGGAAATATCTCTACGAATAGATTCTTTTTGGTTATCTTCCTCACCATTCTTATAATACATAATTAAAAAATTTAATGCCATTTGCCTAGTGTAATTATCCATGATTTCTATATTTTTGTGAAAACTACAACCATATAAAATAATTAATTCAAAATATACATGAAGCATAGCTAGAGGATAATTCCATTTTGTTGCCATTATAAGAGCATAAGGTAATATAGCTCCTGGTTCTCTATTTCCAAAATAATAACTGTGAAGCATTAAATATTGGTTAATATTACCTTTTTTTAAAATGTTTGTTATTAAATCTCTTTCATAAACCCCTTCAGGTAATTCGTATCGTATATCTGGTGGTTGTGAATAAATATTTTGAATTGAAAAAATAAAGCATAATACAAATAATAATTTTTTCATGTTTATATTTTTTTATTCTATTATCTCAAAATTAGTTGCATTTGAATTTTCTTTTTCAGAATTTGAATTATATTGAGGAATTAATTTTCCAGTATATGTACCTATTTCAGTGTAATTATTTGACACATTGGCATCTTTAAAAATATACCACGTTCCTTCAGTAGATCTATCTTTAGCAACTTCAGCCCAAAAATTTGGATAGGTACCATAACTACCATCAGTATTAGGATAAGCTGCAGTCAAAGATGCGACAAAATACACATCAGGAAATGCTTCAGAAAGTTGAATCGCAAAATTTGCAATTTGACAAGAAATAAGAATAACAACAATAGGTTCTTCAGATGTTCCACGGTTTTGCCAAACCTCACTTTTTGTTGACATCATTTTATCAAACCCTTCTGCGTCATAAATAAATTCATTCTTACCACTAACTGTAATTCTTTCTTCATGACCATCTTCATTTGTTTGATATGTAAATCGCCAATTTGACTGATCACTTATACCTGAAGGATTTGCATGTCCAACCACATAAATATAATTTGTTACTTTAATATCACTACCACCATATTTATGTACAGGATCATCAATACTTGTTAAATCAACCTCCAACCCCTCCAGCTCAACACCATCAATTACCCTATTTTCAGAAAAAGCATATGGGCTATTGTGAGGATATTGTGGAGCCAGCGGGTCAACCGCAAAGAACCTACCTAAGCGATTATCACTAATTCTGTATTTGTAGAAAGAAGCATTCCCTTCACCCCAAATTTCGTTTTCTGCTTCTTGCCCTTGAAATCCGAACCAATAACGCTCACCACCACCTAACGTGCTGGTAGTGAAAAATTTATGATTTTGCTTGCCGGAGGTTTTCATACAGTAAATATAGAAAAAATTTATTGATTCCTATTATATCGATTTATAACAAGCTAAAAGTTTGTGGAAGGAGTACACTAAAATTAAGCATTCATCATTAAGCATTATAATATAATCCTTAAAATCCTGTTCAAGACTTTTTCTTTGAAACCACACGATACGCTAACGCTAATTGTTTGGCAGCGGGCTTTTTATTTTTCAAAGATTTTTAATTCTAATGAAATTATATTTGCATATTTTTCTAACCCGTCACTAACAAGTTTTTTTATTTCATTAAGATAATGACTATCCTCATTTTTTAAGATTTTTGCTTCATAATTTTCAGAAATAGTTCTTATTTCACTCATAATTTGAGGAATTATCACTAATTCTTGATATTGTTTAATATTATGAGTCCATTTAAGTAAATCAGCTATATTTTCAATATGTTTAGTCGTTAACAAATATTTTACTTTAATTTGGCAATAAAGACTTTTTGCATTTATGTCTAAAATGTCAAACTCCTTTGTAGTTAGAGAATCTGTTTTTCTAAAAAGAAACACTTCAGAATCTTTATTAATTTTATGCTCGCCTGAATCTAAAACTATTCTTTTTTCTTTGTAAAACACTAATCCAAGTTCATCATCTTCTATCGTAAGATAAATTTGATTATTTAAAGATTGCCCACAAGAAATAGTAGTAGGAAATAATAATAGAAATAAAATATAGATTACGTTTTTGCTCATTTTAATTAACCATGTTTTTGAAAAATTATTTATTTCTTTTAAAAAGTATTGTTTTTACTGAAAATTTTCCATTAAAAAAACTATAATTCAATTCGATGCTCATTCATTATAGTTTCTGTTGCTGATATTTCATGCTGAACGGTATTTAATTGATATTCCAATTCCCATCTTTGTTTAGTTTGACTAGCAATCTCTTGTTGATGAAATCCTGAATTCCCAGTTTCATTTTCAAGATTTTTAAGTTCTTCTATCCTAGAATTAATTACCTTAATTTCTGAGGTGATTTTAGATTCAATTTCTTTTAAATTTTTATTGAATTTTATAACATTACTAATATCCGCATCTTTGATATTTTGATAATAATTATTTTTTATACTTCTTGATTCTTGAATAACTTCTAAGGTTAATGATGTAAAATTAGATACAAACAATATGCTTGTTGCTATTCTCAAAGCGGATATTGTTTGTGTAAAGGGAGAGGGAGGAGGAAAAAGCTGAGTTTCTTTTGAGTCATAACCATAATAACTTAAAACATCATTAATCGGGACTGGACGATCTCCTTGAACATCAATCATCATAATCGGATTATTCCCTAACACCGCATAATTACTAATACTAATTTGGTCAACAGGGTCTATATTCCACCTTCTGCCTAACCTTGCATCATACATCCAATATTCTGCGGAGTAGGTGTTTCCCTCGCCGTAAATTTCGTCTTCTTTTTCTTGAGAATTAAACCCAAACCAATAACGCTCTACACCACTTAACGTGCTGGTAGTGAAAAGTGTATGATTTTGTGTGCCGGAGGTTTTCATACAGTAAATATAGAAAAAAATCTTTATTCTTGTGGTATCGATTTATAACAAGCTAAAAGTTTGTGGAAGGAGTACACTAAAATTAAGCATTATATACATTCGTAAAAATTATGGGAGGTAAAAGAAAAGGCAAACGGTAACGCTAACACAGGAATTTAACAATAAAAGAATTCTTTAATATTAAAATTATAAGTATTTTTAAGAAATGATAATGCCGTCTTAAATTTAACATAGTCATATTCGTTTACAATAAAAATACAATATGATAACTCCTGACCATTTTTAAGTTTAAACACAATTTCTGAAACGCCATTTGATATTGGAACAAATGTAGTACCTGATAAATAAGATGGTGAATCTTTATATTTACAATCTGATATAATTATTGATTCAATAGAATCTTTAGTAATTCTTATATTTCCACTATTAGAATTTATAAATACCTGTTGTTCATCTATACAAATGGTCCCAATATTATTTATTTTATGTATCCAATCTGTTTCTTTTTTTCTAATATACCTATAATACTTTGGAAGTAAGATTACACGATATATAATAATAAAGACAACAAAAAAAAATAAATATTTTGTACCAAAGAAAATCCCTAACAAAAAAAATATAATTGCAATAAATAAAACACTAACAAATCTAAACGTTAGTATTTTGTCAAGAACTTTTTCTGATGTTAGAACAGATATAGTATTTCTATTTATAATATCTAATTTTATTTCAAACATGTTTATAATTCAATAGTATCTCCAGCTCTAATAAAGTCAACATTAGATATATTATTTTTTTCGGCAATTGAATCTACCGTAGTATTATGTTTTTTTGCTATTGAAGATAACGTATCACCAGATTTAATTGTATAAGAATTAATAGGACTGTTAAAATTATTTTCTTGTTGCATTTCTATTTGTGTTATTTGATCATCTAAAAAATTACTATTACTCATAAGTTGAATAGTAGAAGAAATAGTAGAAATACCTAAATATGGGTATGAATAAAGTGCACTACCGACAGCATCTCCGAAAAGTGTTAACTGAGATTGTGAGAAGTTTAAATATTCTTTTTCTCCCAAAAACGCAAGAGTGTTTCCTAAATTTGTTGTCCCATACGTTGGGTCTTTAAGACTAGAGGCTAGCCATCCCAATGTACTCATAGCTTGTGCTTGAGAAAACGCATGTGTCAATCCTTTAGATACTGTAATCGTAGTGTTTCCTAAAGCATACATACTTGTAGTCCATTGTAAAAATGAAAGAGATATTGAAGCTCCAACTAAATAACCTCTATTCCAACTATTACTAATTTGATTAGCTGTAGATTGAACTTGAGGTGTTAATGTCCCTTTTTTATTATGCACATATACATATCCTTGTCCAGGATCAGTAACACCTGTTGTGTAAAATGTAACAAATTCTGCTTGCAATCCTTCCTTGTCTATTGCAGAAATTGGAGTGTTACTAGCAAACTGATAACTGCTTAGTTCAGGATATTGCTGCCCATATACAATCAACGGGTCTGCACTAAAAAACCGAGCTATATTTGTGTTATAAAAGCGTTCTCCGTAATCTTGCCAACCAGAAACTTCAGTTATATTTTCTTTACCATTAAACCCAAACCAATAACGCTCACCGCCACCTAACGTACTGGTAGTGAAAAGTGTATGATTTTGTGTGCCGGAGGTTTTCATACAGTAAATATAGAAAAAAATCTTTATTCTTGTGGTATCGATTTATAACAAGCTAAAAGTTTGTGGAAGGAGTACACTAAAATTAAGCATTCATCATTAAGCATTATAATATAATCCTTAAAATCCTGTTCAAGACTTTTTCTTTGAAACCACACGATATGCTAACGCTAATTATGTTAGCAGGGTTATTTACCCACCGCCCCTCGACACGCTCGGGGACCTCGTTTTTGTTTAAAGTACAAGGTCTCGACTCCGCTCGACCGGCACTGAATACAATTTCTTCTCGTCGAGCAGAGCCGAGACGTTTATATAAAATGATTGAGGTCCCCGAGCAGAGCCGAGGGGCGGAAATGGGTTGCAAGTAGTTGTGAGTTTTTAGAATAAAAAAAAACCGCATTTCCGGGTACACTAAAATTAAGCATTAAGCATTCACCACTAAGCATTATATACTATTCGTAAAAATTATAGGGGGCAAAAGAAAACGCTAACGCAAAAGGAAACGCTAACACTGAACCTTATTGATATGGCTCTGCGGGATTTTAAAACGAAAAAGGCGTATCAATAAACCCGGTATAACTTCAAAAACGAACGCGAAAGGATTCGCGCACGAGCGGGGTATCTGCGAATTTAGTTTGAATTTAGTTTAATCCATTCTTTATTTCTTGCTTTGGAAGTATAGTTCATCATCATTTCTTTTTCTTCATACACTCCTTTTTGCACATAAATAATATCGTTTTTAAATTCGCAATCAATACCATAATAATCTAAAACTATTTTTAGATTATTATAAAAACCAGGCTCTGCTACATCTTCTTCTACAAACTTTCTATTTTCAAAAGTAACAGGCTTAAATTCGATCATATCATTCGAGTTTTGACAAGAAAAAAATATTGTGCAAAAAAATATTAGATATAACATTTTGTATTGTGTTTTCATGCTCCTTAATTTATTGTCTTCTTGTGTTTTCACGTGTTCTTCTTTGGTCTCGGTCTCTACTGTATTCTCGTCTGTTATCTCGTCTTGTAGCTTCTCCGCTTCCACTTTCTCCTGAGGATGGACTTACTTGACCTTTGTATTCCCAGTTTACATCACTCCATTCTCCTGTCTTTGTATTGTATGTGCCAGAGAAAGAATATTCCCAAGAAGATTGCATATCAAATGAGTTAGCTCCACCGTGTTCTTCAAGAAACAATGCGTCTGCATCATCAATATATCCAGAACCAGGTATCCCAAAACCTAATCCTTCATGCCAATCATAAGGGTCATTCCAGTTCATAGTTACTGTTCCTGATACTGAAATTGTATTACTCCCTGTTTTTGTTAAAGAAAAGTCTCCGTATGCTCTTATATTACTTCCGCCACTTGCATAAGACAACTCGTTAAATGGACTGTAACTATTAATAGCAGCTTCCCAATAATCGCTTCTATTAATTGTTTGACCCACTTTCATACCGCTTGCCCACGATGGTACATTTTTATCTTGAAAATATCCTTTAATTCTTTCTTCTCCTTTTCTTACAACTGAATAACTTCTAAGCCAAGATGCTGAAAGTGTTCTTGGTGAACCGCTTCCATCAAGAAAATGCTGAAGATTTGCTGCAGCTACATGTGCCCCAACAGCCCTTGCGTTCCAAATCATTCTTTGGTATTGGATTTTCAAAGCTGTTACTTTTTCGTTAATTTGTTCTTTGGACATATTAGGATCCCCACCCCCCATAAAATCAATATATGCAATTGGGCTATTTCTATGATACACATACGGTGATTGCCACGGGTATTCAAAAGCACGTGGGTCTATGCTAAACATACGAGCAAGGCGAGCATCATACATTCTAAGTCCTAAATCATATGCGTTCCCTTCTCCATATATTTCATTCTCTAACTCTGCCCCGTTGAAGCCAAACCGATATGCCTCTGTGCAACTTTTTTCTTCATATGAAAAAAAGCTACATGCAA
>OBJA01002341.1_pt1 | contig 11079 bp, 6 predicted proteins | sample 1519751 | NCBI WGS metagenome assembly OBJA01 (sample SAMEA3881238, study PRJEB22517) | soil metagenome | biome: lake sediment; feature: soda lake sediment; material: sediment, water from around vicinity | place: India | collected 2013-12-23 | depth 3 m
CATTTACTTGTTGATTATCAACAAATTAAAGAGGCTGCCCTTTTGAGACAGCCTCTTTTCTTTTTGGCCCTGCCGGGCCTGTGTTTATTTTCCCGAGCGAGAAACGGGACTCGAACCCGCGACCCCGACCTTGGCAAGGTCGTGCTCTACCAACTGAGCTATTCTCGCAACTTATGACTACCGGTGAAGGCAATCAGTACCCGGAGGGGGACTTGAACCCCCACGGCCGATAAAGGCCATTGGATTTTAAGTCCAACGTGTCTACCATTCCACCACCCGGGCATCCCTCAAGTTTTTAGTATAAAAAGAACCTCCATTTGATGGACCGCCTCCTCTTAAACATCCGGGAGGTGAATTTTCTTTTTAAGTAATTTCCTTTGAGCGAGAAACGGGACTCGAACCCGCGACCCCGACCTTGGCAAGGTCGTGCTCTACCAACTGAGCTATTCTCGCAATGATGGGAAGAACTTTAATCAACTTGCAGTACTGCCTTTGACAATACAGCAGGCATTTGTTCATACTGTTAAAGAACCTTCTCCGAAAGCGATGCAAATATATTGCTTATTTTTTGTTATCGCAAAATATTAAAAAAAATTTGCCCATCATTCATGCAGTTTCTACCTGAGCCCTGTAATCTTTTTAATGTCGTTTAGCTTATTTAAGGCTTCAATAGGAGTCAGGTTGTTGATATTGAGGTTTGCAATCTCATCTCTTATCTGCTTCAGCACAGGGTCGTCGAGCTGAAAGAAACTTAACTGAAGGCCTTCACGTTTACTTCCGATTTCCTCAAGTGGTTTCGAAAGGGCATCCTTTTCTTTTGCACCTTCCAGTTTCTTAAGGATCTGTCCGGCACGCTGTGTAACCGATTTGGGCATTCCCGCCATGGCTGCCACATGAATTCCGAAACTGTGGTTACTGCCTCCCCTCACCAGCTTGCGCATAAAAATCACTTTATTGCCTGCCTCTTTAATGCTGACATTGTAATTTTTAACCCGGGAGAATGCCCCCTCCATTTCATTCAGTTCATGGTAATGTGTTGCAAACAATGTTTTGGCTTTGGCCCGGGGATGCTCATGAAGATACTCCACCACCGACCAGGCTATTGAGATTCCATCATAAGTAGAGGTTCCGCGCCCCAGTTCATCAAACAGGACCAGGCTGCGGTCGGAAATGTTATTCAGGATGCTGGCAGCTTCATTCATTTCGACCATAAAGGTGGATTCTCCCAGGGAAATATTATCGGACGCCCCAACCCTTGTGAAGATCTTATCAACGATGCCTATGACTGCCTTTTCTGCCGGGACAAAGCATCCCATCTGGGCAAGCAGCACAATCAGGGCCGTCTGCCTGAGCAATGCTGATTTACCGGCCATATTGGGCCCTGTAATGATGATAATCTGCTGTTCATCCTGATCGAGATACACATCATTGGCGATATAACTTTCTCCTATTGGAAGCTGGTTCTCGATGACCGGATGTCGCCCGTTCCTGATATCAATCAGTTTCTCTTCATTCACTTCCGGCATGAAATATCCATAGTTCTCTGAACAGGTAGCAAACGAAAGCAGACAGTCAATCTGAGCAAGGATATTTGAGTTCAGCTGAATTGCCGGGATATATTCCGCAAGGGCAAGAACAAGATCGTTGAAAAGCCGGGACTCGAGCACCTGTATCTTTTCTTCTGCACCCAGAATTTTCGATTCGTACTCCTTCAGTTCTTCAGTGATATAGCGTTCTGCATTTACAAGTGTTTGTTTACGGATCCACTCTGAAGGCACTTTATTTTTATGTGTATTCCGCACCTCGATATAATAGCCGAACACATTGTTGAAGCCAATCTTCAGCGATGGGATGCCATGTTTCTCCCCTTCAAGTTTCTGCAGGCGGGCCAGAAAATCCTTTCCCGAATAGGCAATATCCCTCAGCTCATCGAGTTCGGCAGATATCCCTGGAGCAATCACCCTGCCCTTGTTTATGATGGCAGGCGGATCAGCAACAATTTCCCTGTTGATTCTTTCCCTTATAAGATCACATGGATTCAGCTGTGCAGCAACACGTTTCAGGGTCGGATTTGTGGCAGCTGCACATGCAGCCCTGATTGGTGCCACAGCCTCAAGTGCATTCTTCACCTGAACAATTTCACGTGGACTGATTCTTCCAACTGCCACCTTTGAAACAAGCCTTTCAAGATCACCAATCAGCCTTAGATGTTCTTCAAGATTCTCCTTTAATTCAGGATAATTCATGAAGTATTCTACGGCGGCAAGACGCTCATTTATGGGGCCAATATCCTTTAAGGGGAGAGCCATCCATCTTTTAAGCATCCTTGAACCCATGGGCGTAATTGTCTTATCGATCACCTGCAGCAATGATTTACCACTCTCATGCAGCGGAGCGAAGAGCTCCAGGTTTCTGATTGTAAAACGGTCGAGCCAAACAAAATGATCTTCAGCAATGCGGCTGATTCCTGTGATATGTTTTATCTGGTGATGCTGTGTCAGGTCGAGGTAATGAAGAATGGCTCCTGCCGATACAATGGCCAGCGAAAGGTTCTCAATCCCAAACCCCTTCAGCGAAGAGGTTTCAAAATGGCGTGTAATCCTGTCGATTGCTGAATCGCTGTTATAGACCCAGTCATCGAGATGGTATGTATAATATTTATTCCCGAAGATTTCACTGAATTCATTCCCTCTGCCCCGCTGGTACAATACCTCCTTTGGCTGAAAAGAGCTCAGCAGCTTATCAACATATTCAAAACTTCCCTCGGCTGTCAGAAATTCACCTGTTGAGATATCGAGAAAAGCGATACCAGCCATCTTCCTGTCGAAATGAACAGAGGCAAGAAAATTATTCTCACGGTTATCAAGAATATTGTCATTGATGGAAACACCGGGGGTAACAAGTTCGGTAATGCCTCTTTTAACAATATTCTTTGTCAGTTTGGGGTCTTCAAGCTGTTCACATATGGCCACCCGTTGCCCTGCCCTCACAAGCCGCGGAAGATAGGTATCGAGTGCATGGTATGGAAACCCTGCCAGCTCTACATAACTTGCTGCACCGTTGGCACGGCGGGTCAGGGTGATACCAAGAATCTCGGCTGTTTTTATGGCATCTTCACCGAATGTTTCATAAAAATCACCTACCCTGAACAGCAGGATTGCATCAGGATGTTTTCCCTTAATTTTATTGTACTGCTTCATTAAGGGCGTTTCTACATATTTTTTTAGCTCACTCATCAGAAACAAAGATAACAGTTTGATGCTCGCAATGAAAATTTCAGGTGCCGGTACTGTTTGTATTTTTTCAACAATCTGAGAAAATGCCGCTTTTTATCAGCCACTGCCGGGGTGTATGCCCTTATAATATTCCTTACTCAGCCCGACAGTCAGAAACCCCGGTTAACAGAAACTTACACATGATTTTAAAATAAATCCATATAATTACGACATTTCAATCTTTTTTTTTGATCTTTGTCACCCGAATTATTAAAGGGGAATGATTATGAGTTGTGCAGGATGTACGTTAAATAATTCACAGGCTGAAGAAAAAATAGACGCATATAACTGGCTGAACGATTTACCGGACACGTCGAATCAGTCAGACATCGTGGAAGTTAAATTTAAAACCACAAGAAAGGAATTCTTCCGGAACACAGAAGGTCTGCCGTTGAGGAGGGGCAATATTGTTGTTGTAGCCACTTCTCCAGGGCATGATGTGGGAGAAGTAACCCTTACCGGATACCTGGCAGAAAAACAATTTGAGCGCAGGGTAAAAAATCCATCCCGTTATACGCTGAACCCAATATACAGAAAAGCAACCGATAATGATCTAATTATATTGCAGGAGGCACGCAGCAACGAAAAGCCTGTTCTTATCAAAGCCCGTAAATTAGCATCGGAGCTTGGCCTTGATATGAAAGTGGGAGATGTTGAATACCGTGGTGATGGGAAAAAAGCCATATTCTACTATATTGCCGATGGCCGTGTCGACTTCAGGGAGCTTATCAGGCACTATGCACGTGAGTTCAGGATTAAGATTGAGATGAAGCAGATAGGTGCCAGGCAGGAGGCAGGACTTGTGGGCGGGATCGGTTCATGTGGAAGGGAATTGTGCTGTTCAAGCTGGCGTACCGATTTTTCCAGTATCTCATCGGATGCCGCCCAGAAACAGGGTCTTTCTGCTTCAGCACAACGATTGGCAGGTGCATGCGGCAAATTGAAATGCTGCCTGTTGTATGAGCTTGATTCATACATGGAAGCACGTCAGGAATTCCCTGAAGAGCTGATGTATCTTGAAACTGCAAAAGGACTGGCCAAACCATTAAAGACGGATTACCTCAAAAAGGAGATCTGGTTCTCTGTGGCCGGGGATGTAACGACAGGTGCATTTGCGCTTTCTCTTAAGGAGGTAAAAGACATTATTCAGAAAAACAAGAGAGGCATTAAGCCTGAGGTAAATCAGCAGAAGCAGGTTGAAACAGAGGAACAGGGCTACCAGTTGATGAACAATGAACGCATCGACAGGTTTGAGGAAAAGAAACCACGCAAGAAAAATAACCGCAGGAAATCGGGCAAAAACAAGAAGATAAAACTAACAAAAGAATAGGGTTCTAGTTTTCTGCCCCTATGTAATGATTGATTTTTATCTTTAGTTCCTTCAGGGGAACAGGTTTTGACATGTAATCATCACATCCGGCGTTGAATGCCTTATCTCTGTCTTCTTTCATTGCAAAAGCAGTCTGTATGATGACAGGAATATCAGGGAATTCCGATTTTATGATCCGTGTGGCCTCAAAACCACTCATGTCGGGAAGCTGTACATCCATCAAAATCAGATCGGCCCGGTTTCTGCGCAAATACTCTATTCCCCTAAGCGGGTGAACAAAATTGATATTCTTGCAGCCCAATAAATCAGAAACTGTTTTGATGTATTCAATACTTACCGGATCATCTTCAAATGACACAATCACCCCTGCCTTTGGTTTAACCTCCACGTCAACAGAGCGGGTTTCAATGACAGGCCTGTAACTGACCCTTTCTTTACCAATCCCCGGCAAAGAGACATAAAAGGCAGAACCCTGCTGAGGTTCTGATTTAACCCAAACCTTCCCTCCCAATCTTTTAACAATACCGGCAACTATAGGCAGTCCGAGGCCAGTACCTTCATATTGCCTTGAGAATCCTTCCTCCACCTGCCTGAAGTTTTCAAATATTACCCCTTGTTTACTCTCTTCAATCCCAATTCCGCTGTCCTTGACAAACAGGACAATATCCCCATCTTCGGAATCAAGGCATCCGAACTCGATATATCCATATTCGGTATATTTAAATGCATTGTCGAGCAGGTTCTTCAAAATCTGGAACAATCTGTTTTTATCGGAATTTATGACATTACTGCACGAACTGCTGCAGTTCATAAGCCTGAACTTAATCCTGCCCAGTTGATCCTTCTTCTGTTCCCTGAAAAGGATTTGTAACTCCTGGAGCAATTCACAAAGATTAAAACTGGAATATTCTATTTTAAGCTGATTCGACTGAATCAGTGAAATATCAATAATATCATCAATTACAGCAGTAAGGCGCTGGCCACAGACCTCAATCATTTTCCCATAATATTCGAGCTGTTCACCTTTAAAACTACCTGAGCAGATAAAACTTGAAAATCCAAGTATCCCATTGAGGGGAGTCCGGATCTCATGGCTCATATTGGCCAGGAAGAGTGATTTCAGACGATCACTTTCCTCTGCCTTAAGCTTGGCAGCCTCAAGGTCCTGCTGTATCTTTTTAATTGCGGTAATATCGCGTCCAATACCCACAAGCCCTGTCACCTGTCCTTTATCATCCTTTAGCGGAATCTTGCTTGTCAGTGTCCAGCGCTTCGGATAACCAGGCAGTTCTTCTTCCCGGTTGATAACAGAAACACCTTCTTCGAGAACCTTTCTGTCATCTTGCATATATTTTTCTGCTATCTCTGCAGGATAAATATCGTAATCGGTTTTTCCCAGCACATGGTTAACGTTATCAGCACCACAATTGACAGCATCCTGTTCGTTGGCAACAATTTTCCGGTAATTCTTATCCTTCATATAAATGGCATCGGGGATATGCTGAATAAGTGTACTGAAAAGATTATTGGTTTTCTGCAATTCGATTTCTACATTTTTCGTTGCAGTGATATCCTGAATTGTGCCTCTCAGATAAAAACCCTTCGCTCCTTCGTGACTGTCGGGCTGACAGATAACTTCGACCCATTTATTGCCACCCTGCGGCATCCTGATTTTAAACTGTAATTCAAAAGCAATTCCTTTTCTCAGTGCCTGCAGAGCTGAATTGCAAAATACACTATAATGATGACTGTCGAGGTATTCTTTAAAGTCACGGAATCCTGCCGTGGCAGGAATTTCTATTTTGTCAAGGATTTGCACTACCTGGTCGGATACCTGCAGTTTTCCCGTCACAGGATCATACTTCCAGTTGCCAATGCGCGCAATCTGCTGGGCAAATCTTAAATCATTGTTACTTTCCTGCAGTGCCTTCTGGTAGTAGGTGGTTTCAGTGATATCGTGGACAACCCCAAATACCATCTGCTTATCAGCTCTGAATTCAGCAAGCGAATGAATCTGCCGGATTTTACCATCGAGGGGCCTTTTGATTTCAAAATAATTATTAAAAACTTCTCCTCCTGTGATAAGTTCATGGTAATCATTTAAAAATTCCTCCTGGTACCGTGGTAAAATGATAGAATGTATTTCATCCAGATGCCACCCTGACTTATCAACTCCGTAAATCTCCATAGCCCCTTTGGAAAGCAATACTTCTTCTGACACTGTATTGACTTCCCATGAACCGAATGAAGCAAGTCTCTCAGCCCTCTGCAACCGTTTATTGTTTATTTTTAATTCCTTTGCAGCTGTTTTTTCCTTTGTTATATCTGTGTAACTGGCAATGATGAGCGATCCCCCCAGTGATTTAACATTCGCCTTGTAGAATTTTTTTTCTGAACCCTCACCTGCTTCCAAAATCAGGTTTTCACCATTTTCAGGATGTATTGCCTGCTGGCAGAAGCAACAGGTTTCACTATGCATGCATGGTTCATTTTTTTTGAATAACTGCTGAAAGCATGGTCCCTCACCTGCTGCTGCCTTCGGATTATTTGTATGAATGATTGTTTTAGTATCAACATCAATGATGAAATAATGGAAGGGTAATGCATCCAGTACATCTTCTGCTTTCATTTATTCTCTCTCCAACTTTCCGGGTTTGTAATAGCCTAGTCGCGGTATCTCTTTGGTCAGGCGACTTGTAAAGATACATTTTCTTTTGAAAAATGCAAGGCAGGAGAACCTCCTCTTAAAAAATATGATTATTTATAGTTGCTTCCTGATATTTCCCTTAAAGTTCTTAAAAACTTCTTCTCCGACTGTAATTTCATCAAATATCTCCCTGATTATCTGATGTGAAATTTTTTCAAAATCTTCAGGCCTGGGCAGTACAAGAATCCCTCCCAGTTCAACAGCTGCCGGGCCAATGATAATCTGATCCTTCCCTTGATTGAAAAAGTGTGATGGCCTTTGTTTTGCCCTGGGGAAAATTATCAATCTCCATTTATTATTATCATAATACGATAAAATGTTTAGCATTGGTTCATGATTGTGTGAAGGCAGGATTTCAAGCAGAATTTTAAAGGCTTTTAAAATGAGTTCCTTATTTTTTGATTTAATGGAAACAAACCGCCGCAGATAATTTTCAACCGCATAGATCTTAAGGTGGTTATCATTAAACAAAGTTTCAGAGTACTGACGCTCCAACAATTCAATTTCTTTTTCCAAAGGCAAAAGGCCTTTGTTTCCCGCCTGAAAATGAAAATGGTCAGGGGCAGAAGCACCACATTCTGGTCCATTGTAAAATACTACCATATCCGGAAGATTACGGCTTAAGTCAAGCATATCGCCAAGAAATCCATCTATTTCCTGAGGTAAGTGCCGTAAATGAGGAATTGTCAGGTGCCATTGAAAAATGGGAAATGGATTGGAGAGTATGATATAATTGTCTGCATATAAAATACCTTTTTGTGCTTCGGGCAGGTTTTGCATACACAAAAAGCAGGGGCGGCTTTGAATGCTCCTGGCATCGGTTTGTGCAGCCGATGACCTCATCCGTCCGGGATTATGCTGAGCTACAATCTGGAAGTGTCCGAAATCAAATATTCTTGTTTGCACTTTGCTTAAAGCAGCATAGTTGGCTCCAGCCAGGGGCCATGTAACACCCTGCTGCTTAACCAGTGTATACGCCTGTTGACTGATGGTTTCTGCCGGGCCATATTCCGCCAGCTCTTCCTGCCGAATCAGTATTTCATCAATCATATTAAAGTTTTTGGTCCTTCATCTTCTGCCTTGCCATCAACTCGATTGTCCTTATCCGGTCCTTGTAGTGGTTATGAGCATTCAGCCGGGCGATATCGAGTGAAGCATCGGTATTGTCTTCCCAGCGGCGGCAAAGGTAAACCGGTTCATAAATCCTGCCGATCTTCCAGGTACGCGAGATTGCCAGCCCCACTGCATAATCTTCCCCGTAGCTGACATTCGGTACTGTAATTTCCCTGAGTACAGGTGTAAAAAACGCACGCGGAGCACCCAGTCCGTTAATGCGCAGGGCATTATTCGGCCCGTTATCAGGGGTCCACTCCCTGTGGTCTATAACACCCGGAGGAATTTCTTCAAGTTTAAAATCAGTCATACGGTAACTGCCTATCACCATGGCACAATTTTCCTGATAAAACTTGTCAACAATCAACTGCAGCACATTATCACCTGCATACAGGTCATCGCTGTCCAGTTGAACCGCAAACCTTCCACACCCCTTGTGAAAGATTCCTTCATTCCAGCAGCCTCCTATTCCCAGATCTTTTCGCTCAGGAATAATATGCACCAGTTTTCCTTCCTTGCCATAATCCTGAAGTATTGCGGTGGTACCATCGGTGGAAAAATTATCCACAACAATCAGGTTGAATGCAAAGGTTGTTTTCTGTCTCAGAACCGACTCAACCGCATCCTTTATTGTCTTTGCACGATTCCTGACCGGAATGATTACAGAGGCTTCAACAGGGAAATCATCTTCCTTTAACCTGACTTGTTTAAATGGTGGAGAGAGCAATGCACCTATTTTCTCCAGATGCCGGGTACAAACCTTTTCCATTTCAATCTGCTTGTCACGTGCTGAGGCACTCACATAATCGAACTGCTTTTCTCCCGATTTCCTTAAATCGGATTCTACCATTGATGAAAGAAATTCGGGTATGTAAACAATGCTGCCCAGTCGGGAGGCATGCAGCCTCAGAGAATAAAAACCGGCATGGGCGTATTGCTCTTCTGCAAAACTCTTAAGTACATCAGTCCTGAAAAGTTGAACCGGCCCGAAATTAAAATCATCACGAAGACTTCCATGCTGATAGTCAATTAATGGAAATAATGTTTCCGCACCATTTTTTATTTCACGGTATGCAGCATATACCATTGCTGCAGAAGTATCGGATGCAACCCTTAACATCCGGCTGATTGCAAAACTACCCATTTCCACCCGACTATTCTGCAGAACAATAAGAGAATAGGCCGCCTTTGCATGCTGTGCAAGCTGCATGAAGGTTGATGTTGAATACGGATTTTCAGTAATGATTACAACTGCCCCCTCAACATCAAGTTTCTCAGGTGCAATGACATAAACTTCATTGACAAATTCCCCGGATCTCAGTTGTGAAACAAAATTTCGTGTCTCCTCCTGACCATTGTAGGCTATAAAACAATCAGCTTTATTCATAAGAAATAATTTACTTTTCATTTAAAGTGGGATAAAGATACAGATATTTATGATTTAGGCAGTTATGGCTGCATTCCTGAACATTTGATTTCAGGAGCCTGAATTTGGCAGTTAAATGATATTTTACAGTTGGGTAATCACTTAAATTCATCTGATTTAAATAGTTTTGCAAAAGTTAATGATTAATTGAAAACAGCATTAGTCTTTGAGGTTCATGAGAAAGGTTTTTTTTAATAAGATTTTGCTTCAAATAATCACAGCAGCTGTAATGATTGGGCTGGCGGTTTTCTTCATCATTCATGAACGACTTGAAGTTTTGAAAATCGGGGAACAGCTATTGCAAAGCAATATCTGGTATATCCTTCTTGGAATTATCATGACAGGTGCTTTTTTATTGCTGCAGGCAAAAATGTATGTGCACAGCTTTCTTTCAGTTGAAGAAAGATTGCCCCTCCCTGCAGCATTGCGATTATTTCTGAAGAGAAATCTTGTAAGTATATTTTTACCGGCAGGAGGACTTTCTTCGCTGGCTTTTTTCTCCAAAGAACCTGGGAATCACAATATATCAGCAACAAAAACACATCTGGCCTCAACGCTTTTTGGATTTGTAAGTATTCTGTCGGTGGTATTGGTTGCAATTCCGGTTATGGGCATAGCTTTTCTTTTAAACGGACTTCGTAAACCAGAACTTCTGGGTTTTGTGTTTCTCATGATACTGACCCTCGGACTGTCGGTCATTCTGTATTCCATATCGAAAAAAGGAAGGGCATATCAGTTTCTCGCACGCATCAGGCCATCCATGGCAACCTTTATGGATGAAATCGTGTCACAGAAAATTGTCAGGAAGCATTTCGTACTAATCCTGTTTTACTCCACATTAATTGAAATTGTTGGCATCATGCATCTTTACACAGCCATGCTTGCATTGGGATATGACCCTTCATGGCCAGCTGCAATCATCGGGTATGTAGTTATGATTATCCTGCTCCTTGCCTCACCTTTTCTGCGCGGATTGGGCGCAATTGAGGTTTCACTTACTTTTATTCTCAGCCAGTTTGGGTTTCCCCTAATCGCAGCCACCTCAGTTGTTTTGCTCTACAGGTTTTTCATGTTCTGGCTCCCGCTGCTGGCAGGAATTGTAAGCTTTATCCCCATACGGTACCGACTGTTTCCGGGAGTCATCCGTTTGGCGGAAAAACAGAAGGCATAATTGTCGGCTTGCAGGGACTCGAACCCTGGACCCGCTGATTAAGAGTCAGCTGCTCTA
>OBJA01002344.1_pt1 | contig 11078 bp, 9 predicted proteins | sample 1519751 | NCBI WGS metagenome assembly OBJA01 (sample SAMEA3881238, study PRJEB22517) | soil metagenome | biome: lake sediment; feature: soda lake sediment; material: sediment, water from around vicinity | place: India | collected 2013-12-23 | depth 3 m
ATTAAAAATTTGTTCTCACAATTTGAAGCCGCAGCCTCGGAATTGGAAGGTGTTGAATGTTGGAGTGCAAGGGAATTACAGGATTTGTTAGGATATAGTAAATGGGAAAACTTTGAAAAAGTAATTCAAAAAGCAAAAGACGCCTGTAAAAATGCTGGTGGAGAAGTGGATTATCATTTTCCTGACGTCAGGAAAACGATACCAATGCCAAAAGGGGCTGAAAAAGAGATAGATGATATTTTATTAACTCGCTATGCCTGTTACCTAATTGCTCAAAATGGCGACAGTCGTAAAGAGGAAATAGCATTTGCTCAAAACTATTTTGCGGTGCAAACACGTAGAGCCGAATTAGTTGAACAACGATTGTTGGAATTTGAACGAGTAAAAGCACGTGAAAAGCTAAGCCAAACAGAAAAACAACTTTCAGGAATATTGTATGAAAGAGGTGTTGATAGCCAAGGATTTGCTATTATCAGAAGTAAAGGTGACCAAGCTCTTTTCAGATTAAATACCCAAATGCTAAAACGGAAAATGGGTGTACCTGCAAGTCGACCAGTTGCAGATTTTTTACCTACTATTAGTATAAAAGCCAAAGACCTTGCAGCAGAAATGACTGGGTTAAATACACAAAGTAAAAATCTGAAAGGACAAACGAAAATTGAAAAAGAACATATTGATAACAATTTGGCTGTAAGAAAGATGCTTACACAAAGAGGAATAGTGCCAGAGAATTTACCTCCTGCCGAAGATGTAAAGAGACTTCAACGGAAACTTGACGGAGATGAGAAAAAACTATTAAAAGGTACAAAAAAGAAAAAATGACGAAAGACGAAGAACACCAGGCATGCACATGGTATAGTGCATGCGGGTTTCAGAGGTATTTGAGCGTTTGTAGCTCGTAAAAAAGATCGGTGTAAACAGATAGGAAATCGCCTCGTAATCCCGCACGACACATTACCATCAACCGTTGTTAGTTCTAAAAACACATGGAAATAGAATCAACATTCGAGATTCCGCAATTTTAGGAACACTTGGGTGCTCAAAACTTACTATAACCGTGAGCGCACATGCTGAAATGGGAAAGATTTGTACTAAATGCGGTAGCATAAATTGGAGTACTTGGATATCTTCTTCAACAGGTAAGATTCATTATTATTGCAAAACATGTAGACAGAATAGAGCAAATACCTATACGAATAGGAAAAAGAATGCCGATGGAATGCATACGAAATCACAGTGGGAAAAGAAATTATGGCAATATGATAGGTGTCCTAAATGTGATCGTCAATGGAATGCTATTCCCCTTAGACCCGATAAACGATATAAATACGTGTGGACAAAAGACCATATTGTGCCATTAAATCAAGGTGGCACAGATAATATTGAGAATATTCAACCATTATGCTATCAATGTAATTTCGGTAAACGCTAGCAAAAGGCCGATCCGGTCTGCCATCCTGATCCTGTTGCATCCGGATTTTTAATCCGCGTTTGACAAAAAGAACGAATAAAAAATAGGCGAACGATAAAACAATTGGAAATGAAACGAAAAATAGTACTGATCGTGTTTGTTTTAATTTCTGCGCCCCGGGTTTTAAATGGTCAAATCATCGACAGTTATGGAATCAACCTGGGAGTTTCTTACTCCACCCAGCTATGGGATTATCAATCAGTCCCGATTAATCTGGACACCTATTATAAAGCCGGATTAATGGCCTTTATTCAGGCCGAAAAAGCGGTCAGCAAGCGCTTCGCTTTACGGACGGAACTGGGATATATACAAAAAGGATTTAAGAATAAGTTTGAGTGGATGTCTGCTGACGGAGCTTCTGCCCACGTGAATAAAGACAATGTGGTTTTACATGACCTGGCACTCAATCTTGCGCTAAAAGTGAAACCATACGAATCTGATTACTCCCCGTATCTAGTTGCCGGGTTTAGGGGCGACTATCTGATTGCATACCAGGACGTCGTCATTGAAGAACCAGAGTCGGGTTTAACATGGCATCTGTTTGAATCGGCAATTGAAGAATTTAACAAGTTGAATGTTGGCGGCTTGTTGGGAATCGGGATAGAATTTAAAAAGTGGTTTTATCTCGAGTTGGAGTACAATCCCAACCTCACTAAAAATTTTAAAGGCGAGTTTTTACGCATCAGGGACAATTGTTGGGGGGTGAAGCTTGGACTGAACATGAACAAACTGGTTAAATTATAAGCACGGGGCCGCAGGTCTGAAAAAAACCGGGAAAACCTTCCAGCAGGTAGTTTCCCGGTTTTTTGATGTCCTTCTGCTGAATGGCTTTTAAAATTCCAGTTCCATGGCATAATTGACCGGAACCGCTTTGCCGTGTTGTTTACCGGGGGTCCATTTGGCCATACCGGCGGCAACGGCGGTTACCGCTTTGGCTGCGGTGTCGGTGGTTTTATTCAGTACCCGGATGTTGGTTACTTCGCCTTTCGCATTCACCGTAAAACCGACCGTGGCTTTCCCTGAAAGGTCTTTTGTTTTTCCTTTCAGTTCTTTCTGTTTGGCTTTGACATATTGGCCCAGGCCATAGTGTCCCATGGGATAAGCAGGCAGTTCCTCAACGATTGTGAAGATCTCTCCTTCGGTTACCGGAGCCGGGGGAGGCGGTGGCGGCGGGACATCGTCTGAAAAGTCGGTACTGATGGTGATTACCGCTTTCTTCATGATAAATTTAAAATCCACGGCTTTGTCATCCGAGATGTTCGCTTCATTTACGGCGGTTTCGTAGCCCACGAAGGATGCCACCAACGAATATTCGACATTTTTGGGGGCTTTCAGTTCAAATTTGCCTTCCTGGTTGCTGGTAGTGCCAACGGTTGTTCCCCGAAGGACGATTGAAGCGCCGGGAAGCGGTTCTCCCTGTTCGTCAACAACCGTTCCGCGGAGGGTGAGATCACCGTCGGTTTTCATACTTTTTACGTTATATAACTTCGTTTCGCTTGTTTTCTTTTCCTGCGGTTGATACTCAGGTTCGGCAAAAGCAACGAGCAAAACAGCCAGCGCCGGAACGATCCAGGCCATCCGGAGCAGCTTCATTTTAGGTGTTTTTTGTTTTGTCATCATTTTTAAACGGGTTGGGCCAAGGGCAAAAGTCAGGCTGTTGGTCAAACCGATCACCTGCATACCCATTAGCTGGTTAACTAATAACGCCTGATACCTGACTGCTGAATGGCCCCGGGTAAGTACACCCTGATCGGCCAGGTATTCATGGTTTTGTTTGATGGCGCGCCCAAAAAGCCAGATAATGGGATTGAACCAGTAAATGACTGTGAACGCTTCTATAATAAGCAGATCGATCCAGTGACGTTCGCGAATGTGCACTTGTTCGTGAACCAAAATGTCGCTGAGTTCTTCCTGTTGATGATATTCGGGATTAAAAAAGATGTGGTTGAAAAACGAAAACGGGTATGGGAAAATCTTGTTTTCATGCAGGTAAAAACCTTTCGTTTTTGGCACCCGGTTTTTCAGGATGATGCGGAGAAGGCTGCGGCTCTGCATCAGTGACCTCAGTAAAAAAAACAAAAGGCCGGCGAAATAAAACCAAAGTACGGCTTGTTTCCAGCTAAAGCCGGCTTCTTCAGAAACAATCGGTGTTTCGGTTTCTTCCGGAGTGAATTGGCTGTCATCAGTTTCTTCCGGTGTGAATTGGCTGTCAGCCGTCACTTCCATGGCTGGTACAGGAGGCAGGCTGACTTCGTATTTTACATGAAAAAGCGAAACGAGGAGGCCCATCAAAAGTGCAGCCAGCAGAAAAATCCGGTTGGCCCTGAAGTGGGTCGTATTTTTCAGCAACAGCCAGTACAGCCCATAAAAAATGCTGATGGCCAGCGAACTCTCACCTAAAAACTGAAGCAGCCTTTCCATTTTTTAGTCAGTTTGAGGATTGTCATTTTTTAGTTCTTCTTCGGCCTGTTTTAAAATGGCTTCCAGGTCGGCAATATCCAGTTGGTTTTCCCGTGCAAAAAAGGTGGCCATTTTCGGGAACGACCCGTTAAAATAGTTCTTCAGCAAGGATGAAAACTGAAACTTGGTGTAGTCGGTTTTACTGATCGCCGGAATAAACAAATTGGTGTTGCCCACTTTCCGCCGTTCAACAAAGCCTTTTTTCTCCAACACAGTCAACACCGTCGCCACGGTGGTGTATGCAGGTTTTGGCTCGTCAAATTGGTCAACAACATCTTTTACAACCGTTTCGTTGAGTTTCCACACAATTTGCATCACCTGTTCTTCGGCTTTTGTCAGCTGTTTGAGTTCCATTTCTTTTTTGATATTGAAAATTCTACTACAAATATAGTAATAGAAAATGAAATGCAACTACTTTCATAGAAAAAATACTATAAAAATAGTAGAAGGAAGCATTTTTGGGAGCCAGGGTTGGTACGCCGGGATTAGAACCCCAATGGGTGAAGGTATTCAGCGATAAAATGACAACACAGCAGGCCGGAATATCAATACCTGCTGCCTTATTTTTTGCTGAATGCCACAAAATCGCGTTGTGATTTCACCAGGTTGATCGAATGCAGAATCAGGTTTTTTGTTTCTTTGATCACATTAAAAAACAGCAACGAATTGCGGGTACTGACATCTTTGTTTTTAATCCGTTTAATCTGTTTTTTCTCCAGGGCCGTCAGTTTGTCGGTCAGTGAGTTTTTCAGGTTAAGGATGTCTTCAAACTTTTCGAATTTGTCTTCTTTAACCAGGTGAAGCGAAAGGTTGAAAAACTGGTCTACATCGTTGACCAGCTGGCCCATTTCTTCGAGCTGGGCTGCAATAAACGGCTTGTGGTTGTTGTTGAGGTGGGTGTAAAGCGGTTCGACCAAAAACCGCAGCGAATGCGCAATTTCACGCTGGTAATCGACAATTTGTACATAACAGTGCCCGCTTTCCATTGACTCCTGCTGGAGTTTCTGGATGGTGGGAATCACTTTTTCCTTGGCTTTTTTTACCTTTTTCTGGTTCTTTTTATTCAGTTCGAGCGATTCCTTCAGGTGGGCGCGGTCTTCATTGATAAAACTTTCAATACCAACCGAATAAATCTGATTGGCGTTAATGATGGTGTTCACCACCTGTTTGGTCGTTTTCTCAATCACCTTGTCCGAAATATCAATAGATTCTTCCTCCTCTTCTTCTTTTTCGGCCGAGCGCCTTTTAAAAATAAAAGAAGTGCGGACAACCATAAAAATGGCGATCGCTATAAAAATGAAGATCATAAAGTTGCCGCCAAGCGAAATCACCCAGGCAATAAAACCGGCCACGCTAAAAGCAACCAGGGCGGTCATAAACCAGCCGCCAATGACTGTAAAAACCCCCGAGATGCGGTAAACAGCGCTTTCCCTTCCCCATGCCCGGTCGGCGAGCGAAGTTCCCATAGCCACCATAAAAGTGACGTAGGTTGTTGAAAGGGGCAACTTCAGCGAGGTACCAATCGAAATCAGGATGCTGGCAACGACGAGGTTCACCGAAGCCCTGATTTTGTCAAAAGCCGGTTTGTCTTTTTCGGTTTGCGTTTCTTCGATATTTGGTAAAAATCGTTTGTCGAGGGTTTTTATAACGGCTGGCGGAACGATAAAACGGATGCCTTTGTTAAGCGAAATGGTTGATCTGACCAGGGCGCGCGAAAAGATGGAGGAGCCAAAACGTTCTTCACCTTCGCTTTGCCGCGAGAGGTCAACCGTGGTGGCAACCACCGAACGGGCTTTGCGGGAGGTAATCAAGGTGATGATCATTACAAAACCGGCGATGGCAAGCATGTAGGTTGGCGTTGCCACTTTTGCCCCCAACACGCCCATTTGATAAGCTTCGGGTGAAGGGGAGCCATCAGCCATCCAGGCTTTAAACGATTCGAAACCTGCCAGCGGAACACCGATGAAATTGACCAGGTCGTTCCCTGCAAAAGCCATTGCCAGACCGAAAGTCCCTACCAGAACAATCACCTTCGGAATGTCGATGGTAAAAACCAGGTATAAAAACTGGAGGGCTACCGTCCATCCCACAAAGCTGTACAGCAGGATCTTTACCATGTTTGTATCAAGGTAATCAATCATTTCGGCTGACATGAAGGAGGCGCCTTTTGCTCCTTTGATGATCATGAAATAGGTCATAGCTGCAATGGCGAGCCCGCCATAAATAGCGCCAAAATATTTTAATGTTTTGTTGTATCTGAAAGAAAAAATGACGCGGGCCACGTACTGAACGAGCACTCCGAAAGTAAAGGCGATGACGACCGATACCAAAATTCCGGTGATAATGGCCAGGGCTTTTTCTGAATTAATGTACTGGTTTAATGCAACTATTGACTGTCCTGCAGCAACAATTTTTACCAGCGACACTGCTACGGCAGCGCCCAATAATTCAAAAACAATCGAAACAGTTGTGGAGGTGGGCAAGCCGAATGTGTTGAAGAGGTCGAGCAAAATGACATCGGTGATCATGACGGCCATAAAAATGACCATGATTTCGGCAAAGAAAAACTTGTCGGGGTGGAAAATACCGTTACGGGCAACTTCCATCATCCCGCTTGAGAAGGTTGCCCCTATCAATACGCCGAAGCTTGCAACAGTAAAAATGATCCACTTGGGAGCAGCTTTTGATCCAATAGCTGAGTTGAGGAAGTTAACAGCATCGTTGCTTACCCCAACAACCAAATCAGAAATAGCCAAAGCGAACAGAACGATTACCAGAATCAGATAAAATTGGTCCATTTTATAAAATTATAAATGACTGGGCGCAAAATTAGTGCTAAGTAACAAGTTGACATCCCAAGTCTATTAAATTAAAGTTAACTAACCATCAAATTACCATTAATGATCTGTCGGGCAAAATTTTATTCTAAATTTATCGGGCAAATATTAAATGTCACTATGAAAACCAATTCTCCCCGAAAACTTGCGTTTTACCTCGCCCAGGCAATCACCATCATCACCATCCTTTTTGTGCTGGCTTTTTCGCTGACCTGGTTTTCAGGCGTGTTTAACCTGATCCTGATCATCTTCTACTTTGCCATCGTTTATTCCCTCATCATCTACATCATGCGTAAATACATCGACGACAAAATCGAACCAATATATAAAATTATCAGGGAAATGCCCGTACTTGGCAAAAAGATAAAAAAGCAGGAAGGGAAAGTTGACCTCATATCCACTGCCCGTCAGGATGTTGAGGAATGGGCAAAAAATCAAACCGAAGAAATTGCCCGGCTTAAAGATCTGGAACGGTACCGGAAAGAGTTTGTGGGAAATGTGTCGCACGAACTGAAAACGCCGATTTTCAACATCCAGGGTTATATTTTGACATTGCTCGAAGGTGGGATTGACGACCCGAAAATCAACAAACTTTATTTGCAAAGAACCGAAAAAAGCATCGACCGGATGATTTCGATTGTTGAAGATCTGGAATCAATTACCAAGCTTGAGTCGGGTGAACTGAAGCTCAAGCTGGAAAACTTCGACCTTGTTAAAATGGTTGACGAAGTTTTTGAGCTGGAACAAATGATGGCGTCGGAAAGGAAAATACAGCTATCGTTTAATCGTCCGGAAAAACCGGTGATGGTACGTGCTGATAAAAAACGAATCATGGAAGTAATGACCAACCTGGTGGTCAACGGCATTAAATACGGCAAACGGAAAGGTCATGTAAAGGTGTCGTTTTACGATTTAAACAACAATCTGATGGTTGAAGTTGCCGACGATGGTTTTGGGATTGAAAAGCACGATTTGCCGCGTATTTTCGAACGTTTTTACCGCGCCGACAAATCTCGTTCGCGCGAACAGGGAGGGACCGGGCTGGGCCTTTCAATCGTGAAACACATCATTGAAGCCCACGAACAAACCATTAATGTTAAGTCTGTGGTTGACGAAGGGACAACTTTTACTTTCACACTTGAAAAAGCCAAATGAAAATTGTAATTTTCGTTTCATTTCAGGATAAAAATTAATTAACGTGCTATTCACACTACGATGCTACTTTAGCAGAGGCCAATACAACCGATATGAATGATACAAAGTACAAGATCTTGTTAGTTGACGACGAAGTTGACATCCTTGAGTTTATCAGTTACAACCTCGAAAAAGAAGGCTATAAAGTTTACACGGCGCAAAATGGCCTGGAAGCCATTAAGCTGGCCGAAAAGAAAATCCCCGACCTGATCATCCTCGACGTGATGATGCCTGAGATGGACGGGATTGCAGCTTGTGAAGAAATCCGCAAAATTCCGGCGCTGCAAAGCTGTGTCATCGCTTTCCTCACCGCCCGCGGCGAAGATTATTCGCAAATTGCAGGTTTTGAAGCCGGCGCCGACGACTACATTACCAAACCGATCCGGCCGAAAGTGTTGGTCAGCCGGGTAAAAGCGTTGCTGAAAAGAACCGGTGGTGCTGTAACACCCGAGCAGGCTGTTGAAAGCCCGAATACCATTACGATCGGTAACCTGGTCATCGACAAAGAACGTTACCTGATCAGTTCTGAAGGCAAAGAGATGATCCTGCCCAGGAAAGAATTCGAGTTGCTCTCGCTGTTGGTGTCGAAACCCGGAAAAGTATTCACCCGCGAAGAAATCTACTATTCGGTTTGGGGCGACAATGTGGTTGTGGGCGACCGCACCATCGATGTTCATATCAGGAAATTGCGCGAAAAAATTGGTAACGACCACATCCGGACGCTCAAAGGTATCGGGTATAAATTTGTGGAATAGTTACAGGAAGATAATCACCAGGTAATTGACGGCGAAACCCACCAGAAAACCGGCATAAACCTGCAACGGATCGTGTTTATCAAGGATTAACCGTGATGCCCCAAGCAAACCAGCAATCCCGATCAACCCGCTCAATAACAGCGAGGTGTTCAACCCGAGACGTAATGACAGGGCCAGAATTGCGCCAATCAAACCGCCGATTCCTGCCATGTGGTTGCTAATTTTCCATTTCATCGAAATGAGCATCAACAGAGTGATTACCAATATGGTTGACAGCAGGAAGATGCGGTAAATGGGATACACCGGCAGTTTGCCCAAATAATAATACCCGAGGTAATAATAAACGGCACTAAACAAAAGCGGGATTACCCGGTCGGTGGCCGCCGTCATTTTCGCGTTGAAGCGGGGATTGAACGTGAGCAGGCCCAGACTCAGCGCAGGAAGCAGGCAGGTGCTCATAAAAATGATCAGCAGCAGGAATTTTTTCGCTTCGAAAGTCAACATCGAAAAGTAAAAACCTGAATTCATCAGCAGGATAAATCCGAAAGTGGGAATGAGTAAAGGGTTGAACAGGTAGGAGAGTGCCTGCGCGAGAACCTGCTTAGTCTTCATGTTTCAATTCTTTTTACAGTTCTTTTCTTAAACGCGCCACCGGAATGCCCAGTTGTTCGCGGTATTTTGCCACCGTGCGCCGGGCAATGGGATACGATTTTTCTTTCAGGATTTTTGCCAGCTTCTCATCGGTCAGCGGGCGGCGTTTTTCTTCCCGGCCAATACAATCCTGCAGGATTTTTTTGATTTCGCGGGTCGAAACTTCCTCTCCGGTATCTTTTTGCATGCCTTCTGAAAAGAAATATTTTAAAGGAAAAATACCGAAGTGGGTTTGGATGTATTTGCTGTTCGACACCCTCGAAATAGTAGAAATATCAAGCCCGGTGCGGTCGGCAATATCCTTCAGGATCATGGGGCGCATTTTCGTTTCGTCGCCTTCTTTGAAATATTCTTCCTGAAAATCAATTATTTCCGACATGGTAATCAGCAAAGTTTGTTGCCTTTGTTTGATGGCGTCGATGAACCATTTGGCCGAATCCAGCTTTTGTTTGACAAATTGAACGGCATCCTTTTGCGTTTTTGAGGCGTTTTTTTTGTTGCTGGTATAACCTTTCAGCATGTCCATATAGGTGTTGTTCATCCTTAGTTCGGGCACGTTGCGCTGGTTAAGCGAAAGGTGCAATTCTCCGTCAATATTATCTAGAATGAAATCGGGCACGATGACCTGGTTGTTTCGGTTTTGCGGGGTGTTCACCGAACCTCCCGGCTTTGGGTTCAGTTTCAGAATTTCGGCAATCGCCTCTTTGAGTTCCTCTTCGGTTATTTCAAACTTATGAAGGATTTTGTCATAATGTTTTTTGGTGAACTCGTCAAAGGTGTGCTGTAATATTTTTGCGGCCAGACAAGTGGCATCGTTGCCTTTTTTGCGTTGAATCTGCAAGAGCAAACACTCCTGGAGTGTTCGTGCGCCAATGCCTGCGGGGTCGAAATCCTGGATGGTTTCAAGGATATGTTCCAGCTCTTTTTCACTGACTTCCATATTGAGCGAAAACGCCAGATCGTCGCTGATGGCAGCTAAATCGCGCCGTAAATAGCCGTCTTCGTCAATGTTGCCAATGATGTATTCGGCCAGCTGTTTTTGTTGCTCGTTCAACTCGGTCAGTCCCAGTTGTTCGGTCAGCGATTCGTAGAAACTGACTCCAGTAGAATAAGGGATGTCGGTTTGTTTATCGTCTTTTGAATAGTTATTGGCATTTAAGCGGTAACCCGGAATTTCGTCTTCTTCCATGTAGTCTTCCAGGGTAAACTCGTCACTTTCACTTTCGCTTTCTGTTTCATTGTCTTCGCCCTGATCGGCCGGCAGGTCTTCTTCCAGTTCCAGAATCGGATTTTCTTCCAATTCTTTTTTTATACGTTGTTCAAGCTGGATAGTCGGGATCTCCAAAAGCTTGATCACCTGGATTTGTTGTGGTGAAAGCTTTTGCAGTAATTTTTGTTGTAAACTTAATTTCTGAGACGGCATACTATCCTGTTTTTTCCAAAGTTAAATTTTTCTTTTTAAATGTTAGCAAAAAAGAGGCTGACATCAAGCCAGCCTCTTTAATACAATATCCGGGAAAGAGATTTTGTTTATTAAAACTCGGCATTTTTTGGTGTTCTGGCAAAGGGGATCACGTCGCGGATGTTGCCCATCCCGGTGGCGAACAGGATAAAACGTTCGAAACCGAGCCCAAACCCGGCGTGGGGAACAGTGCCAAAACGGCGGGTATCGAGGTACCACCACATCTCGTCAACCGGCACGTGCATTTC
>OBJA01002345.1_pt1 | contig 11078 bp, 7 predicted proteins | sample 1519751 | NCBI WGS metagenome assembly OBJA01 (sample SAMEA3881238, study PRJEB22517) | soil metagenome | biome: lake sediment; feature: soda lake sediment; material: sediment, water from around vicinity | place: India | collected 2013-12-23 | depth 3 m
GAAGAAGATCTTCCGCAGTTGTGATTTTTGCCAAAATTTCGTGTAAAATCCGTCCCTTGTTTATTTTTGTTGAAGCCGATTCGCCTTCAATAAAAAAATATTCGTTATTCTTTCGCAGGTTCAGGTAGTCATGGAAATCTGCAAAACGAAAATCATTCAATACCAGGCAATTTTCTTTCACTTTTTCTTTTACAGAAGAAGCCTTGATGTCGCCAATGGAAAGTTCCTGCTTTTCGTGGTCATAAAAATCAGCCAGGCTGGCAAAAAGCGAACGGTCGCCTTTCATAGTGAAATTGTCTGCCTGCTCCATGGCTTTTTGAAGCACATCGGCCATGTTGCCAAACTTTCCGGTTGACACCGACCAGGTAAACAGGGCTGTCCGGGCGCGGGTAAAAGCCACATAAAGCAGGTTCAGGTTGTCGATATAATTATTGATTTTTTCCTGAAAATATTCCTGAAAAAAAATCGATTCGCCCATCTTCTTTTCAAATTTGACCGGCACCAGCTCCAGTTGGTCAAATGGCGGCAGTTTTGGCTGGCACCACAAAATAGGCGCATGTTGGGCAGAAACATCAATTTTCCAATCACAAAACGGGATAAAGACGTAATTGTATTCCAGTCCTTTTGCTTTATGGATGGTTTGAATGCGGATCGCATCCAATTCTTCCGAAACGGCAACTGTTTTTTTCTGTCCCTGCTCTTCCCACCAGGTTAGAAATGCGGCAACATCCGTCGTGCGGTTTTTCATGAAGGCTGCCACCTGGTCAATAAAGGCCTGCAAATAAGCCAGTTCTTCATTCAGATCAAACAGATTGAACAACTCACAAATTTTAAAGATTACCTCCTGTATATTTCTGCCCCCGAGCGCTTCGGCAAAATAGTCGCCCTGCAAAAATTCCGTCAACAGGTTTTTTCCACCTTGCTGCTTTTCAAACCAACTCGATTCTTCCGGTTTTTCCCAGGATTGAAAACCAATTGACAATTGGCCGGTTTTGTGCGGTGCCAAATTGGGTATTTTACCCAAAGCGTGAAGTTGGGGAAACAACTGGTTGAAATAAAGATGGTTGGCCAACGCCAAGGCAACCTGGTCATTTGGATCGGCCTGCATTTGCAGCAAAGCCAGCATAAAACTGACAGCCGGCGAGTTTTTTACATACAGCGATTCGCTTGAAAGGATGTTAAAATTGTAGGCTGAAGGGGTATTTTTTTCCTGAAGAAGCCGCTCGGCGACCACTTTAGCTTCTTCTTTTTTGCGGACAAGCACGGCAATTTCGCGTGCACCGGCACCAACATCCTGTACTTTTTTGATTTGTGCCACCAAATCATCCAGGATTGATTCTTGCAAACCCTCTTTTTCTTCATCGGTTGGTTTGCTGAAAAAGCGCATTCGGATAGCCCCGTCATTGGCCGTTTCTTTTTTGGCGATTTCCTGTAAACTTTGTGCATAAATGGCCTCAATTTGCGTTGCCATTTGGTCATCTTTCAGCCTGATTTCGTCCAACTCGCCTTGTATGTGTTGTCCGAACAACTGTGGTAAAAGCTGAAAAATGCTGTTGTTGAACCGGATCACATTGCCCGTGCTGCGCCAATTTTGTTGCAAGCTTTTTTCCTCAACGCCATCAACAGGAAATTGCCCGCTCACTTTTTGTGCAAGCAGGTTCCAGTCGCCGCTTCGCCAGCGGTAAATAGCCTGTTTAACATCGCCCACCACCAACCCAAGGTTATTTTCGGCCAGCGCGTTGGTAATCAAAGGATGAAAATTTCCCCATTGCAACCCCGAGGTATCCTGAAATTCATCGATCATAAAATGATTGTAAAAAATGCCGGTCTTTTCATAAATGAAAGGTGTATCCGAACCATTGATGATACTTTTCAGCAAACTGCCGGATTCCGAGATCAGCACCACGTCTTTTTCCTGGGTTACCTTGCGCACCATTGCCTGTAAATCGACCAGGATGCCCAAAGTATATAACTGGCTGGAGATCATCCGTGCCGAATTGTATTCGTGCAGCTTTTTAAAATAGAAAGTAACCGCCTCATTCAATAAAGGCTGAAGTGCCGCCGCGGCTTCCAAAACATTGGAGCGGTCGTTTTTTTTCGTCCATGCTTCCTGGTTGTCGGCCGCTTCAACAACACGGCTGCCCGGCCAGTCTTTCAGGTTGAGATCTGCCAAACGTTGAAAAGAATTGGCGGCACCGCTTTTCCCGTATTTAAAATCATCAACCGAAACGCCATGTTGTTGCATTGCTAGCAAACCTGCCCGTCCAATCTGTTTCAGGTTATTTTCAAACTGATGGATGATGCTGTTCAACGCTGTTTTGTAGTTATTTATGAACTGTTTGTCGTTTATTTTTTCATACAGGGTGGCGTTAAGTTCCTTGAATGTCTCGTCGTAAATTTGCGCCCCCAGCCGCAGGATATCGCGTTTGAGGTTCCAGCCGCCGCCTTCCTGAATTTTTTCGTTGGCAAACTTTTTCAGCCAGTCGAGCAATTCCGGGTTGTCTTCAATAGAAAGCAACAGTTCGTCCACCGCTTCTTCCAGGATGAGATTGTCCTCCAAATCGACCTGGTAAGCCGCATTGATGCCCAATTCGCGGTTGAACGATTTGATGACGCGCTGAAAAAAGCTGTCGATGGTGCTGATCGAAAAGCGCGAATAGTCATGCAATATCCGTTTCAGGCTTTTGCGGGCACGATCGGCAACCTCCGGTTCACTGAGGTTCATCTCTTTCGCCAAAATGGCCAGGTAATCTGATTGCTTGCCCTCACCCGAAACATCCGTTAAAGAGTGGCTCAAAAGATAAAGTTCTTTGATGACCCGTTCTTTCATCTCGGTGGTGGCCTTGTTGGTGAAGGTTACCGCCAGGATATTTTTGTAATTCGATTCGTTGGACAACGCAATTTTCAGGTATTCGAGCGCGAGCCGGAAAGTTTTCCCCGAGCCGGCCGAAGCTTTATAAATTTTAAGTTGGGACATGCTTGTTTTTGATCAGAAATGAAATTCAAAAGTACGGCATCAGGTTACGCTGAACCAATTTTTTCGGTTACTATTTTCAGTATTAATTGTTCCTGGGTTTCAGCCTGAAATAATAGTTCGGTTGCTTCGTGTTTCAGTGAGGCTGCCATCGATTTGTCTTTTAAGCCATTCAGATTAATCAGCACGTTGAGAAAAGCCCCGTGAACCGCGGCCTTTGCACAAAGCGCAGCAACGCCCGCGTCGGAAACCGAATTTGGATTACCAATTTCAGCCATCGCTTGGATGGTATCCATCGATTGTAAAGCGGTTTTCATCACTTCCAAAGGAACCTGGATGGCATGGAGGGTGGCTTGCTGAATGGTATGGCTTCTTACTTCAGCATCTTCGGGGTTAGTTTTCGGCAATCCAAAAGCAGCCATGATGGTGTTAAATGCTTTGGTGTCTTCGTCAACCAAATTCAGCAATTTGTTTTGACAAGTTTTAGCTTTTTCGGCCCAGTCCGAAAATTCTTCCCAGCGATGGTCCCAGCCTCGTTTGTGGGCCGACAGGTTGGCAACCATCCCGCCCAATGCTGCTCCAAGCGAACCCAGATAGGCCGACACAGACCCGCCTCCGGGTGCAGGCGATTCGGAAGCGGTTTCTTCAGCAAAAGCCTGCAAACTTAAATCTTTCAACTTCGGCTGTCCGTCTTCCAGCAAATATTCAATGATACGTTCGCGGGGATTAAACGGCGCCAGTTCATCCAGCCCCAAAGATTTTACCGCAATTTTAATGAGTTCTGCATCGGATACGCCGGTTGACCGCTGCTGCTTACGCAGGAAATATTTGCCGGCATCGAGCATCGCCTGTAAGGGAATAACACCGACCAGTTCAGAGCCGGTAACGCGCAAGCCCCGCTTTTCGGCGCTTTTGCAAACTTCGTCAAAAGCAACATGCACCGGCGTGACGGTAATGTCGGTGAGATTCATTGAGATTTGCGCGACGCCATATTCTTCAATATACCAACCAATGGCACGTACTTTTTTCAAAGTTCCGGGAATGCGCACCGGCTGCCCGTTTTCATCAGTTACAATTTTGCCGGTTACCGGGTCGCCTTCGCGTCTGATGCGCCCGCCTTCGCGGATATCAAAAGCGATGGCATTGGCACGACGCACGGAAGTGGTATTCAGGTTGACATTGTAAGCGATCAGAAAGTTGCGTGCGCTTACCGCCGTTGCTCCCGATTTCGGATTAAAAACAGGCGTGCCAAAATCGGGGGCCCAGTTCGGGTCTTTAAATCTTTCCTGCAAACCTTCGTATTCACCCGAGCGGCAATAAGCCAGGCTGCAGCGTTCTTCGCTTTTGGCTGCATATTCGTAACAATAAACCGGGATGCTCAGTTCTTCACCAATTCGTTTGGCCAGTTGATGGGCATATTCCACGGTTTCTTCCATCGTGATGTTGGCGATCGGGACCAGGGGGCAAACATCGGTGGCGCCAAAACGCGGGTGTTCGCCGCGATGTTTGCTCATATCGATTAATTCAGAAGCTTTTTTCACACCGCGAAAAGCTGCTTCAATCACATCGCCGGGCGAACCAACAAAAGTCACCACGGTGCGGTTGGTTGCTTTTCCCGGGTCAACATTCAGCAATTTGATGCCTTCCACACTTTCAATGGCATTGGTGATTTGTTTGATGATATCAGGATTTCGTCCTTCACTGAAATTAGGTACACATTCTATGAGTTGATTGGTCATGGTTTTAGTCATTAGTCATTAGTCATTAGGAATTGGTAATTAAGTATTGGTCATTGATGGTCATTTGTTGGCACAACCTGTTCACTGATCACTGGTTATTGATATGCTCACTGAATCACCCCATCAATAATCACCGTTTCAACCGGGTTGTTTCCAAAATAATAGGGAATAGACGAGTGTGCCGGCAAATCCCTCGTAATAAATAAATTGGCTTGTTTGCCCGGACAAATGCTTCCGGCAATATTTTCGAGCCCCATGGCGTAGGCTGCGTTGATGGTGACGGCATTGATCGCTTCTTCCGGGGTCATCTTGTATTTGATGCAGGCCAGTGACTGGATAAAGTTCATGTTTCCGGAAGGAGACGAACCGGGATTGTAGTCGGAGGCCATAGCAACAGGCAAACCTGCGCGGATCATCTGCCGGACCGGCGACAGCGGCAGGTCCAGGAAAAAGGCCGCACCGGGCAGAATGGTAGGCATAGTGCCCGAACCCAGCAGCGCCTCGATTTCTGCATCGCCAACATGTTCCAAATGATCAACCGAAAGCGCCTGGTACTTAACGCCTACCTGTACTCCGCCGGTTACACCCATTTCGTTGGCATGTATTTTTGGCTGAAGGTCGTATTTGATTCCGGCCTCCAACAATTGTGCGGTTTCTTCGACTGTAAAAAAGCCGTTGTCACAAAATACATCGATATAATCTGCAAGTCCTTCTTTGTCAATTTCGGGCAGCATTTCGTGGATGATCAGATGAATATACTTTTGCCGGTTGTTTTTGTAGCCCGAAGGGATGGCATGGGCGCCCAGGAAGGTGGATTTGATCATCAGCGGGCTGTTTTCCTTTAATTGCCTGATGACACGCAGCATTTTCAGTTCCGATTCGAGGGTGAGCCCGTAGCCGCTTTTGATTTCGACGGCGGTTGTGCCCGTCATCTTTATTTCTTCCAACCGTTCCATGGCCGACTCAAAAAGTTCCTGTTCGCCTGCCTGTTCCATCTTTTTTGCCGAATTGAGAATGCCGCCGCCACGGCGCGCAATTTCCAGATAATCCAGCCCGTTGATCCGGTCGATAAATTCCTGTTCGCGGCTTTCCGGAAAAACAAGGTGCGTGTGCGGATCGCAATAGCCCGGCATGACGATCTTGCCGCTGCAGTCAATTTCCATCACCATATTGGCGCCGTCAACCACATGTGAATTAAAGTCTTTCATCAAACCGAACGACTCAATCCGTTCATCGTTAATCACCAGGTAAGCATCTTTTAAAACAGGTAATTTGGCCATTTCGGTTCCGGCAACCCAGGTTTTAGGCTTTTCCTCCACCTGTACCAGTTCCTGTATATTTTCAAGAATTAATTTCATAATTGATGTTGTACTTAATTTCAGTGACAAGTTATAAAAAGATGTCGTAGAAATAAAGTGAGAAATGACAGGAGGCGGGGAAATTTTAATTTTTCAACATTAAAAGCAGCTAATTCGTTTCAAATGTGTAGTTTAGAAGATTTTGCGAAGCACTATTTTTGTTTCTGAGAGCTAGGCAATCCGGATTGAATGAAATATCACGTTTATTCAGAACATAACCAGGGCATCCGAATAGAAAAAAAATACATGGAAATAATGGGCGACAGTTGATTCGGCAAAAAATGCCGGCAGGAAATGATCAGTTGTGGGTTAAACCTTGCGGATCCGCTTGACGACGACTTGCCCTTCGATGGTGGATTTTAACAAATAAAACCCGGGATGAATGGATTGCAGGTCGATTCCGAGTTTCTGACTGCCGGGAAATAATTCCCTTTTTTTCCACTGTTTTACTTTGTTGCCGAGAATATCAATTAATTCGAATTGGACAAAAGAAAAATCTTCAGAAAAAATTTCTATAAATAGTTGATCCTGTACCGGATTGGGATATACTTTTTCGATTCGGTATTTTTCGTTTTCAACGGGCGGGGTTTCCTGCGCGTTAAGATTCTCAAAGGAGAAGAAAAACAGTAATAATAAAAGGCTAAGTATAGTTTTTTTCATATGTCGATCACTTTTACATCCAAATCTCTCTTCACTGACAATAATTATTCCAATTGGTTGCAAAAGAAATGAAAAAAATGTCTAATTACAAATTTTTTATTAGGCCCGTTTCTGTTTTCTTTTTCATTTTCAGATGGTTTTGTGGGTGCGAGGATTATTGTCCCAAAGAAATGTATTTCAGAAATTCCTCTTTCCGGTCTTTTTCCCTGAATATGCCACTGTATTCGGCAGTGATTGTGGAGCTACCTTCGTCTTCAATCCCCCTGTGCGAAACACACAAATGTCTGGCGTCGATAAGCACGGCAACATCATCGGTTTTGAGTATTTTTTTCAGTTCGACAGCAATTTGTACCGTCAGCCTTTCCTGTACCTGTGGGCGGCGCGCAAAATAATCGACTATGCGGTTTATTTTTGAAAGACCAATAACCTGCCCGCTTGAAACATAAGCCACATGCGCTTTTCCAACGATTGGTAAAAAGTGGTGCTCGCAGGTTGAGTTGACATTGATATTTTTTTCAACCAGCATCTCGCCATACTGAAATTTATTGTCGAAAACCGAAATTGCCGGTTTGGCCGCGGGGTTTAGACCGCTGAATATCTCCCTGACAAACATTTTTGCCACGCGGCGTGGCGTACCGTTTAAACTGTCGTCGGTTAAATCCAGCCCGAGCGTATCCATTATTTCCCTGAATTTGCCTTCAATCACAGCCATTTTTTGTTCATCGTCCATCACAAACGCGTCGCTGCGTAAAGGTGTGTCAACCGAAGTGGCGATGTGGTGATCACCGAGCGTCTCCGCATCGACTGGTTTATTGACTGTTATTCCTTTGTTTAGCCCGTTGTTGTGGACTGCAGGCTGTGCAGTTTTTACGAAGCCGTTCACTTTCATCCCCGTTCCTCCTGATTAAATTGAGATATATGAAACAAGCCGGTTTTCTATTTGTTTTTGAATTATCGTAATTCTGCGTCATCGGCAGCCCCGTATATGAATGCAAGTTATACCAGACTCCGCTCGTCGGTTAGATCAGGAAGCGGACGGAAAAGGGCATTCATTGGCGACGGTGCAATGCAGAACGGATCCGATTTTTTCCACGAACAGAAATTTTTATGTTTTTTTAATATGGAAACAGTGATTAACTGACAGGGATTTAATATTTTTATAGGTGAACTTTTGATTCAATTATTTTTTCCCTTCTGCCATGAAAAATTTCTCAAAAAACACTACCATTTTACTTGTTTCCGCGACTTTTATGATGGCTTCGCTACAGGCATTTCCAGCTAAAAACAAGGCAGGTAAAAAACCGAACGTTCTGTTGATTTTAGCCGATGATCTTGGTTACGGTGATTTGTCGGTGATGGGTGGTACCGACATTCAAACCCCAAACATCGACCAGTTATTTCTGGACGGCCTTACGTTTACCAATTTTTATGCAAATTCATCGGTAGGCTCGCCTACCAGGGCTTCGCTTTTAAGTGGAAAATATCCCGGAACAGCGGGGGTGCAAGGGCCGGTGAGGGAAAATAAATCAAACAGTTGGGGACAGTTCAATTGTGATACCACACTTGCGGCACATTTTCAAACCGCTGGTTATATCACTGCATTGATCGGGAAATGGGGCCTCGGGTTCGGGTCGCCAAACTTGCCCAATGAAAAGGGTTTCGACCTGTTTGTAGGTTTTTTGGGCGACAAAATTGAGAACCATAACGCCGGCAAAACCCCCATGTATTTTAATAGCAATGCCATCGAACCGCCCGGGCATACGACTGATTTGTTTTCGGACTGGGCAGCCGATTTTATCAGGCGGGAAGAAAGCGGAGCGAAACCGTTTTTTTTGCACGTGGCTTACCATGCGCCGCAGAATTCGGCACAAGTTCCTGAAGGCTGGTTGGGAAAAGTGCAAAAAAGGCAACCCGAAATGGATCTCAAACGAGCAAAAACGGTGGCATCTATTGAATATATGGACGCAGGGATTGGCCGCATCATTGATGCATTGGGTGAAACCAACCAGCTTAAAAACACCATCATTATTTTTAGTTCCGACAATGGTGGTTTGCTTGCCGATGGCGCTTCAAACGGTATTCTTCGGGGCGGTAAACACGATTTGTATGAGGGTGGCATCCGCGTACCGGCTTGTTTATATTGGAAAGACCGGATCAAAAAAAAGAGCCAGTGCGACCAAATTGCCATGACAATGGATATTTACCCGACACTTTCAGAGATGGCAGGTTTAACCCGCGTGCCACAAATGGATGGAAAAGATTTGTGCAACTGCATTTATAAAAATGAAACATTTGCCGAAGAGCGGACCTTGTTTTGGATTTGCCGTGATGGCGGCGATTATAAAGGTGAGGCCAGCTTCGCCCTCAGGCAGGGGCCATATAAGATGATCAGAAACAGCCCGTTTGAAGATTTCAGGCTTTACAACCTGACCACTGATCCCCATGAACAAATCCCATTGAGCAAAAATTCGGAATACTACCGGAAAATGCTCCATTTGCTGGAACAGCATATGCGGGAAAACGACCTTCTTTTAAAGAAAAATAATACCGTTGAAAACTTTTGAAATCGCCAGGCATCGCTGCAATAGCTGAAGTTTGCAGATGAGACTTCCCGCGGTCATTAGCTGTAGATGGTTAGCACCAGTTTTCGTTGTCCGCCGTGGTTGCGAAATTCGCCTAAGTAAATACCCTGCCAGGTGCCTAAGTTGAGACGTCCGTTGCTGATGGGAATGGTTAGTTGGGCGCCCATCAGTGATGCTTTCAGGTGGGCGGGCATGTCGTCGCTTCCTTCGAGGGTATGGGTGTAAACCGGGTGGTTTTCGGGGATGAGCTTGTTCATAAAAGCTTCAAAATCGTCGCGTACCGAAGGATCGGCATTTTCATTGATGGTGATGCCCGCTGAAGTGTGCTTGATGAGTATGTGAAGCAACCCGGTGTCCGGCAAATTCGTCAGTTCGCGGGTAATCAGGTGGGTAATCAGGTGAAAACCCCTTCGGAACTCAGGCAACTTTATTTCTTTTTGTGTAATCATGGCAATAAATCAGTTTCCAGTTTTCAGTTTCCAGTTACTCGCGGCTTGCAGCTCATACCCTCGCAACTTTCCTACCGCATAAAATCTTTAAACGCATTATAGGTGCCCTGGTTTTGTTGCAGCTCGCGCAAGTCGTGCTGGTTTTGTTGCCATTGCACCGCCATATCCGAAAGGGTGGGGTCAGCATGTTTGAAAAACAATTTATACGATGTGCAAAAACGTGGCTTGTGGTTATCGCGCGGATCTTTGATGCGGTCTTTGGTGCAACCACCGTAACATTTGGTCAGCCACGAACATTGCCTGCATTCGCGCGGCAATTGTGCCTTAGCCTGTCCAAACACCGTTTGTTTTTTCGAATTCAGCATGTTGATGATGCGGTCGTGCATCACGTTGCCCAGTTTCCATTTCGGCTCCACAAAAAAATCGCAGCTATACACATTGCCGTTGTGCTCAACCACCACGTATGGCCCACACTCTTTCATCATGGTACATTCCGGCGCTTCCATTCCAACGTAGCTGTAAAATACCGACTCGAAATGCCTCACCGAGGTTGTTGGTTGTCCATCCTTAAAATCAGCCAGCCAGAGATCGAACAGTTTATTCAAAAAATGGCCGTAATCTTCAGCCGAAACCGAAAAATCAGCCGCTTTCGAAGGATCGTCTTTATCAGTCTCCACGATGGGAATAAACTGCATGAACGTGAGCCCTAAGTTTTTGTAATAGTTGTACAATTCCTCCGGATATTTGACCGAATGGCTGGTCACACAACACATCGCATTGGCCGAAACCCCTTCGTCGAGCAACATTTTGGCATTGTCTTCCACCCGTTGGTGTGTTCCTTTCCCGCCCTGGTCATAGCGAAAATGGTCGTGGATGTGTTTTGGGCCGTCGAGCGAAATGCCGACCAACCAGTCAAACTTTTTGAGGAATTTGGCCCAGTCGCGGTTCAGCAAAAGCCCATTGGTCTGAAGGCCGTTACCAACCATTTGCCCGTGTCCGTATTTCATTTCCAGTTCAATGGCGCGCTGGTAAAACTCCAGCCCCATCAGTGTAGGTTCTCCCCCTTGCCAGGCGAGTGAAACATTGTCGCCCGATTGTTGCATCACCTGCCTGATGGTTTCTTCCTGAACCTGCGGGCTCATGCGGTGTGTTTTACTTTGCTGGAACAAAGCCGATTTTTCGAGGTAAAAACAATAGGTACAATTGAGATTACAGTCAGGCCCCGAGGGTTTTATCAATACTGAATTTAGTGGTTTAAATTTATTTGCCATTGTTGATGCTTATCTTATCCGCAAAGGCAAACTTAGCAAAATATT
>OBJA01002346.1_pt1 | contig 11069 bp, 7 predicted proteins | sample 1519751 | NCBI WGS metagenome assembly OBJA01 (sample SAMEA3881238, study PRJEB22517) | soil metagenome | biome: lake sediment; feature: soda lake sediment; material: sediment, water from around vicinity | place: India | collected 2013-12-23 | depth 3 m
AAGCGTAATTACCAGTCAATTCCGGCAGCAGGAGCCTCCAGGTTAAACGGCTGATAAATTCCAGGTACAAAAATGTCTGAACCTGGAGGAAGCAGATGAAGCAGAAAGCCTGAACCTGCCATAAAGCATAAGGCACTGGTCCGACAACATATTGCCCTGGAAAATCTGCCCAATCCCAAAATCTGCTCCAATCCCGGTTCAAACATTTTTCCTGCCCTAAACCATCATATGTTTGGTAATTCTTTTTTATCTTGACCCTCAAATTTAAACTGAACCACATGAATACGGAAAAAGAACCTGCAAAAATCACCCCATTGCATAACCAAATAAAGTTTCCTTTTAAAGGTCATACACATGCTTTTTTTACTTAAAATATAGCAAGATACGTATAGATTGTAAAAACTGTGAAAATACATCCTACTTATAATTTAACATTCGATTAAAGAATTAGTATCATGAATTCAACCGATTTTGAAAATAGTCAAGTTTTTGAGAAACTAGAGCAACTTTTTAAGGCTATCGATAATGATAATGCTAAAGAAAAAATAGATGCAGATACTTATAATTTCATCAAAGCGAGTATTGATTTTGTTAGTGACAGATTGAAAATTACTATCCCAACAATTATAAATGATTCTGATGTAAATACTGTTATCAATGAATTAACCAATGCGATTACACAGATAAATAATTTTTTAGGAAATAATAATGCCGGTCATTTAAATAATGCACGGACACATTTATTTGCATGCATTTCAAGAGCACGAAATTTCCCAGTTCCATTATCAAAAGGTGATTATAACTTTACCAAAGCTATTGCCAACTTTGAAAAAATTACAAATGAAACAATTAAATCCTTAATTAAACAAAAAAACGAACTTGCACGAGATATCGAATTATTAAATCAAGGATTACAAACAAAAAATACAGAATTAGACAAACTTTCAAAACTTCTTGCTCAAAAGGAAACAGAGATTCAAAATTTAAATAGTTCATTTCAGACAGAATATATAAATATAAAAAATACTGCGAATCAGAACTATGAACTAGACAGGAAGACTTTTAGGGCTGAAATAGATAAAGAAAAATCAAATTATAGAGCTGAAATTGATAAAATTAAACAAACTATTGACGCAGATACTAGCAATCTTGTTAAATCACTTAACAACAAGCTTGATGAAGCAAAAATGATTGTTAATGTAATTGGGAATGTCGGAGCTACAGGAAATTTTCAAAATATTGCTAATTCCCACATGACAGCAGCAAATAAATGGAGAATTGTGGCAATAATTTTTATGACAATTTTATCTGCCTTATTGATATATACCATTTGGGATATGAGCTATGGTACATTTGATTGGACTAAATCGTTGATTAGGATCATTGCTGCAGCAGCTCTTTCTTATCCTGCCACATATGCTTCCCAGGAATCAAATAAACATAGAAAACAAGAGAATTATAATAGAAGAATTGAACTGGAGTTAGCTTCAGTTAATCCATTCATTGAGCTTCTAGATGATTCCAAGAAAAAGGAAATAAAAGAGAAATTGGTTGAGAAATACTTTGGTAACAACCATCAAATAGAATTTTCGGAAAAAGGTGATGTTGAATTATCTGTTAGTACTTTTGAAAGGGTTGGTAAATTAATTGGTGGATTAATAAATAAATAAAAACGATAAAAAATATAGTCGACCCTGCAGCCGGGTTTACCTTTCACTCCGCCGCCAACCTGTATGTAAGAAAGCTTCCCAAAAACATAAGGTGCCACATGCACCAACTGTTATGTAATTCACTGAGAAGTATTGAAAAAACAACCAAGCCCACGAAAAATTATGCCCCTAAGCATCACTTCTTTAGTAATTCTTTTTTAACTTGCCTTTAAATTTTAACTGAACCAGATGAATACTAAAAGAATTTACTCAATACATACCGAATTAAATCTTCATAAAAAAGTCATCCAGAAAAGAAACTGCCCAACAAATAACAATACTCATTTGGCACAATTGAAATTTCCAACTCTCATCTTCAGCTTACAAAAAAGCCAAATCTATCCAGCGCATACCCACTAATGACACTAATTAACTGAGCGACTATGAAAACAAAAAAATATTTACAAATTTTCAATTATTTACTTGAATTCTCAAGGCTTAGAAGTAAACCAGTCAGAGATATTGAAAACTCGGGTAATTATCTCGAAATTCTTTGGATGTCAAACATTCCTATTGATGAGAAGGTTGATTGCATTATACAGGAAAACTATTCAAATGAATCAAATTACTGGTTAAAAATTTCAAAGCCGATTGAACCAGAAAAGCCAGTATTCCCCAAACCACCTAAAGAAATAAATAATTGGATAATTGAAGAAAGCTTGTTAAACAGAGACGATTTGCCGGAGCTTTTTGAAGAAATAGAATCAGAAGAGAATGAAATCTTGAAATTACAAGACCATCCAGAAATTGAAGAAAAATTTACCACGTACTGCGAAGAAAAATGGTTTGCGGATTCTGAAATGTATTGGTCTAAAAAACAAATATATGATGTAAAATTTGCTGCTTTTGACAAAGTAAATTCCATTTACAAAAAGCTGTTCTCAATTTATAATAAGTCACAGCAATTTGGTGAAGAATATGAACTTGTTGCGGGAATAGGATTGCTTAATTTTAAAGAAAGTGATGAAACACCGCTAATTTGCAGGCACATTATTACTGCAAAAGCAGAAATTCAGTTTGAATTTTCCAGGAGGGATTCAAGTCTGATCATCAGTCAGAGTTTGGAAAATGGAATGCAGATTGAAACAGATGCTATCATTGACTTATCTGAGCAATTTGAGTCGAACGATATTATTGAAGGTGAAAAAGCAGCAAAAGATTTAATTAAGGGAAAAGAAATAGTAAATCCTTTCGATGAAAATATTCATGAAGTGCTTCAGGTTCTTGCGGAGAGAATTAAGCCAGGCGATGGCAATTATTACGAGGTAAAAAACAAGCCAAAGGAAATACCAAAAAAAGAGACAATATTTTTTGCTCCGGCAATTATTTTAAGAAAACGTGATACAAGAAGTTTCACTTCAATGTATGAAAAAATAATTGCTGATATTGAAAGTTCTGAGGAAACTGAAATCCCTACTCTTGATGATTTAATTGAACTTGAAAGGAATGAGACTGCAGTTGGAATACAAACTGACAACATTGAACTAGGTGATTCAGATACAATTTATTTCCCCAACAAATACAACGATGAACAGAAAACTATAATTAATAAAGCGAGATACAATAATAAAGTGTTGGTTCAAGGTCCTCCGGGAACTGGAAAATCCCATACTATTTCAAATTTGATTTGTCATTTGTTGGCTAATGGCAAGAAAGTACTTGTTACTGCATACACAAAGAGAGCATTGGAAGTTCTTAAGGAGAAGCTTCCTTCTGAGTTTAAAAATCTTACAGTAAACTTGTTAAGTGGCGATTCATCTTCTATACAAGATTTAGAAGCCAGCGTAAATACGATAAATGATGAATTATCTAATACAGATATAGAAGCTCTTCAAAACGAAATTGTTGAATTAGAATCAGACTTGGCGAAATTAAAGAAGAGAAGAGCCTTTGATACCAATGAACTTTTAAAAATTAAAGAAAAATCGTCACGGAAAATTGATTTAAATCCTGCATATCAAGGTAATCTGACTGAGATTGCCAAAGCATTAGAAATTGATAAAAGCAATTATGAATGGTATAATGATGATTTTAATGATTATGCAGACAATGAAATTTTAGAAAAACTAAAAACCTATATATCATTATTTCAGCATTACTTATACATTGATAAATCGGTTTATGATTACAAATTACCAGAATTCTCCGAATTGTTTGAGTATGAAGATTTAGAAAATTTTAAAAACCTCATTTCATTTGCAGAAAAGGAAAATCTTTCAATAGAAACTGCTGAAATTATAAAATGTCATGATTTTGAATCTCTAGAAAATTATCTGGAGGAGCTTCAAAAATTATTTGATAAAATTTCAATCAGCCAGCACCCTAATAAAACAGAACTTGTTGAAGACTTTTTAAATTATAATAATAACGTATGGTATAACAAGGTAGAAAAATCTAACCCAATTCTTACAGAGCTAGAAAATATTGACTTACGATTTATTGACTGGAATATTGAAATTTCATTTCCTAAAGGGAAATCATTAATAACCTTAAAAAACGATGCTAAAACCCTTTTAGATTTTCTAAATGCAGGCAATGTTTTATCCGGAATATTATTTAAGCTTAAGAAGCCTTTTTTACCGACAGAAATAAAGGAGAAACTGTATTTTATTGAATCAGTCAAAGTTAATGGCAGTCCTTGTGACACTAAAGAAGAATTTGTCAAAGTATTAAATGACATTAAAATAAAACAAAATTTTGAAGAATTAGCTGATATATGGAATAGCTCCAACACATCAAATTTTTTTAATGAGAAGTTGAACTTCTACCAACAACTGAATCACGAAACACTATCATTACTTGAAACTATTTCAAACACCCAAACCAAAATAAAACTCATTCAGAATATTTCTGACATTTATTTTAATGGATATGATCTTAAAGAATTACAGCAAGTGATTCAAAAAACAACGAATACACTGATTCTAAACCAAATATCTGAATACAACAAAAAAAGAAATACAGTTCTAAGTTATTTATCCCGCAACAACTTTCATCCCATAGCTAAAGATTTTCATCAATCTATATTCAATTTAGCATTAAGTGAATATAAAATCCTTTGCAAAAATCTTTCTCAACTTCAAAAGGATTTTGAAGAATATGCAAGATTTAAAAGTCTTCGCAAAGATTTATCTCAAAATTTCCAAAATTTAATTGAGAAAGTAGAAAATAATAATTTTTCGTATTCTCAAATTTCAGATTTAAAACAAGCAATCCTTTACCGGCATGCGTTTGATGAATTAACAAACATACTAAGCAATGACTTTGAAAAAGAACTAAGCGAAAGAATTAAATCTTACGATTCAAGAGAAGAAAAACTAATTGCTCAAATCGCAGCAAAAAAATCATGGATTTACGTTTTGGTCAACCTTAAACAAAATAGAAGCCTCAGGCAACACCTTGAAGCGTGGGTTCAGGCAGTTAAAAAGATTGGAAAAACCGGGAAAGGCAAGCGAGCTTTGAAATTCAGAAAAATTGCTCAGGAAGAGATGGAATACTGCAAAACCTCTGTTCCTTGCTGGATAATGCCATTATATAAGGTTACAGAAACCATTCAACCAGAGAAAGGTATTTATGATTACGCCATAATTGATGAAGCAAGCCAGCTTGGTCCGGATGCAATTTTCTTACTGTACATTTCAAAAAATATTATAATAGTTGGAGACGATAAACAAACTTCCCCTGAATATGTGGGAGTGGATGCAAATGCAATGACTCCCTATATAAACAGGTATCTTCAAGGAATTCCATTTAAAAATTTTTACGGTACTGAATACAGTTTCTTCGACCATGCCAAAAGATTTTGTGAAGGAATTACAGTTTTGAGGGAACATTTTCGATGTATGCCGGAAATAATTGAGTTCTCGAACAAATTATTTTATGCTCCAGATGGAAAGGGTTTGTATCCTTTAAAACAATATTCTGAAAACAGGCTGGAGCCTTTAATGCACGTTTATTGTCAAAATGGATACACCGAAGGACAAGGCGCAAATATACGCAATGAACAGGAAGCAATCAAGATAGGAAATAAAATTTACGAAATTGTAAACGATGAAAGATACAAAGGGAAATCGATTGGAGTAATTTGCTTACAGGGAAATGCTCAAAGTGCATTAATTGAAACTCTTCTTATAAAGAAAATAGGAGAAACAGAATTTAAAAAACGTAAAATCATCTGTGGTAATTCAGCAAGCTTTCAAGGTGATGAGAGAGACATAATTATTTTGAGTTTGGTAACTGCTAATAATCATAACAGAAGTGCATTAACCCGCCCAGAGGATGAAAGACGTTTTAATGTTGCAGTGAGCCGCGCTATAGAACAAATCTGGTTATTCCATTCTATTCTGCCTGAAGACTTAAGCAATACAAATGATTTAAGATATAAGCTTTTAGACCATTTTCTTAATTACCAACCGATAACGCCTCCTACTCCGATTCCAATTGAAAGAACTATCGGAAACCAACCTGAGCCATTTGACAGCTGGTTTGAAGTTGACGTTTTCAATGATATTGTAAATAAAGGTTATAGTGTAAAACCGCAGTACGAAGTTGCAAAAGGAAAGTACCGGATTGATTTAGTTGCTTTCTTTCCTGATGGAACGAAAATAGCAATTGAATGCGATGGCGATAAATGGCACGGAGCAGAAAAATATCAGGATGATATGATGCGCCAAAAGGTTTTGGAACGTTGCGGTTGGCAATTCTTTAGAGTCCGGGGGGGTGAGTATTATTCAAACAGGGAAAAAGCCCTGGAACCACTTTGGAAGTTGTTTAAAGAACATGATTTGAAAAAGCAGAATCATGATAAAGTTCCGATTAAAATAAATTCTATTTCTTACGATGATTCCATTGAGGATAACAATGAGAATGAATTAAATTCTCAAAAATTGATAGAATCAGAGAATCCTGACAATTGGGAATCAAAAAATTTTTTGTGGAGTTCAACATATAAACCAGGATACAGATTCGCTCCTTTTAAAAATGCTTGGTATATTAAAAAGGAAGATATTTTACAAAGTCAAATAAACTCGGAAAATAAAGTATTTGTAAAATCAGCTCAGAAATCAAACTTCTATGATTTTGAACAAAAAGATCTTTTCACCAACAATCCTGATTTAATTTTAAGATACTTCAATTTGTTTAAGAATGGTACTTATATTTTAACCACCGAGAATCCATTAAAAGCTGATTACGTTGTACCTATTCAAACAAGTCAAAAAAATGGCTTTCTAGTATACTGTTACGAATCCGGTCACATCAATAAAGTTTATGTTTCTACACTACTTTCACGCAAACCTGGAAAAGAATACAGGAATGGATTAAATCAGAATGACAATTTGCAGTTTCTGACAATTATTGAAAATGAAATGATTGCAGGAATCTTCTTTTACGAGAATGGTGTAAAAAAATTCAAAGCTCACTTAACCGAGAACATTTCATGCAGGGAACAACTTCATCTTCAGGGATACAAAGTTATTTATAATGAATTTGACAAGATTGAATACAAATTCTTCCCATTAAGGATTAAAGATGAAATTAATAGACTAATTTTTCAAAGCTTCACTGCAAACGGGAAACCAATAAGTAACAATTATTATGAAAACGAATGGTCAGTACTAAGACGGTTTAGTAATAGGACTAAAACTATAGTTGAGCCAGAAATTGATTACCAGGCATTGGAATCATTTTCTTATATAAATAATAATATGCCTGATACGGAGATTAAGTTGAATAGCATTATCAGAATAAAATATCTCAATAAGGATAAGGAAATTAAAATTCAATTGGTAGATTATCATCCGAAAGAATTTGAGATGGACAGTGGCATACAGAAAATAAACATGAATTCTCCTCTTGCATTAACAATAATTGGTAAATCAATTGGTGACAGAGTCGAAATAAAAAACACAAATAGTTTAGTAGAAATACTGGAAATCATAAATTAAAAAATTAATAAAATGGAAAATTTATTACAACAGATGTTAGTCAAGCTCATTGATATTTCTGAATTATTAAATGAAATTTCTGGTAAACTTGATAATATAAATGGTATTCATAACCTAGACGATATTGTATCTAAAATAGATGAAGTTGGGTCAGAAATCAATAAGTCCATTAATATTGCCACAGACGATATTGTGGGTGATACAAGATATAATCTAACAGATATTCATAATGACTTAAGTGAAATTGACATTTCAATTAATAATAAAGATTAATTAAATAATTTAAAGCTTTTCCCTTATAAAGCACTGAAAAAAACAAATAGCTGCTGACAAAATTCTGCTTTAAAGCTCATATGTTTGTAAGCAATTCGGCTAAAGTCGTTCAATAATATCCAATAAATCATGGAATCTTTCGGACATGGATTGGGTTTAGGTTAAAACTTTAAAGTTGCAGGGTTATTTGGCCAAAGAACTCCAACCTTTTTTGAAATCAGTTGGACATAGGCTTACACTCCCCGTGCTTTCTTCCAATTATGAGAAAGGAGATCTGCCAGGTCCAGATTGTAATTATTGTTATAGGCAGTAACTCGTTTCAAATCATCAGTCAGCCACTCACGTGGATATACATCCTGGGCTTTGCAGGTTTCAATCAGGGAATAAATGATAGCAGTATTTTCAGCAGAATTTTGGTTTGCCGCAGATAAGTTGTTGGATGCACCGGTTTTCAAACCGCTGATTTATCCTTAATCTGCCAGTCCTACATCCATTTTCAGCAGGAACTACTACCTACCATGCTCAGGAACTGGTGTCCGTTTTCAGCAAGATTTTGCACAGTTACCTTTCCCTCCACAGCTAGTCTGAAAGCAAGGGAAATCATTCCGAAAACATAAGGTGCCACATGCACAGCCGCTATGCCCTTCACTAAAAAGTACTGAAAAATACCCAACTTCTAGTAAAATTTTAACTAAAAGCATCATATGTTTGGTAATTCTTTTTTATCTTGCCCCTCAAATTTCAACTTAACCACATGAATATTGAAAAAGAACCTGTTAAAATCATCCCATTACAAAACGTAAGTGAATTTTCATTTAAAGATAAATTTGGATATTCTTAAGCTTTAAAATCCGTTTGTAAACGTTTACAATCATTTAAAAACGATTATATTAATTTTATGCTTTATAGAAGCATAATAGAAATAAGTTCAATAAACATGCACAAAAGTTAGCAAACATTATAAAAAATAGAGCCTATGCTAAAAAAGAGGACATTTAATTGGGAAATTAATGAAGATACTAAAGGACTTCTATTTTTCGCTCAAAGATTAGATGAAGCATTATTTGATTATACCGCAGAAAAATATAAGGCATCAGTTCTCTATACTGCAAACTCTTGTCTTGAAGTACTAGAGACTATAGAGCAAATTAAAGAAAAGATTTGGCCAGTCAAGACATTAGAAACGGTTTATGAAGAATTTAAACATGTTTTCAAAAACGATGACACTGCAAAATCTCTTGTTGGTGATATTGCTGGTTATTACTTAATAAATATTGAGGAGAAAAAGTTAGATAATTTAAAAGCTAATCTTGAATTATTTTACTTTAAAATCAGACCTGTAAACTACCTTGACAAAGTAAAAGAACAATTAATTGAAGAAATAAATGGAATCAAACGTAGCATTGCTATTGAACAATTAATTCTAAGGTTTATATCTGTTTTGACCCATATAGGATATAGCCAAGATTATATTTATTATGAAACAAATCAATTCTTTTTTAGAAACAAAAAAATAACGAATACAGATGTCTTAAAAGAGTTTTTAGACATCTTTAAATTAGAAGTTCACAAATTTGATGTTTATTTCAGAGCCAGTAATCTTTTTACTAAAATAAAAGATGCATGTAAAGGCTTTGATGCCGAGATTGTAACCGAAAGAATCCTTTCATCAGAAAATTATAAAAAATTAAAAATAGGTAAAAGCGATTGTTTAATTAAGATTTCCGATATCAAAACTTTTGACCATCATGCTGCAAAAACTTATGCTCACAAGACGTTAGCAAAGATTGGAGACTTATTTACATTCTTTCATCATAAACAAAGGTTAGTTTGGGGTGAATATGTTGTAGTTTTTAATCAAGATTCAAAAGAAGAAATATTCTTAAACAATAATTCATCTCCGATGCATAAAGGAGTAGACTACTATCCAAAGAAAGCTGCTGAACGATTAGATATTATGCTTCGGAAATTTGACCTTCATAAAGAATCTTTCTTTCGTTTTAATCGCAGCATTGATTTTCACGGGACTTCAATTGACAATAAATATCCAGAAAACCAATTATTGCAAAATTGGATAGCTCTTGAGACGCTAATAGTAGATAATAAAGATGATTCAAAGATTAATCAATTAATATCTTCACTCGTTCCTATTCTCAACTTTGAATATATAAAAGATATTTTCATTGCTTTAGCAAATGATATTGAAAGATTAAGTATTAGATATTATAAATGAAGTTGATATTGGAACGGAATTTTATGAGAAGTTGGCAGCGTTGGTTACAATAAAGCGCTTTTTACCTTTAGCGCAAAAGTTGTTTATTGTATGTAAAGATTGTCCACTATTAAACTATAGAATTTTTTGGCTTAACAGACTTTTGTCTGATTCAAATAAAGTTGAGAAATTTATTCAAAATCATACACAAAGGGTTGAATGGCACATTAGAAGAATTTACAGAGCACGTAATCTCATAGTCCACACAGGCAAAGTGCCAAGTTCCATTGAGAGACTAGTTGAAAGTAGTCATTCATATTTTGACACTTTTGTGAATATAATGATGAACTTATCCATTGACAAGAAGCAAATCAGAACGATTGACCATGGTATACGTGAGATAAAAATTAGAAATAAGATGCATTTAGATAGTTTACATGCATTATCTGGCACCGAGTGTAACGCTGATAATTATCTGACAATATTATGGGGGAAAAAATAACGTTTGCTAACACTTAGCCTCCAATAAAGCGTTGCTTGCATACGCTTTACATTGGAGGGTATGTTGAACTAAACATTGCCCCCTTTTAACCACCTGCTATTTAAGGTTTTGCTTATAGTGTTTTTAATAGGGTATTTTCGTTTCACCGAGACCTTTTTTTCTACGCTTAACCGTTGATTTATTCCCTGCAGAGGCCCATTCTGGTTATCATTTTGCGGGAGTTACACGAGTTTTGATAAATGCCTTGCAAATTCATGCTTTAAACTTTTCTTCTTGAACATAGTTTTTCCATTTACGCTTTAGGCGCATTCCTTTTACTTTTACAAAATGAAGAGGTTAACAAATTCCTTCCCTTACATCGACAGGAGGGGCCCGTTGTTTCCGCCAGGTTTCAAGCAGTTTAAGTTCTCCGCCGCAGTCGCTGCATT
>OBJA01002347.1_pt1 | contig 11069 bp, 7 predicted proteins | sample 1519751 | NCBI WGS metagenome assembly OBJA01 (sample SAMEA3881238, study PRJEB22517) | soil metagenome | biome: lake sediment; feature: soda lake sediment; material: sediment, water from around vicinity | place: India | collected 2013-12-23 | depth 3 m
GATTTCGAACAAAGATTCCCCTATTAATCGTGTCCACAAAAACGGGGTAAGCTCACATCTAGGATATTCAATCATAGGAGTAATAGGCCGAAGGTAAATCGAACTTGGATCTCGGAAATTCAATTGTCCAAACCATTTTCTTGGATGGTCATTTTAAGTTACCGATCGGTAATATACTCCAACAGATACTCTTGATGCAAATTAGGTGCCTTTCTGAGTTCATTAATTTGGTTTAAGTGGGAGTTGCAGACATTAAAGAGAGAAAACAGGCAAATCTTAACAAATTTGAGATGTCTTTAGTAACGTATGGTGAAACCGTGGTCATATTCACTCTTGGGCACAGTAATGTTCCAGCGAGCAAGATAATTGAACTACTTACTCTTCACAACATTCAAACGGTCGTCGATGTACGCAGCTCACCCTACAGCCAATTCAGTCCTCAGTTTAATCGTGAGGTCTTTGAACAGACTTTAAAGCTATCGGGCATCGACTATAAGTATGCCGGAGATTATCTAGGTGGTCGCCCTAAAGACCCCACTTGCTATAAAAACGGGGAGATCCCGGAAGGTCATGCCGATTTTCTTCACTTGGTGGATTACACGTCAGTAATGACAAAAGATTTCTTTCTCAAGGGGATCCAGCGACTGATCGCTTTGGCCAGCGAAAGCCGGGTGGCTGTAATGTGCAGCGAGGAAGATCCTGCCACCTGCCATCGTCACCACCTGATTGGCCGTTACCTCACCCGACAAGGAATCACTGTCCGCCATATTCGCGGTGACGGCAATCTAGTGAAGGATCAACATTTGCCCAATTTAAAAAACGATCCACCGCCAGAACAACCGACACTTTTTTGATAGGAAAACGATGAAACTGTACACAATTGGATTCACTAAGAAGTCGGCTCAGCAGTTCTTTGATCTCCTGCAAAAAAATGGAGTGGAGTATCTAATCGACATTCGTTTGCGTCCTGATGGGCAATTGGCTGGTTTTACCAAGAAGGAGGACTTGCGCTTCTTCTTGAATCAGTTAATAAACTGTAGTTACCGCCATTTCGACCAACTGGCACCGACGGATGAAATACTTAAGACCTACCGCAATGACAACAATTGGGGGAATTATGAAGCCGCTTTTAATGCTCTACTGAACGAGCGCGGAATACCGGAAACACTGGACCGCACCTTGTTTGAAGAAAAGACCTGTTGCCTTTTATGCAGCGAGCCAACTGCTGAAAAATGTCATCGCCGACTAGTCGCCGAGCAATTAATGAAAGCATGGCCAGAGATTGAAGTTATTCATCTGTAACCTTAGAGCGGGGAACCATGAAATCCGTCGTAACCATCACCGATATAACCCGAATGGCGCCACCGTTTGTCTGTGTCGCCGGAGTTGATCAAAATCACCAAAATATTCGAGTTCTCTTTCGAAACAGCCGAATCACAGAACAGTGGTTGAAGAATAACGGTATCACCGTCGTTCATCCCTTTGCCCGGGTTGGGTTTCTCCTCCTTGAACAGCGTTCTCAACCTCCACATACTGAGGACTGGTTTGTCGATCCATATTTACTACGACCATACGATAAACTAGCCAATAATGAGCAGCTACCATTCCTTGCTTCCATTCAAGATCGTTCGGTTCAATCAATCTTTAATTCCGCTATTTTGCAAGACCCTGGCTACTATATAAAAAAAGGGACGGGGAACCGGTCACTTGGTACTATAAAAGTAAAACACCTATATCGCGCTTCATATCAGTGTTACGAGAGATCGTGGGACTGCTATCTTTATTTTGAAGATTTCAATGGTGATTATTACAACCTAAAGGTAAAAGATTTATTCCTCTGTAATTATCTGGATTACCTACGCAAGAATAAGAATATCACCAGCGAAAAGATTTGCTATGGATTAGTCCATGACCTAAATACGAGAGACATCTACCTGCGAATTGGTTTAGCTCGCGGTTGGGCGAGATATCCTGATCGGTGCTATTTGCAGATAACTGGTGTCTACACAAATCCGGATTATATGCAAAGGCATTGGTTTACTGGAATTTGTATGAATTAGTGTCCGTAATTAATTGCCCAGAAAAATTACAACGCTCGAGAGGGATAATAATGGCTTCACAATCACACACACGCACTGGCTCAAAGTTGTTTGTTACGTTTCTCCTTGTCATTCTTTTGTTCGCAACATTTTCACCGTTGCACGGTAGAGCTGAAACGATCCTTTTATCTAGTCAAAACCAAAACTATGATTTGACCTTTGATGAAATTGAAAGCAACTATGACAAGTTGAGCAAAAGAGGTTTTGAAGAATACTTTTCTACGATTGAAGGCACCCGCGTTCATTGGACCGCTGAAGTAACGGGCGCTAAAGAAAATTATCTCTCTGTGGATATGGGGCAAGCGTGGTTTCGAACAATATTTCTGAATGGTGTTGGTAGTAAGGATGCTTTAGATGGTGATGTGATTGAGTTTGAAGCAACCATTGACCATTTTTCCCGTTTTTTGGGTTTTACATTATATTTTGAAGATACGATCATCCTAAAAGTAAACGGTGGAAAAGCAACTGGCACCGATACCAACAGGTCAACAACCACAGCAACCGCTACTCCCCAATCCACAAAGACACCAACACCTACAGCTACACTAGCCCCTTTTGGTGAAGCGTCATTTGGAAATAACATCAATGTTCGCAATGGGCCCGGTCTAAACTTCCAGGTAACTAAAGTAATGAAGCCAGGTGAAACCCTTCCAATTTACGGCCGAAGCACTGACAGTGCCTGGTTATGGGTCGATCCAATCGAACAGATTTGGGTAGCTGTTTCTGTCGCCACAGCAGATGTTACGATTACTGCACTTCCTCTTGGACCGACAATGGCTCCCACCGCTACACGAACCCTCGTGCCAACTAAAACACCTCTTCCGACTCAAACGCTTATCCCAGCGGTAAGTTTGATCGATATTTATGACAACTCTCAATCAATGACCGAGCTCCAGTTCAAAGAGTATAAAAATACGGTATTTGGTAAACCAATTCGAGAATATGTGAAAATTGGAAATGTATCTGACCGCGGCGTGGTTAGCCTAAGCGGGCCTTGGTCCCCCTGGCTTTTTAATGTATCTGACTTTTGCGTTGCTGTGACAGGAATGCCGAAAGAGACTGCTCTACAATTAGAGGGGGGTGATCGGGTCTATTTGGAAGCAACGATTAATGGAATAGTTGGTGATTACAACTACTACTACAACTGTGAGAACACGTTGTTATTAACGTTCAAGAAATTGGGAAGAGACTAATGCTTTACCAGGCTTTTCGTAACGAAACTACTCGTCAGTGGCGTATGATAACCGATTCCCCCCACATAGAAGACTGGATCATTTCCCCGGATATAGAGGTTCGGGATATGCTTTCAATGTCTAGCTAAGCACGCTTGTTGACCCGGATCAAAGATTCTAGTGTTCTAGACATTTTTGGTGCTATTGTTTATGAAACCAAAAGCGGGAGTCTTTTCGTTTGTACAGGACAGGGGGATCGGTCGATTGGAACCGTCAAAGTCGACGAAATTGTCGGTTTCTGCCACTGCAGATTTTACGAAGAATGCTGGGATTACCGATTTTGTTTTGTCGATGAGACCGGTGAAGATCTCCATTTGAATGTAACGGATCTAAACCTTCAACTTTACGCAGACTATCTTCGAAAAGTTGACGAATGACCTTTCGAGAGGGTGGACTGAGCATCCGGACCTATGCTACCTGCAGATCAACAGCATCATCACCTTTCCGGATTTCCTCGCTGGGCAGGTTTTTGCTGACTTTCACTAATTTTCTCTCATCTGGCCAGTTACACGAAGTCTCTTTGAACCAAACCAAGCCATGACGGACCCCACTTAATCAACCAAGCTACTCGCCGAGATCAGAGCATTCACAAGGAGAACGGAGAGATCTTACTGATCGCTTCTAAGAAGATATTAGGAGATAATAATGGCAGACCGCGTTACGATTCAACGAGCAATCGATAGAGCAATTCAGGCTGAAACTGAGCTGTATATTCGCTACCGGGATTATCATGGCAATGTGTCGAAGCGGAAAGTATCCCCATTGGAGTGGGTTGAGCCAGAAAAAATTCTCGCTTATTGCCACTTGAGAAACGATCAACGCCACTTCAGACTTAACAATATCATCGATATCAGCTGGGAGCCACTCCAATCACAAGAAGTTGCAAGCAGACAGGTCGCCGAGCAAAGCACAATCCAATCGGCTATAACAAGACCTACTCCACGTCCAACCAGGGCACTAACATCGGCAAAACCTAATCAACCATTGTTCAACAAAGTAACATCGACAGAGGATTGGGGTCGATTGCTGGAATATTACCGTGAATGTCTTAATCACGAATATCAACAGCAGTTCAGCCTCAGAAAAAGTGCTTTACATATAGTGGATCTACCTGATGAAATCGCTTATCAATTTATTTCTGGCGCAACCAATATCGAACTAAGGCTTAGCAGTCAGGCGGACCAGTTGCAAGAGTTTCTAGACGGCTCCCGCCGACGGAATCAACAACTCTGTTTCGGAAAATCGTTTGTTTGTCCGGATGCAGAGAAAATCTCCCCACTTCTGTTTGTTCCAGTGACAGTGGAAAAAAGCCTTTCAAACACCATTTTGCTCAAACCCGAGGAGTACAGTTTGAGTTATGCGGCGTTAATGAATCTCGGGTTTGATACAGAAGAGATTTCCGACTTCTTAAGTTGCTATGAGACTTATATCGAAAATCAACCATCGCTTGAGCAGATTGAACAATTCATTACCCAGTCTCTTTCCGAGAGGCTTTCCAGGCCTCTTCCAATATTCTCACATGAGGTCTATTCTCTCGCATCAATAACCAATTACTCCATCTTTGATGGAAACGGCCTATTCTGGGTGAACAACCAATTTACGGGAAATTTGATTACGGAACTACAAGAACTCACCGAGTACTCTCGATGGCAGACTGCTCCAGAAACAGTCAAGTTTCTGTTCAGTCAGATGCCTGAACACGAACATGCTCCCGCGCCATCCTTTATTGAAGACGAACGTTTTTATGTAACCAATATCAATGAGCAACAACGCAAAGCAGCCCGCGCAGTTGCTGAACATGCGATTACAGTCGTAACAGGACCTCCAGGAACTGGCAAATCCCAATTGGTTTTAAACTTGATTGCCCAGGCATATCTAGATGGGAAGACCGTCCTGTTCGCAAGCCATAACAACAAAGCAGTGGATGTCGTCATGGACCGGCTGCAAGGAGAAATACGTTTTCAGGGTGCCATCCGCACTGGAAGCAGGCCCAATCGAAAGCGCGCTGTGGAGCAAATGGAAAGTGCAATTGCACAGATCCATCACCCCTCCATAAAGGATTTCGAAAACCGATATCGAGAAGGAAAGCTTCGGTTAAAAACAGCTAACGAGCAGTTAGATCTGATACGGGATCTAAAAGGGAAGATCAATTCTTATCTGCTCGAGAAACAGGACATCCTTGAGAAATTAACTGATGACCAGAGAGAACAATTTGAGGAACTCCAACTTGCATTTATCGAGAATGAGAAGATTCAACTCAATGCGGTTTTATCAGATCTGGCTGAAGAATTTCGAGCGCTTATTTCAGAGCGTCAGCAACTTGTTTCAATACTTCGTGAAGCGTTTACTGACAGACAGAGGATATACCCGGCTATTCAAACAATACAAGAGTACGAGGAAATGTGGGGACCCTTTGCTGACGGGTTACTCTGTAGAGATCAGTTCTCATCTTTAACAGAACTGTTGTCATTTTGTTCCCTAGTGAAACGGCTGTTAGCTTCAATCACTGCGAAAAAGAATCTCTGGCAAGCACACCAAGCATATCTAGAGGTAAAGCGCGAAATAGATTTCAAGACGGAGGCGATGGCGGAAGAAATGAGCACTGCCGTATTGCTCCTAGAGGATTATTCTCGAGAAAAATTTTTACAAGTCCAAAGGCAAGTCAATACGATTAGAAGCGAACTTAGGCTGATAACCGAAAGAAGATTCTCGTTCTTTAAGAAAATTGCTGTTGCGCTACATTTAATCGATCCATACAAACATGTGAAAAAAACGGTTTCTAAACTGCTGATAGAACTTGAAATGAATTCCACACATTTGCAAGGTGGAGATACTGAGTCAAGAGATTTGCACCAAAAGGTTGAGATTCTATCCGAGGCGGTAACAACTGCAGACTTGCTACGCGATTTTGCGCGGAAGCAGGAATCGTTTTCTCATGCTCAATCGGAATTTTATGAGATTTCAAATGAAATTCCACAAGACTATATTTCTGAATTCGAGCGGTTGAATCTTTCCAACTTTGATGCAACGAGCTTGACCGAACTTATTTCTGAAGTTGAAAAGCGGACCCAACTCGCCACTGATAGGCTGTCCAGTATCTTGAGCCGCTGTTCAACATTCTTTCTCAAAAACAACGAACTAATTGAGACGGTCGAGGCACTTAAACAATGGGCAGGCATGAAAGAATGGGACGCTTTTGGCCTTAGCGAAGATGCGACAGAAGATCATGCCTTAGCCTGGGTTCACTTATGGCAGAAAGTGATCGTAATCTGGGAGGCAAATGCGATTATCCAGCATAGTAAAATCCAAATGGCACATTTGCCTTCAGAAGATGAGGCTTTATTTACTTACCAACAAGCTAGCCAATCACTCTTCTCATTAGCCGGTGAACTCATGCGAGCAACTTGGTACAGTCGTGCGAGGAAGGTGTCGAACGCGATTTTCGAAGGAACTCAGAATTATATTTCCGCTATCAAACAGCTAAATGAACTCGATTACGGCAAGGATGCAGAATTGTATCGAGCATTAAAAGATGCTGAACGCAGGAATTTTACTTCGGCACTGAAGATGTTTCCAGTTTGGGCAATCACAAACCTTACTGCCAGGACAAACTTCCCTCTCGATCCGGGGTTATTTGACCTTGTCATTATTGATGAGGCCTCACAATGTGATATCCCATCAGCCATACCTTTGCTCTTTCGGGCAAAGAAAGTTGTAATCATTGGAGACCCCAATCAACTCCGCCATGTCGCAACCTTATCTCCCAGCCTAGACCATCAGATTGGTCAGAAACATCGAGTTGGCCTAGACTCGCTATCCTACATATCACATTCGCTATATGATCTCGGAGAGCGAAGCATCGGTTTTCACCCTGGTGCAATTCTCCTCAATGAGCACTACCGGTCAGATCCGCGCATTATTACCTTTTCAAATGAGGAGTTCTACGGAAACCAGCTAATCGTCAAAACCGATCTGACCAGAATGGGCTACCAGAAGGATTATCTAAACAAATGTGGGGGTGCATACTGGTTAAATGTTGAAGGAGACTTTCATCGCCCTCCGAATGGCAGTGCCTATAATGTCGAAGAATTAAAGCAAATAGCGTCTATCGTTCCTCAACTAATCTCCGCTCTCAATCGAGATGGATACCAAAGCGCGACGATTGGCATCGTTACTCCTTTCAGAGCACAGGAGACAAAGATCCGTGAATGGCTTGTTCGGACATTCCCAGGCAACAGTCGAATAAAATCGGGTACGGCCCACCAGTTCCAGGGTGATGAGTGTGACATTATTCTCTTTTCGCCTGTTCTGTCGACCGGAATCCCCGAAGGCACTCTTAACTGGTTAGAGCAAACATACAATTTACTTAACGTAGCGATTACAAGACCAAGAGTGAGTCTGGTTATTCTCGGGGATTTCAACTTCTGCTATTACGATCTGCCAGCCAAGAGCCGCTTTTTCCGACTGGCCAAATATATTAAAGAACGATTGGATGGCGTGGTTGAAACACTCGATGCACTTCCAATAATAGGTGGAGAGCGTGTGGAATTACTGGGAACTTTGCTCGACCCATCAAATCCTGAGGCAAACCGTACAAGCTTAATCCGCTTTATCGAAACTTGCCGGGATTACATTTATTGGATTGATCCATATTTCGACCAGGGAATAATCGACCTCTTCGATGAGCTATTTGATGAAGATCGCAATCCACAGGTAAAACATATTCGCCTAATAACGGCTGAACGTCAAATAAAAACATATCTTGGAAAACCTCCCGCTCTTCGACCTGATTCTGTATTGCGCTTGCAGGAGTTCCTTGAAACCAAAGGGGTTGATTTCGAGATGCGTGTATTGCGCGGAGAAGAACTTCCACATGACCGTTTCCTCTACCACCCAATCGGTGCGATCAACATGCCACCTTTTGCTGGGGCCTTTGGAAGACATCGCCACCTGAGTGAATACACACCTTCTAAAACGACAATTGACGACTTTAATACTTACTGGAGCAGAGGTATATCGGTTGAGAACTATTGAGCAAGCGTGATTGGACATTTCATCAGAAAAGGGAGCCAGCCACACAATCTACGGAAGAAGCATATAGTTAAGAATTGGCGGGGCGATCAATCATTTCATTCTGATGGAACAAATATTGGCAACCTACGGCTAGTGCGGGTTCTTAACCATGCAAAAGGACAAGAGCAATCGCCCGGAAACTCAAACGATACCGCCAATGTCGAGATCGACCCCTGCTTGCCTTTGCGGCATATATGGCGGCAAATTATCTTTTCAGTCCATATTTGGGGGCACTTGTGTACATAGAGTACATTTTTTCCATGGATTCTATGCGCCGTTACACACAGATTACACACGGAAAGGCGAAAAGCTTTCAGAAGGGCTGCCTGATGATCTCAGGCAGCTCTTTTTCAGTCAAATATTTCATTGGGTATTGAGAACGATCAGCCACGTTTGTCCTTGCCTCTTAACCTATAGCTGCTTCCAATGACCTGCCACCAAAACCGTCCACATTGAAAGCGTGAAATTCGGTATGGTCAAGAATGGAAGGCAGGCAACATTCCAAGAGATCATTCACGCAGAATAGAAATTGAACAAGTTCGGCGAAGGGATAATTCTGTTTTGCGCAGGAGAACGATCGAGGAGATCTACCAAGTGTTCGGTATCAGTGAACAGACCTTTTTCTTACCGATGCAAAAACCGAGATTGGAGGCCTGCACTTTGGGCATGTCTAAAGGATACGAGAACCATGGCAGGAACCAATCGGTCAATCAACCAGAAGTTTTCCAGGCGCAGCCATTGGTCGCTTCCCTATGGGATCCAAACATGATCGATACCGAACAAGAACTGGAACTATACGGGAAGCAGGTCACATATAAAGCGTAAATATCAAGTAAGCAATTATGCATCGTACCGTCAAAGAAGGTACAATTAATATATTCCGAACTATTTCAATTTTAGGGGGAAAATGTGATGAGCGAAATACCAAGCACTCTCATCACCTTTTCACACTTACAAGGGGACATATAATGAATGTCTTTGACCTACGCAATTTACTGATTGAGGATTACGAAGACTATATTTCCAGTTTCATTCAAATCAAAGACAGAAGAATTCGAAAATATGTAAATGAACAAATTCAAGGCGGATTACTCTGGCCTGATCCGTTGATACAGCTAAACCCGTCATTCGAACCAGGTCATACGATCGATGAGTTAGTTGACGAAGGTTTGCTTCACAAAGAGTGTAAAGAGATCTTCCGACGCAAACGATATCGAGAAGATTATGGCTCCCATCTTCGCTTGCACAAGCATCAGGAAGAAGCCATACGCACAGCTAAGACAGGCTGTAATTATGTATTGACGACCGGAACAGGGTCAGGAAAAAGTCTTGCCTATATCATTCCGATCGTAGATCACGTTTTGCGAAATGGCAGCGGGAAAGGTGTGCAGGCTATTATCGTTTACCCAATGAATGCGCTGGCAAATAGCCAGCGCGGCGAGTTAGAAAAGTTTTTAAAGTTTGGCTTTCCAGATGGCAAGGGACCAGTAACCTTTGAGCGTTACACGGGTCAGGAGAATGATCAGGAAAAGAAGCGGATTATGTCCAATCCACCTGACATCCTTCTGACTAATTATATCATGCTGGAATTGATCCTTACTCGGCCGGAAGAGAGAAGCACGCTGGTTAATGCCGCCCAAGGATTGCGCTTCCTCGTAATCGATGAGTTACATACTTATCGCGGTCGGCAAGGTGCCGATGTTTCCATGCTTATTCGCCGAGTGCGCGAGGCGTTGCAGGCTCGTTCTTTGCAATGCATTGGAACTTCTGCCACATTAGCAGGTGGTGGGAGCCAAGAAGAGCAACGTGCCGAAGTGGCCGCGGTTGCCTCTGATATGTTTGGTGATACAGTCAAACCGAATCATGTGATTGGCGAAACCCTCCGCCGAGCAACTATGGAGTTTTCAATAGGTGACGCTGGCTTTATCGATGAGTTACGGCAAAGCATAAATTCTCGGTTTTTGCCCGATACCTACGAGGCATTTCGTGAGCATCCGTTGGCGCGGTGGGTGGAAAGCAAGCTGGGTTTATCTGCAGATCCTTCGAATGGACAACTGATTCGTGCTCACCCGCGCAGCCTAACTGGGGATGAAGGGGCAGGAAAAGAACTAAGTCAAGAAACAGGATTACCAAAGGAAGTGTGCGTCGAAGTGCTTCAAGCGCTTCTCCTGAGAGGCTACAACCTGATTAACCCAGAAACCAGTTTTCCAGCTTTTGCATTCCGCCTACACCAATTTATCAGCCGAGGTGACACGGTCTACAGCTCACTACAAACCGAAGACGAACGCCACATCACTGTTCACGGCCAGAAGTACGTTCCAGGTGAACGGGGAGCAGTATTATTACCCCTTGCCTTCTGCCGGGAGTGCGGCCAGGAATACTATGTAGTCCGGCGCACGAAAGATCAGGAGAGCGGAACTGAAATCTTCCTGCCGCGTGAACTCAATGAAGTCCGAGATACGGATGGCGGCGAATCGGGATTTCTATATATCAGCGATACCCATCCATGGCCAGATGACAGCGCTGATTATCTTGACCAGTTGCCAGATGATTGGCTGGAAGAGCGTAATGATTCTCTGATTGTTAAGAGGAGTCAGCGGAAAAACATTCCTGAAAACATCTGTGTTAATCTCGAAGGGAAACAAGAAGAAATTGGGCAAAAGAG
>OBJA01002348.1_pt1 | contig 11065 bp, 11 predicted proteins | sample 1519751 | NCBI WGS metagenome assembly OBJA01 (sample SAMEA3881238, study PRJEB22517) | soil metagenome | biome: lake sediment; feature: soda lake sediment; material: sediment, water from around vicinity | place: India | collected 2013-12-23 | depth 3 m
TCGGCATTGGCAATTTCGAGTTTGCAGGCATCACCCAATTCTTCAATCAGGCTGGCCGCTTCGGGTTGCCCCAACACGCCGGTGCTTGGCCCGTTTTCGTAGATGAAACCGTCTTTTTTGATTGTTTCGATGACACCGCCCGCCCGCGGGGACTTTTCAAAAACTGTAAAATCAACGCCTGATTTCCGAAGGTAAAAGGCAGTGGTTAATCCCGTCAGGCCAGCTCCGATAACAGCAATTTTTTTCATTTTTATACTGATTTGGAGAACTTTTGCAGGCTTCCTTCCAACCGGATGTCAAATACCGCAGCGATATTCCGCAAAAAAAACCGGCCCAGATCGGTAATGACAATATAATCTGTCGTATAACTCAGCAGTTTATCTGCAACAAATTCATCCAGTTTTGATTCATTAAACCGAAGCAGTGATTTTAATTCTTCCACAGTTTTCTGAAAATGATTCGCTATTTCATGCCACGACAAATACTGGTTGCACATGATTTCGTTGATGATGCGGCGGATAATTTTATCGGTTTCCGACAGGGCAAAACCTTTTACCACCTGAATCATACCGCGTTCAACAAAGTCGATGTATTCCTTCACCGTCCGTGCATTTTGAGCGTAAACATCTTCCAGTTGGCTGATGCCGGTCACGCCAAAAGCATACACTTGCCCGGTGGTTTCGCGGGTGCAGTAACCCTGGAAATTGCGATGTAACGTTTTTTCTTTCAGGGCAATGGCCATATCGTCTCCCGGTTTGGCGTAATGGTCGAGGCCAATCGGCACGTAGCCGGCCCGTGTCATTTTTGCCCAGGCTTGTTCAAACATTTTCACTTTGTCGCCGGCATCAGGCAGCCCATATTTTTCCAGTTTCTTCTGCGCTTTTTTCACCCACGGCACATGCGCGTACGAAAAAGTCACCAACCTGTCGGGATCAATGTCGATGGCCCGGTCAATGGTTTCGCCAAAAGCGTCCACGGTTTGATGAGGCAAACCATAAATAAAGTCGAGGTTGACCGAAACGCCGGGATGTTTTCTGATCATTTTCACCAGTTCACTGATCGGGATGGCCGGCACTTCACGATGCACGGCATTCAGTACCTTTTCCTGAAAATCCTGCACCCCGAGGCTGATGCGGTTGAATCCGCAGGAAACCAGTTTGTTGATGTACTCTTCATCCAGATGGGCCGGGTTGCATTCAATCGCTATTTCGGGTTTGTCAATAAATTGATAATCCGTAAGAAACAGCTGCATGATGTCTCCGATTTGTTCAGCAGACAACACATTTGGTGTACCGCCACCCCAGTGGATTTGCGAAATTTTTCTTTCGCGGTCGATCAGTTTTCCGATCATCCGGATTTCCTGTTTGATGGCTTCCACGTATCGCGCCATGATATTTTCATCTTTGGTGATGTGGGTGTTGCAGCCGCAGTACAGGCACAATTGGGTGCAAAAAGGGATGTGCAGGTAAAATGAAATGTTTTCGGGCTGAATGTGATTCGATTCCTCCACCGCCAGCAAATAATCGCCGGTAACAAAGTCGTCGCTGAAAAAATTGGCTGGCGGATAACTGGTGTAACGGGGAACCGGGATGTTATATTTATCAATTAAATCGACAGGTATCTTCATCTTTTAAAACTCAATTCAGTGTAAAGCTGTTTCGGCTGGTAAAATTAGAAAAAAAACAGACAAATTGGTATCAATTTAACAAGGCGAATGTCATCAATCTGGTGTAGCGTTTATTTTTCTTCTTGTTAAGCAGGTGAAGTGCGCTGTGTCGCCGAAAGTCGTTTTAGGAATTGATGATCATTTTAGAAACTGAATCTGTTTTTAGGAGGAATAGAGTAACAAAAACCTGAATTCTTGTAATTACTGATAATATTCACCGACAAATGGATACAAAAACGTTTTTTTGCCACAAATCACAATTACATGAACTATAAAAATTTGATCACATTAACGGCTATTCTGGTTGGATTTAGCAGTTTGGCCCAGCAAAACGAGAGCAAAGGTAAAGTTGAGGTTTATGAAAAAGGAGAAGGTTATTATTACGAATCAATCCTGAAAGATATTCATGCCGTGGATGAGGCGCTTGAAGAAAAGAAGCCTTTTATCCGTTTTGTCATGGACCAGTCGGAACTGGATCTTCCCAATGATGTTTCACTTTACAGAACGGTATGGTGCCAGCCAACCGAATCGCAGGGAAATGCCGGTACCTGCTGGAGTTTTTCAACCACTTCGTTTTATGAATCGGAAATTTACCGGCAAAGCGGCAAAAAAGTGGCGCTGTCCGAAATTTACACCGTTTACTGGGAATATGTTGAAAAAGCGCGGCGGTTTATAGAAAAGCGCGGTGATTCGAATTTTGACGAAGGATCGGAAGGAAATGCCGTTGCCCGAATGATGAGTCTTTATGGTGTTGTTCCTCAGCAGGTTTATACCGGTTTGCTGCACGGGCGAAAGTTCCATACCCACGAAAAAATGATGGCTGAGATGAAAGGTTTTTTGGAATCGATGAAAAAAACCAATACCTGGAATGTGGAGTTCGGGCTGGAAACGATCAAATCGATTATGAACCATTACTTGGGCGAACCGCCGGTTGAATTTACCGTTGATGGAAAAAGCTTCACCCCAAAAACATACCTCACCAATTACCTGAAGCTGAACCCGGATGATTTTGTGGAAATCCTTTCATATAAACAGGAGCCGTATTGGCAACAGGTTGAATACAAGGTGCCCGACAACTGGTGGCACAGCAAAGATTATTACAACGTGCCGCTGGACGTGTTTATGGAAGCGTTAAAAAATGCCGTTAAAAAAGGTTATTCAGTGAGCATTGGCGGCGACGTGTCGGAAACCGGTTTCAGTCGTGAAACCAACTGCGCCATGGTTCCCGATTACGATATACCATCGGAATATATTAACGAAGACGCCCGCCAGTTCCGCTTTTCCAACGAAACCACCACCGATGACCACGGCATGCACCTGATCGGTATTTTGGAAAACTACAAAGGTTTGGGCAAAGACTGGTATTTGGTGAAAGATTCCAGTTCCGGCTCGCGAAATGTAGGCGATGACGACCCGCGCTTTGGTTATTATTTTTTTCACGAAGACTATATTAAGTTGAAAATGATGGGCTTCACCGTCCACAAAGATGCGGTGAAAGATCTTCTGAAAAAATTCTGAGATTTCGGACTGCAGGGAAGGAGAGGGCCTTTCTGATACAACCTGCAGAATGTTGTCGGGAACAAGCGAACGGTTTTCCGGTACCCAAAAAATTGCTAAAAATTGAAACAGCGGAAGGAGTGTTCTTTGCGCTGTTTTTGTTATTTTCGGGGCTGCAAATTTCGAACAATCTAATTAATCTTTTAACTGAAAATCAGAATTAGAAATGAAAAAGAGATTTAAAACCTCCGCTTTTTTTATTAAAAGATTTTTACCCCTTGTCCTTTTTTTACTGAGCTTTTCAGCCTGCAAAGAGAAAAAACCCGAAGGTTCGCCTATTTACAACCGGGCTTACAAACAGGCAATTATTGACAGTCGCAAGGATTTGGGAAATTACATGCTCACCAGTTTTACTCCCGGCACAAGTGTCTCTGTTTCTGTTGATGGTGAAACTGTTTATTCCGAAGGTTTTGGCCTGGCCAGCAAAGAGCTGGAAACACCTGTTCAGCGGCATACAAAATTCCGGATTGGGAGCAGTTCGCAGCTTTTTACCATTTACCTGATCCTGAAGATGCAGGAGCAAGGATTGCTCGATATCGATAAAAGCTTTTACGAATACATTCCCAACTTTCCGAAAAAACAGGCTGAATTTACACTTCGCCAGTTGGCGTTGCAGGCTGCTGGTTTTCCGCTTGCAAAAAATGAAGATTTTCAGAACGACAAAGAGTTGAGGACTTTGAAGGACTTTGTGAAAAAGTTTGAAAACGATAGCCTGGTTTATGAGCCCGATACCTATTTTATGAAATCGGATTACAGCATCGCGATGCTCGGTATTCTGGCTGAACATGTTTCCAAAGAAAACTACAGCAAATTAATCCGCGAGATGGTGTTGGACACGCTCCACCTCGACAATACACTGCCAGATAATCCTTACCTGATTGTTCCAGGGCGAAGCGATTTTTATCACCGCGATTATATTGCCAGGCTGATCAATGCACCCGAAGTCAATTTGCTGCCGGTGCTTCCGGCGCTCGGGTTCCTTTCAACGGCTGACGATTTGAATGCAGCGGCTCAATTGATTCTGAAACCGGGGTTTTTCGGCCAAAAAGACCTGGACCTGATGATGCAGGCACACACCTTAAAAACCGGGCAGGAACTCAACCGGAGTTTTGGCTGGATTGTGTCTGCCGATCGCGATGGAAGGAAGTTTGTCGCACAAATCGGGAATACAATCGGTGGAAGTTCTGCCATTATAGCTTATCCTGAACAGAAGCTGGTAGTGAGCATCTGCGCCAACCTGGGCAGCGACATGGATGAACTGCCGGTGTTGGCAATTGCAGGCAGGTTTTTGGAGAAAATCGATCCAAGAGAAAAAGAAGAAGTAAAAACGCCGGAACCCCCGGCTGAAGGAAACGAAGAAAAGCCTGCTGAATAAGCAGCTCCTAAAATCAAAGGCCGGAAAATTTTCCGGCCTTTGATTTTATCTGACAGATATTCTTTTATTTGTTTGAATCGCTTTTGGTATGTTTCAGAACTTCAACATCAAAAATTAAAGTTGAAAACCTGGGGAGGCCCGAAGAATTTGATGCGCCATAAGCCAGGTTTGACGGGATAATCAGCCGCGCTTTTCCGCCTAATCTCATGTAAGTCATGCCTTCGCTCATTCCTGCGATCACATCACTGCTGCCAACCGTAAATTTGTATGGTTCGTATGGGTCTGACTTGTCAAATTCTTTTTCTGTTGACAGCAACGTTCCAACATAAGATATTTCCACCCGGTCGCCTACTTTTATCAGCGAATCACCTGTTCCCGCCACGGTTTCAATATAATACATGCCCGTTTTTGTGGGGGTTGTCTCAATCCCGTTTTTCTCAATGTATTCCTCCAGCATTGCGACTTCCTCCGCCCGCAGTGCATCCAGGTCAAGTCCATCTTTGCACGAAACCAGAGCTATTATCAGGGAGGCTGTCAATGCGGTAAAAAAAAGTATTTTCTTCATCTTATTTTAATTCAATTTTGTTTTAATCAGTTCTTCTTTATAAACAGATAATAAAGCTTTATATTTTTCAACTGTGCTTGTTAATGATGCATGAACCTCGCCTCCGGCTGCGTTGCGATGCCCACCTCCGTTAAAATTTGTTGCAGCATATTCATTCACAGAAAATTCGCCTTTCGACCGGAATGAAGCTTTCACCAGATCATCCCTCTCAGTAAAAAGCGAACTAAAATGAATGCCTTTGATCGACAACGGGATGTTGACAAAACCTTCGCTGTCGCCGGGCGTAAAATTAAACTTTTTCTGCGTTTCTTTTGAAATATAAATGACGGCGGAATGATATTCGGGAAAAACTTCCATACACTCGCTTAAACAATATCCCAGCAAACGCATGCGGTTAACCGAATAGTTGTCGTAAACCTGCGCGTGAATGTATTCAGGATCGATGCCGTATTTTAACAGTTCGCCCACGGTTTGAAAGGTTTGCGGGTCCGAGACATTGTAGTCAAACGAGCCTGTGTCGGTCATAATTCCGCAGAATAAAGCTTCGGCGGCTGTTTGATCGATAAACTGTTCAAAATCCATCGCTTTCAGCACATGAAATACCAGCTCGGCAGTTGAAGAACATTCGGGATGGGAAATCAGCAGGTCGGTAAATCCCTGCGGCCCGGGATGGTGGTCGATCAAAATTGTTGGCCCCTGAAAGTTTTCCACCAGTGGTTTCATGTCGCCTGTGCGGGATAAGTGATTGAAATCAAGGCATATCAAGAGGTCAGATTCATTGACGATCCTTTTCACCTTTTTCGGTTTGTTCGAATAAAAGCTCACCTGCGCGTGCCCTTCCAACCAGTGGTAATATTCTGGGTAATCGTTTACACAAACCACTTCCGTGGCGATTCCCGCGTTTTTCAAAACCCTGGCAAGTCCCAACGCCGAACCCACGGCATCGCCATCGGGGTTTACGTGAGGCAGGAGTACTACTTGTTTGGCATTGGCCAGGTTATTTTTGAATGATTTAATGATTTCTATATCAATTGTTTTCAATGGCCTGTCATTTTTTATGAGAATACAAATATAAAAATAATGCTTCCGGGAATAAATTTTCATACATTTATTTTTCAAAATCCATTTGCGATGGGTTAAAGAAAAAATTGGAATCATATGATTGGAAAACAAACATTTACAATGATAAAGCCGGTGGCGGTGCAGCGGGGTCATATCGGGCCGATTATTAAAATGATTACCGATGCGGGCTTTCAGATAAAGGCGATGAAACTTACCCGGCTCACTAAAGATCAGGCAGGTGTATTTTATCAGGTGCACAAAGGCAAACCGTTTTATGAAGATTTAACAACTTTTATGAGTTCGGGCCCGATTGTGGCGATGATCCTTGAAAAGGAGAATGCCGTTGCCGATTTCCGGAAATTAATCGGTGCAACCGATCCAAATGAAGCCGAAGAAGGCACCATCCGGAAATTATATGCCGAATCGAAATCGCGCAACGCTGTGCACGGCTCCGACAGCGATGAAAATGCCGCCATCGAAAGCAACTTTTTCTTTTCGCAGCTGGAGCGGTATTGATAAAGCGCCCGCGAAGATACCAGATAATATAAAGTTCTTGATTTTAAGATGTTGTATTTTTCACCTTGCAAAAGAAAATACAATTCATCGAAAAACTATGTCGTGTATAATGTCGGTGCCGGCCTGCTCGTTCAGGCGCAACCGCAATTGTTCTTTCATCATCACCAGTTCGCTTCGCAAAGCAGCCGAGCTGGTTCTGATGAACAGCGTGCCATTCACTATTTTTAACGATTCGGTGTATTTGGCAATGGTTTTTCCCACAACCGTTTCCCACGAAGCAATCAAATCTACTTCCGATAATTTTTTCTCCAGCTTATTTTCCAGGATATAATCTTTCAGCACATCGCTTAACTTTTGGGTATTGCTCCGTCTCATTTTTTTACTTCGTTTACAGTTCCGTCAACTACCTGAAATATTTTATAGTCCGCATCGGTTTCCCTGATCATTTGATCGAGGTGTTCGCGGTTGGTGTCGGTGATGAAAATTTGCCCAAAGTGGTCATCGGCAACCAGTTTCACGATTTGTTCTACCCGGTTTTTGTCGAGTTTGTCGAAAATGTCGTCAAGCAAAAGGATGGGCGTGATCCCCGAAAGGCCTTTGATAAAATCGTATTGCGCCAGTTTTAACGCCACCAGGTAAGTTTTTTTTTGTCCTTGCGAACCTGTCTTTTTGATGGGATAATCGCCCAGGTTAAACAGAATGTCATCTTTGTGGATGCCAACGGTGGTGAACTGCATGGCGCGGTCTTTTTGAATCGCATTTTTCAGAAGCGACCGGAAATCATTGTCATACAGTTGCGATTCGTGCACCATGCCGATCTGTTCTTTTCCCGAAGAAATCAGTTCGTAATATTGCTGAAAAACAGGCTGTAGCCTGCTCAGGTATTCCACCCTTTTCTGATGGATCAAAACGCCGTAGTGGGCGAGCTGGTCACTCCATACTTCAAGGTTTTCTTCGCTAAAAAAACGATCGGATGCAAATTGTTTCAGCAGTTTGTTACGTTGCAACAGTGCCCTGTTGTAGCGGATCAGGTGGTCGAGATACACCTGGTCGTACTGTGAAATCAGCGAGTCGAGAAAACGCCGGCGTTCTTCGCTTCCACCCATAATCAGGTCAATGTCCGATGGTGTGATAATGATCAGCGGGAGCAGGCCAATGTGTTCCGATAATTTTTTGTAGTCTTTTTTATTCCTTTTGAAGTTCTTTTTCTGCCCGTTTTTTAAGCCGCAGTATATATTTTCCTCCTGTTCCAACCGTTGGTATTTTCCCTGAATCACAAAAAATTCCTGCCCGTACCGGATGTTTAATGTGTCGGTTGCATTTAAGAAACTTTTGCAAAACGACAGGTAATAAATGGCATCCATCAAATTGGTCTTACCAGCACCATTGTTACCGATAAAACAGTTTAAACCCGAAGAAAATCCCATTTCGGCTTCTTCGAAATTTTTGAAATTGAGCAACGACAAGTTTTGGATGTACATGGATGATGCCTCTTAAAAAAACAAAACTAACTAATAATTTATAAACCAATCCTGCATCTTATTATATAAAAAAACATATTTTTGCGTCACAAATTTCGAATAACCTTTTTTAAGATGGCAAAAAATAAAGATAAAAGAGAGCAGGACAGCTTGTCGGAAGTTGAAAGTGCATTGACCCGGACGGAACAATTGATCGAGGACAATCAAAAAATCCTGATCATTGTAGTGGGTGCTATTGTTGCGGTTGCGGTTATTTATCTTGCTTTTACCAGGTTGTATATTCAGCCGCGGGAAAAGGACGCACTGGAACAGATGTTCATGTCGGAGCAATATTTTGAAAAAGATTCCTTTAACCTGGCGCTCAACGGCGATGGAAACTACCTCGGGTTTTTGGATATTATTGACGATTACAGCATGACGGATGCGGCGAACCTTGCCCGTTACTACGCCGGAGTTTCTTACCTGAGGTTAGGCGAATACGAAGATGCCCTTAATTACCTGAATAAATTTAAAACCAAAGATTTGCTTTTGGCCCCGGTTGCCGAAGGTGCCAAAGGCGATGCTTACGCAGAATTGGGAGAAACCGGCAAAGCGCTGGCGGCCTATAAAAAGGCTTATACAAGTTCGGAAAATGAATTTACAAGCCCCATTTATATGATGAAAGCTGCCAATTTGCTTGAGTCGGACGGAAAGTTTCAGGAGGCGCTGCAATTATACAAGTCCATCAAAGAAAAATATCCGGCAACCAACGAAGGACGCAATGTTGAAAAATACATTGCCCGTTTGGAAATTAAACAACAAAAATAACTTTCACGCAATAATTTAAAATGAATCCCCTCCATACAGGGGATTTTTTATTTTTGAAAAAAAAGAAATATGGCAACAAAAAATCTATCAGCTTACGATATCGAATCAGTACCATCGGCCACAGGATTTAAATTTGGAATTGTGGTTGCTGAATGGAATTATCAGATCACCGGCGCCCTGGCCCAGGGAGCAGTGGACACTTTGAAAAAGCATGGTGTGAAAGATGAAGATATTACCCTGAAGCATGTGCCGGGAACATTTGAGCTGGCGTTGGGCGGCCAATTCTTTGCCGAATACACCGATGTGGATGCCATTCTTCTGATTGGCTGCGTCATTCAGGGTGATACCCGCCATTTTGATTTTATTTGCGACGGGGTGACACAAGGCACAACCCATCTCAACCTGAAATACAACAAGCCGTTTATTTTTGGCGTCCTCACGACCAACAACGAGCAGCAGGCGCTTGACCGCGCTGGTGGCAAACTGGGAAACAAAGGCGACGAAGCTGCTGTTACAGCCATAAAAATGGTGGCGCTGCGACGTGAAATGAAAAAATAGAAAGATAAAAGAAAAGGGAACCCGTCAGTTCCCTTTTCCTTTACTAATCAAAAATAATAAAAGCCCAAAATCACGAATCTATCTTCCTGGCCTGGTACTTCCACCCCTTTCTGCCGGACTACGCATTTGTCGGCTTTGCATTCTTTCCTCGCGTGCTTTTTGTATTTCGTCAAATTTTTTGGTCTGCTCTTCGTTTAACATTGCCCTGATTTCTTTGTTTCTGGCATCATTTATTTCCCTCATTTTCGGGAACATTTCGCGTCGGGCAGTTTCGTCGGCTCCCTGCATTTTTTGGCGCATTTCGTCAAACTGTTTTTGATACTTGGCGCTGATGGCGCTCAGTTTTGTTTTTTGTGCATCATCTAAACTAAGCTGTTCTGAAAGGAGTTTGTCCCTTTCTTCAGGACTCATGCGCGGGCCTTGGCCGGGTTGCGCATAACTTAAACCAACGGACACCAAAATCATCAGTAGCGTAAATAATTTTTTCATGGGTATCAAATTTTTAAATGTTTACCCTTATAGACTTGTGTTTTGGGATTTCGTTTAATGCGTACAGATTTTTATTCAAAAAAAGCAACACCATTCCACGCCACAGCGAAACAGCATGGTGGAAAAATAAATACGATTTGGCAAATTGTCAGTATTCAGAATAAGCCTTTTTCGCCGTCAATGTCGGGTATTTTCAGGTTTGTACCCAACCTTTCATTCAGCTTTTTAATGAAATAGGCTGCCAGGATTGGCGATTCTTTTTCTTCGTTTTGATGGACAAAAAAGTAAATGGTTTGTAAACCCGCATTGACCCATGCTTCCAGCCGGTCGAGCCAAACATCCAGCCGTTTGTATTCGCTGTCGGGGTGGTTTGCGCCGACATAACGTACAAAAGCGGTTGGCGTGGTCAGCCGCATGTGCAGCAGGTCTCTTCGGCCCGCTGTATCAACCAAAATGTTGGTTACTCCGTTTTTCTCCAGAAGTGCAGAAAGTTCATCGGCAATTTTGGGTTCGTTAAACCATTCGGAGTGGCGCACTTCCAGTGCGAGTGGCACTGCCTTCGGGAAGTTTTCGATAAAAGTAACCAGTTTGTCGTAGTTTTTGTATCCGAAATTGTTGTGCAATTGCAGGAAAACCATCCCCAGTCTGTTCTCGAAATTAACCACTGCGTCACAAAATTCTTCCACAATCGGTTGGGTGTTGTTCAGCCGTTTAAAATGGCTGACAGTTTGTGTGATTTTTGGGAAAAACTTAAAGTTTGCCGGAGTTTTTTCCCTCCATGAGATAACTTGTTCGGTAGTTGGTTGCCTGTAAAAAGTGGCATTCAGTTCAATCGAGTTAAACTGCGTGGCGTAATACGCGAGTTCGTCTTTTGTGCCCCGCGGATAAAAGTTTTTTAAATCTGTTTTATTCCACTTGGCGCAACCGACATAAACATTTAGTTCTTTTGCCTTACCATTTTTTTGGAGGATTTTTTTTGTGTCAGGATG
>OBJA01002350.1_pt1 | contig 11060 bp, 8 predicted proteins | sample 1519751 | NCBI WGS metagenome assembly OBJA01 (sample SAMEA3881238, study PRJEB22517) | soil metagenome | biome: lake sediment; feature: soda lake sediment; material: sediment, water from around vicinity | place: India | collected 2013-12-23 | depth 3 m
CACCGGTATTAATGTGGGCATTGGTATTGGTGCGAAACAACTGCCCTGCCCCGCCGGTGGCCAGCAGGGTGGTCTTGGCCTCGATCAGCATCGGCTCGCCCGATTCGATATCCAGCACTAGGGCGCCGAGGATCACACCCTGCTCATCCCGAATCAGGTCGATGGCGAAATATTCATCGAAGAAGTGGCTGCGGGCACGGATATTCTGCTGGTAGAGGGTGTGCAGGATCGCATGGCCAGTGCGATCGGCCGCCGCGCAAGTGCGCGCCGCCTGGGCGCCACCAAATTCCTGGCTCTGTCCGCCGAAGGGACGCTGATAGATGCGCCCATCGTCCAGGCGCGAGAATGGCACCCCGGCATGTTCCAGCTCATAGACCAGGTGGGCGGCGGAGCGGCACATATACTCAATGGCATCCTGATCACCCAGGTAATCGCTGCCCTTGATGGTGTCGTACATGTGCCAGTGCCAGTTATCCGGCAGCACATTGGCCAGCGCGGCATTGATCCCACCCTGCGCGGCCACGGTATGGGAACGGGTCGGAAACACCTTGGAGACCACCGCCACCGTAGCGTTAACAGGAGCCAACGACAAGGCCGCCCGCAGACCGGCCCCGCCGGCGCCGATCACCAGAGTATCAAAACGCCGCCGGGCCAGGCTCATGCCCAGGCTCCGTTCAGGATCCGCAACGCCCACACCGCCTGAGCGGCCAGTGCGCCACCCAACAGGCCCAGCAACAACAGGCGCAGCGCCGCATGGTGGCCCAGATAGTCGAGGATGATGTCGCGCATTCCCACCCAGCCGTGCAGCAACAGCGCCACGATAAACAGCCCCACCGCGATACTGATCGGCACGCTGGCAAACAGCCCGTGCCAGTGCGCGTAATCCTGCGGGCCGCCCAGCCACCACCAGAGCAGCGCACTGATACTGAACAGCCCCAGATAGAGCGCACTGAGGCGTTGCACCAACCAGGCGGGCAGACCGGATAGATACTGATTCATAGCATGGCCACCAATACGATCAGCAACAACAGCGGCGAGGCCAGCAGCAGCACGGTGGCGCTGGCGCGGGCCTGTGGCAGTTCGACCCCGAGTCCGGCATCCAGCAACAGGATCCGCACCCCGGCCAGCAGGTGGTGAAGCAGCCACCAAATCAGCAGGGCCACCAGCAGCCGTAGCGGCCAGGCAGCCAGCCAGGCCTGTACCTGTGCGAAGCCGTCCGCGCTGGCCAGCGAATGCTGCCACAGCCACAGCCACAACGGCAGGGAGAAAAACAGCAGCGCACCGGTGATCCGGTGGGTGAGCGACAACAGCCCGCTCACCGGCAGGTGAATCCGGTGGAGTTGCAAAAAGCGTGGTCTTTGCGGAACTTGCATTGAATTCTTGCCACCCAGCCCCATCATGTCACAGTATTACTGTATCATGATTATCAACCCGTTATGATTGTGCAACACGCTTGGGAGAAAGTATGAATACTGCGTGGCATACCTTCCTGTCGCAACAGGGCGCCCGGATCAACGAGTCCCGCGTCACCGACTTCGGCGAACCGACCGAGGAGGCCGCGGCGGCGCTAAGCGGCGATGTGCTGTGCGATCTCGGCCACCTGGCGCTGATCCAGGCCAGTGGCGCGGATGTGCGCGATTTTCTGCAAGGGCAGCTGACCAATGATATCCGCCAGGTCGATGAGCAGCACCACCAGTTGAGCGGCTACTGTACCCCCAAGGGGCGTTTGCTGGCGCTGTTTCGGCTGTTTCAGCGCGGCGAGAACCACTATCTGCGCCTGCCGCACGCCCTGCTGGAACCAACCCTGAAACGTCTGCGGATGTTTGTCATGCGCAGCCAAGTGGTGATGGCGCATGATCAAACATTGATCGGCTTTGGTATCTCCGGCCCCAACAGCGAAACCCTGCTGCAAACCCGCCTCGGTGCCGTCCCGGAGCAGGCTGATGCAGCGCTGCAACAGCAGGGGATCACTATCCTGCGCATTGCCGGGCCACAGCCACGCTTTGAGTTGTATGGCAATCACGAGGCCATGCAGGCACTCTGGCTTGCCCTGGCTGATAACTGCCGCCCGGTCGGCGCCGCCGGCTGGGAACTGCTTGATATCCATGCCGGTCTGCCCACGGTACTGCCCGAGACCAGCGAGGCCTTCGTGCCGCAGATGCTCAACCTGCAATACATCAACGGGGTCAACTTCAAAAAGGGCTGCTATACCGGCCAGGAAGTGGTGGCCCGAATGCAGTATCTGGGCAAGCTCAAGCGCCGCATGTATCTGGCTCGCCTCGAATCCGTCACGGCGCCACCCTCGGCCGGGGATGAGCTGGCATCACCACAAAGCAGCAGCGGCCAGGGCGCCGGCAAGATTGTCCAGGCCGCCCTGGTGAACAACGGCACTTACGATCTACTAGTCGTAGCCGAGACAAATGTGGCAGACTCAGGCGAGCTTTATCTGGCAACAGATAAACAACAACTAAAATTGCTGCCCCTGCCTTACGGACTGGAAGAAACCATCCAGCAGGCGTAGCGTATAAAACACCACTCAGTAGATAAGGAAACGATTCGGATGTCGATGGATATTGCCAAGGAATTTCTTCAGCAACTAATGGACGATCTGGAGCGCAAGAATCTGGTGCTCCCTACGCTGCCCGAGGTAGCATTGCGGGTTCGCGATGCGGTTGATAATGAAGATGCATCACTGGCGGAGATCAGCAAGGTCATTGCTACCGATGCCGCCCTGAGTGCCCGGCTCATCCAGGTGGCCAACAGCCCCCTGATGCGGGCCAGCCAGGAGATCCAGTCCCTCGATACCGCGGTTAACCGTCTGGGTTTGAAGCTGGTGCGGGATATGGTGATCAGTATGGTGATGGAGCAGATGTTCCAGGCCACCTCAGAGCTGACCGACAAAAAACTGCGCCAGATCTGGGAGCATTCCACCCTGGTGGCTGCCATCAGCCATACCTTGGCGGCGCAATTTACCCCCCTTTCCCCGCAACAGGCGATGCTGGCCGGTCTGGTCTGTCAAATCGGCACTCTGCCGATCCTCACCAAGGCTGAGGACTATCCTGAATTACTGGATGATGAAGCTACCCTGGACAGGATCATCAACAAGCTGCATGGCAAGATTGGCCACGCCATCCTCAAGGCCTGGAATTTCCCGGCAGAACTGGCCAGGGTGCCGTTGTACTACGAGGATCTGCAACGCGACTCGGAACAGCTGGATTACGCGGATGTGGTTACGGTTGCCAACCTGCAAAGCTGGATGGATTCCGATCACCCCCTGGCCAGACAGGATTGGAGCAGCGTGCCGGCGTTTGCCAAGCTGGGCTTGAGTCCCGAGGTCAATGTCATCGAGATGGAAGAGACCGCCGAGGACATCAAGGAAGCCCATCGCCTGCTGGGCGGGTAAAAACCGCTAGCCAGTCTTGCGCAGGCGTTGCACGTAACGATACAAGGTTCGCTCACTCACCCCCAGCAGCCTGGCGGCATCGCCGCGATGCCCCGTGGTCTGATGGAGGGCATGCAAGACGGCCTTTTCCGTGAGACGGCCATGGCGCCGGTTCAGCAGTTCGGGAACCTGCGGCTGGACAACAGGCGGAACAGAAAATGATGATGGCCCGGCCGTAGCGCCGGAAATGGACATATCACTCCGCTGTTGCTGCCCATCACCGAACACGATGTGTTCCGGGCGCAGGATCTCCTCGCCATAGGCCAGGATCGCCGCCCGTTCGATAATATTGCGCAATTCGCGCACATTGCCCGGATACTCGTAAGCCATCAGGGTCTCGATCACGTTCGGCAACAACGGGGTGAAGTGCTCGGCATCCTCAAGGTGTGACAGAAAGTGTTCGGCTAGCATCGGGATATCATCAAGACGCTCGCGTAGGGCCGGGACATGCACCGGAAAGGCCGACAGGCGGTAATAGAGATCCTGGCGGAATGTCCCTGCCTCGACCATCTCCAGCAGATTGCGATTGGTGGCTGCCACCACACGCACACTGACCTTGATATAGTCGGTGCCGCCCAGACGCCGGATCGTTCCGCTCTCCAGCGCCCGCAACAGTTTGGTTTGCAGCGACAAAGGCAATTCACCGATCTCGTCGATGAACAGCGTACCGCCATCGGCGATCTCGAAAAGCCCCTTCTTCTGCTTGTTGGCGCCGGTAAAGGCGCCCTTCTCATGGCCAAACAACTCGCTTTCAATCAGGTTTTCGCCTAGCGTGCCACAGTCGACGATCACAAAGGGCATGTTGGAACGGTTGGAATACTGATGCAGATATTCGGCCACCCGTTCCTTGCCAACACCGCTCTCTCCCTGCAATAACACGCAGGTCGGGGTCTGCGCGACCCGTTGCAGCAGGCTGGTCAGGCGCAGCATCGGCCGGGAGCGTCCGATCAGCAGATCATCCTCATTCGGTTTGCTGACTGGGTAGATGTATTCACCGACATAAATCACCTTGTCGCCGCCATCGTTGAACAACGGCGTGGCATGGATCTGCACGCGCTCCTCGGCACCATGCTGGTCATAGTGGATATGCATCACCTGGGTCGCCTGCTGGGTCTTGAAGACCTCCTCCAGTGGGCAGTGTTCGCCATGCTCACTGCAGGGTGCATCGGAACGGTGCGAGATCTTGTAGCAAAACTCCCCCGCCACCTCTTCGGGAGAGGAAAAGCCGTAGTGCTTGAGGTAATTGCGATTGGCAGAGACGATCTTGAAATCACGATCAATAACCACGAAGGGATCGGGCAGGATATCGATGATCTGCTTGCAGGAAGGCTTGGTAATAATCTTATCCATGAAACCACCCTCTGGTGAGAATGTCAGGTCGACCGCCGATCAATATGACAGATAGTGACAGGCAATTTCATGACATTCTCGCACCGGGCGACAAAACTGTCAAAACACCCCCGCGCCACGGGAGAGCTGGTAGCATCCCGGCGTTTTGCTACTTCAATTTTTCAATCCCCAGCGCCTTGAGGATGTATTTCTCGAACACCGGCTCGCTGGAGCCCTTCTTCATCTTGGCGATGAAGTATTTTTCAAAGGCCACCTTGCCCTTCTTCATCCACGACAGGTTGCGCGGCGGGATCTGCGGCATTGCCACGAAGGCCGCACCGGTGTCCCCCATATCGGCCAGGCAGATGGCATTCCAGGTGGCCTTCTGGTCGACCGGTTTGCCGGCAATATCATTGGCAATGTTATGCGCAGTGGCCAATACCATCGACTCGATCATGTAGCCGGTTTTGGGTGTGCCGATCGGTACCGGAGTGGCCTCCACCGCTGGGATGACGATCCCCACCCCAATGCCATAGATGTTCTGCCATTTGGGATTTTGCTGGAACGCATTGACCTTGATAAAACCTTCGGAGTCGACCAGATCCCCGCCGACCGCGCTGACCGTATCAACCCCCTTGAAGGCCGGCAGGATCATCGAAAATTTAAATGGCAGTTGATGGGTGCCGACCAGCTCACCCTTGTCGTTCAACTCCTCGACAGACATCCTGCCTTCCCCCACCCGGCTGATGCGGGCATTGCAGATCCACTTGATGTGACGATTGCGTAGCTCCGATTCGATCATCCCCTTCGAGTCGCCCACGCCACCCAGACCAAGGTGTCCCACATAGGGTTCGGGGGTGATGAAGGTCATCGGGCAGCGATCGCGGATCTTGCGCTGCCGCAGGTCGGTATCCATGATCATCGCAAATTCATAGGCGGAGCCAAAACACGAGGCCCCCGGCGCCGCGCCAACCACGATGTGGCCAGGATCGGTGATGAACTGCTGCCATCTCACCCAGGCCTGTTCAGCATGATCGGTGGTGCAGATCGACACCGTATTGCCGATATCTGGGCCCAACCCCTCAACCTCGTCAAAGGCCAGCTTGGCACCGGTGGCGATGATCAGGTAGTCATACGCCACCCGGCAGCCATCGGCAACCACCACCACATTCTCATCCGGGAGGATCTGGGTGGCTGCCTGCGGGATGAAGGCAATCCCCTTGCGGGTCAGATAGGGCTCCAGTGGAAAGCAGATGTCCTGGCGGGTACGCCAACCCACCGCCACCCAGGGATTGGAGGGTACAAAGCTGAAATAGTCCTTGTCCGAGATCACCGTGATGTGGTGCTCGCGACCCAGCACCTCGCGGGTATCATAGGCGGCCGGCAGACCACCGGTACTGGCACCAATAATGACCACATGCGCCATGGCAGGCTCCTCCCTAACTATCCAACATTCAGCCGCTGCAAGTTCCAGGCCAAAACGCTGCTATTACAAGTTTAACTCCCGATCCCCAACCCGCTTTTTTCCAATCTATCTGGTAGAATAACGGGTTTTTGGCAGGAAGACCCACGCAGTGACCCAACCCAACCATTCCCCGCTCCAGCCCCCGTTGACCAACAAGCCCGGTTACAAACAGCGCTGGGGGCGCCTGTATGGCAGCAGCGAGGCGCTGGCGATCAGCGTGACGGCCCAACAGAGTGACAGCCTGTTGCTGGTCATCACCCCCGACACGGCCTCGGCTACCCGCCTGGAGCAATCACTGCGTTTTTATCACCGCACCAGCGACGCGATCCCGCTGCTGGGCTTTCCCGACTGGGAAACCCTGCCCTACGACACCTTTTCCCCCTATCAGGACATCATCTCCGAACGCCTGGCCACCCTCTACGCCCTGCCGCGCCTACAGCGCGGGATCCTGATCCTGCCGACACGTACCCTGATGCAGCGGGTCTCGCCGCGTGCCTATATCGAAGGCAGCAGTCTGATGCTCAAACAGGGCGATCGCCTGTCACTGGAACAGATGCGCCAGCAACTGGAGCAAAGCGCCTATTGCTGCGTCTCCCAGGTCATGGCACATGGCGAATTTGCAGTGCGCGGCAGCCTGCTCGATCTCTATCCGATGGGCAGCGAGCAGCCCTATCGTATCGAGCTGTTTGACGATGAGGTGGAGAGCATCCGCACCTTTGACCCGGAGACCCAGCGCTCCGAGGAGAAGGTCGGCGAGATCCGCCTGCTGCCCGCCCGCGAGTTCCCTCTCGACGAGGATGGCATTCGCCGCTTTCGCGAGAACTGGCGGGCCAGCTTCGAGGGTAACCCAACCCAGAACAATATCTACCGTGACATCAGCCATGGCCTGGCCCCAGCCGGGATCGAATACTATCTACCGCTTTTTTTTGATCACACTGCCACGCTGTTCGACTACCTGCCGAGCAACACACTGTTATTCAGTCAGGACGGTGTCGACGAGGCCGCCGAAGGATTTTTCCAGGAGTATCAGGAACGTTATCAGATCGCCCAATACCACCGCGATCACCCACCACTGCCGCCAGCCCGCCTGTTCCTCGATGTACCGGAGCTGTTCTCGCACTTCAAGGATTATCCCCGTCACCTGCTACAGGGCTTTGAACTACCGCAGGGACAATCAGGGCACAATTTTGCCACTGCCCGGCCCCCGGCGCTGACCCTGGATCCGCGCAGCGACGAACCCAGCGGCGCCCTACGCGAGTTTGCCGGGCATTTTTCCGGTCGCCTGCTGTTTGCCGCCGAATCCGCCGGTCGGCGTGAATCGCTGCTCAAGACTCTGCACGGCTGCGGGATCCACCCCAGCCCCTTTGAGCATTGGCAGGATTTTCTGGCCGCCGAGGCCCGCCACGGTATCGTGGTGGCCCCGCTGGAATATGGTCTGTTGCTGGAACAACCACAACTGGCTGTCATTGCCGAGAGCCAGCTCTACGGCGAACAGGTCATGCAGCGCCGCCGACGGCGCAAGGGTCGCAAGGGCGATCCCGATATGGTGGTGCAGAGCCTGGCCGAACTGGAACCCGGCGCCGCCGTGGTGCATGAAGATCATGGTATTGGCCGTTATCTGGGTTTGCAAAAGCTCAACCTGGGCGAACTGGAGGCGGAATTCCTGACCCTGGAATATGCCGGTGGCGACAAACTCTATGTACCGGTCGCCTCCCTGCACCTGATCAGCCGCTACAGCGGTGGCGGTGGAGAACACATCCCGTTGCACAAACTGGGCAGCGGTCAGTGGGAAAAGGCCAAACGCAAGGCCAGTGAGCGGATCCGCGATGTAGCAGCCGAACTGTTGGAGATCTATGCCCGCCGCGAGGCCCGTCAGGGCCACACCTATCCCTTTGATGAAAACCAGTACCATGCCTTTACCGCCAATTTCCCATTCGAGGAGACCCCCGATCAGCAGGATGCCATCGACGCTGTACTGGACGACATGCGCTCTTCCCGTCCGATGGATCGGCTGATCTGCGGCGATGTCGGCTTTGGTAAGACCGAAGTGGCGATGCGCGCCACCTTTGTCGCGGTGATGGGTGGCCGTCAGGTGGCGGTACTGGTGCCCACTACCCTGCTGGCCGAACAACACACAGAAAATTTTCGCGACCGCTTTGCCGACTGGCCAGTGCGCATCGAATCGCTGTCGCGCTTTCGTAGCAACAAGGAGCAGCAGAGTGTGATTGCCGCCCTGGCCGAGGGCAAAGTGGACATCATCATCGGCACCCACAAACTGCTGCAACAGGGGATCCAATATAAAAACCTCGGCCTGGTGATCATCGACGAGGAGCACCGCTTCGGGGTAAAGCAGAAGGAGGCCTTCAAGGCGCTGCGCGCCGAGGTGGATGTATTGACCCTGACCGCCACGCCGATCCCGCGCACCCTGAACATGGCGATGGGCGGGATCCGTGACCTCTCCATCATCGCCTCACCACCAGCCAGGCGTCTGGCGATCAAGACCTTCGTCCACGAATGGAATCCGGAGATCGTGCGCGAGGCCTGTCTGCGCGAGATCAAGCGCGGCGGCCAGGTCTATTTTCTGCACAACGAGGTCGATTCCATCGAACGGATGAGCCGTCAACTGGAGGAATTGCTCCCCGAGGCCAGCATCCGTATCGCCCACGGGCAGATGCGCGAACGCGAGCTGGAGCGCACCATGTCGGACTTCTACCACCAGCGCTTCAATCTGCTGGTGTGCACCACCATCATCGAGACCGGCATCGACGTACCGACCGCCAACACCATCATCATGAACCGCGCCGATCACCTCGGTCTGGCGCAGATGTACCAGTTGCGTGGGCGGGTCGGTCGTTCCCACCACCGCGCCTACGCCTATCTGCTGGTGCCCTCGCGCCGCGCCATGACCAAGGATGCCATCAAGCGCCTGGAGGCCATCGAGGCGATCGAGGAGCTGGGCACCGGCTTCACCCTGGCCACCCACGATCTGGAGATCCGCGGTGCTGGCGAGCTGCTCGGCGAGGAACAGAGTGGCCAGATCAACGAGATTGGCTTCTCCCTGTATAGCGAACTACTGGAACGGGCCGTCAAGGCACTGCGCCAGGGCAAGGAGCCCGAACTGGAACGGCCGCTGCTGCATGGCAGTGAGGTCGATCTGGGCGTGGCCGCGCTGCTGCCCGATGATTACCTGCCGGATATCCACAGCCGTCTGCAGATCTACAAGCGCATCGCCAATGCCCGAACGATGGAGGAACTGGATGAATTGCAGGTCGAGATGATCGATCGCTTCGGCCTGCTGCCCGAGCCGGCCAAGAACCTGTTCGTGCTCACCGAGCTCAAATTGCGCCTGACCCCGCTGGGGATCAGCAAGGTGGAACTTGGCCCCAGGGGCGGACGGATCAGCTTCATTCCCGAGCCGGATATCGATCCGCTGCGACTGATCCAGCTGATCCAGTCACGGCCGGGGCAATACCAGCTTGATGCCCAGCAGCGCCTGAAGATCACCGCCGACCTGCCCGATCAGGCGGTGCGGCTGGCCCTGCTGGAAAAGCTGTTGGTATATTTTCGTGTCTAACTAGCAGGCAGCAGAGCGCCTCACCGGCATGTCCTTGGTGCCGCGTTGTGGCATAATGGACAGCGATTCCCCCCGCCCGCTAGGGCTTCCCGCTGGCTGGCCAAGCCGACCACTGGCGGGTTAATGAATGATACCGAGGCCAAGATGAGATCCGAATTGGCATTCCGCTGCCGGGAACTGGGCAATTTCATTGCCGCCATGCTCTCCAGCAGTCAGGGACGAAGAATCGTGCTGACCCACCTGCTGAATGCCTTGATCCTCGCTGTCATGGTGCTGGGTTTGGTGGTGGCGTTGCTGTTCGGGTTGTTCGAGGGGCTGATCCCGCGCCGCCGCACGCTGGCCTTCAGCCTGAGCGGCCTGTTCCTGTTTTTCACCCTACTGCCGCTAACCATGCCCTTTTTCTCCTTCAAGGAGTTGTTCAACCGCCTGTTCTGGCGATTGGCCCGTCGCCGCTTGTTCATCAACCTGAGCCGGCATGTCTTTTACCGGCCAACCTGGAATGGACATATCTCCCTGCATCTGGCCAAGGCCCATAGCCTGCTGGCGGAAAAATACCGCCTGGCCGCCAGCCACAGCGGTGACCGGATCAGAAACAACAGCCGGGAACTGGGGATGCTGCTGGCCCGTTCGATTCGCGATGCGGTGCGCCGCTCACGCCGCCTAGTCAGCCATGGACGCCTCAAGCCGGAACAGCGGATTACCGGCGCTACCTACGGCTATCTGTTTGGCGCGGCCAAGAGCAAGCTGCGCCTGCGCCGCCACCAACCGGCCTGGTGGTCGCGCCTGCTCAGCGGTGTGTTCTACCGCTATGGCGCTATGCATGCGGTTTTTATGTATTTTATTATCCACGACAGCCTGCCCCCCTCCTTTGACCCGGTCTATTTTGTAGCCAGCGTCGGGGATGTGATCGGCACGAAGGCCGGTTGAACGGGATGGAATTTGATCTTGGTCAATGCATCCAATAACCTAGAGGCAAATACTGCTTCTAAAGCAATTACCCAAAGACCTGACGGCAACGCAGGGCGGGGATCGGCACGGAATCCCCAGACTATCGACCGCCAAGCCGCTGTACTGGATTGTGCAGGGTGGCGAAGAAAGATTGAACAAAAGAGCGTCAGCATGCATAGCAAATCGTTGTTATTATTGTTTACCGGCCTGCTGATCACGGTTGCCAGTACCCTGGCAACCGCCTCCGAGATCAGCACCCAGCGCCAGCAGGAATTGCGCCACCTGCTCAAGCAGGATTGTGG
>OBJA01002351.1_pt1 | contig 11060 bp, 12 predicted proteins | sample 1519751 | NCBI WGS metagenome assembly OBJA01 (sample SAMEA3881238, study PRJEB22517) | soil metagenome | biome: lake sediment; feature: soda lake sediment; material: sediment, water from around vicinity | place: India | collected 2013-12-23 | depth 3 m
GCGGGAAGCAGGATCCGGTAGCCATCACCCACCCTACGTGAAGCATTCTGTTTATTCCCTGTAGGGTGGGCCAAGCCTGCAGGCCCACCAGGGTTGTTACGCGCTGCTCTACACCAGAAGGAATTTGGTGTACCAGTCACTTTCACTTTGCATTGGCAATAAATCGTGGTAGAAATCACGTCTTGCAAATTCACAAGGGAGAGGAACTTGCATCATAAAAAGAACAATATCGGTCATACGATTCCATTTAGTCTGCGTGTCAAACTGCTTTCCTCGATTGCCCTGCTGACTAGTGTGTTGGCGATGGGTATGCTTGGCCTACTGCTGTTTTTTGTTGGTCATGAGGGCGAACCGCTGTATACACAGTCGATTCAGGCGCATGTCCTGACACAGCATTTGCTTGGTTCCTGGAAGATGGTGGCCGGGCTTGCCCTGCTGGCGCTTGTCGCATTGATCACCTGGTTTACGAGCCTGCATGTCAGCTTGTGCGTGGCCGGGCCGCTGTTTCGTTTTGGCCAGAATTTTGAAGCGGCGATCCAGGGCAAGCCTGTGCTGCCGATCCGGTCACATGATTATCTGCAGCAGGTGTCCGGGCAGATGAACAAAAGCCTCTTCACCTTGCATGATCACTATCTGCACATTCGCTACCTCAGCGAACAGGCGGAAGAGCGCTTGCTGCAGGAAGACGCTGATAGCGTGGCGTTGAAACGCACCCTTCAGCGCGTGTTGGATGAGGTGCGGTATGTCCGTCTTGACTAGGTGGCTGGCGGCTGGCCTGTTACTGATCCCGGCACTGCTGCTGTTTCATGTCCTGGCCAATACCCCGGCACCACACCATCCACTGAATACCGGCTGTGCCGATTGCCACCTGTATGGCAATGCAACCACGAATGAGACCGCCTATCAGTTGATCCGCGATCAGGAGGCATTGTGTGGCGGCTGTCACCCCGATGCGCTGACCGTGGCCCACCCGAGCGGGATCACCGTGCAGCGTCCGCTACCGGATGATTATCCGCTCGACTGGAAGGGTGATCTCACCTGTAGCAGTTGCCACCGGATCCACGATCATCAGGCTGGCCACCTACGTGGCGAGAAACGCTTCAGGGCGTTTTGTCACTCCTGCCACGAGGCGGACTTCTTTGAACGCATGGCGGATGGCGGGCTTTCACTGCAACATGGTGGCCATCTTGCCGCCAAAACGATCGAGTTGCCGGTAGAAATCGATCCCTATTCACTGCACTGTCTGGGCTGCCACAGCGATAACATGCAGGTCAGTCGCTCGGCACAACAAGAGCAGGGCGTGTTGCGCCATGCCGGCAGTGCGCTGAGTCACCCAATCGGGGTGCTCTATGCCGGCACCGCCGGCAACACTCGTTATCATCCACAGTCGCGCTTGGCCGAGGTCATCCTGTTGCCGGAAGGACGGGTAAGCTGTGTTTCCTGCCACGAGGGCTATAGCGAGCAACATGGCGCGCTGGTGATGTCAAATCGTGGTTCGGCCCTTTGTCTGGAGTGTCATAACCTATGAGCCGGGAGAATCGACGCCGTTGTTATATCGATCGTGCCTTGCAGGGGCCATTGCTGATCGGTTTTGTCATCTTCGAGACCGTGCTGTTCATCACTGCGCTGCTGGTACTGGAACACAATCTTGAGGCAGCACTGGAACAGCAGATCTACCGTGCCCATCAGGTATCGAGCAATTCCCTGCCCTTGCTGCTGAATGAGCTGCTCTGGGTAGGTGGCTGGTTGTTGGCCATCAATGTGATCGCTGTCTGGCTGGTCAGCCGGGTATGGGTACAAATGGTCGGGCGCGCTGTCGATCCCTTGCAGACGATGCTGAGTGCCGTGGCCAATCTGGATCTGCGTGAACAGGCCGGGCTGTGTCAGGGACACGAGGTACTGCGCCATGCCGAACAATGGCTGCAACATGAACGGCGCCGCAACCGGCAGTTGTATCTCATCGCCAAACGCATTGAACAGACCAACGACAAGGAAGGGTTGCTCCGGGAGATCAGGGCCTTGCAGGCCCTGCTCGATTCATCCCAACAGCCACACGAAGACACCCGTGTGCTGCAATAAACTTCAACCGGATCGAATTTTTGCTGCTATTTAGTATTGGTGAGCCCGCCTTGCTTGGCCCACCCTACGTCGCTTATTGCCTGTCCTGTAAGGCCTGCCGGGCACTGGCCAGTCCTTCTGTGACCATGCGGGTCATGCGGCCCTCGGCAGGCAGCAGCGGCAGCAGTCGTTCCCAGTGGGTGATGGCGGTGGCAAAGTCATCCCGCTCGGTGGCGGCATAGCCTGCCAGCCACAGGGCGATAAGGGTGTCGGGGTTGTATTCCAGAGCCAACAGGGCCAATTCCTCCGGCCTGCCACTGACACGTCCCTGCACCATGGTCAGGGCCTCTGCATACAGGGCGATCAATTCGGCGTTCTCGCCAAAATGCTTCATCGCCTCGGCATAGGCATCGGCGGCAGCCCCGTAGCGTTGTTGCATCATCAGGGAGCGACCCAATAGCAGCCAGTTATCCAGATTGTCCGGATTGGCGGCCAACCGCCCTTGCAGACGGACGATGGCGTCTTCCATGCCCTCCATACCACCCGCAGCCTGATGCTGTGCCACGCTGCTGCTACCGGGTTTGCCATTGATCGCATCGGGCGTGCCTAGCCACAGGTAGATACCGCTGGCAAGCAGCGGCAGGGAGATGGCCACCACCAGGCTGGTGGCAAGACGGTGTGCTGATCCGCTTGCTTGTGCGGTCTGCTGTGGGACGGTGTTTTCCAGCAGGTCGCGCTGCAGCTCCATGCTGGCCTGTTCAAACTGCTCCGGTGTAAGTGCGCCACTGTCGCATTCGGCCTCCATCTCGGCAAGGCGATCCTGGTATAGCAGAATATTGATCGTTTCCCGATCGGCTGTCGCGATCGGCTTGCTCTGCCGATTGGCATAAAGCGGCCACACCACCATGCCCACCGCCAGCATCGACATGCCCAGCGCCATCACCCAGAACATCGCCATGTGGATCCCCCCCCCTAGTGGTTCAATACTTTATCGGGTAGTCATATTTTTATTGTATCGCCTTCGCATAGTATAACGCCGTCATGTGGGGGGGGAAGGCATCAAACAATGTATGTAAAAGCAGATCCTTGCTTAAACGCAAAAAAGCCCCCCTGTATTGGCCGTTCCGTAAACAAACAGAACCTCGTTCAGCGTCGCTTGAGTTCCAGACGGCGCACGAACTCAGCCATGATACGCTCATACAGCTTGTCTTTCAGCCAGGCATCTTCAACTCCGGCATCGAGATTTGGGTTGTCGTTGATCTCGATGACATACACCCCATCGGTATTTTGTTTCAGATCGACGCCGTACAATCCGTCCCCGATCAGGTTGGCGGCCTTGTGCGCGACGCTGACCACCTCGGGCGGCGCCTGCTCGACTGCCATGGTGGTAAAAGCACCCTCGGTGAAGCCGCCCTTGCCATCGTATTTGACGATCTGCCAGTGCTTTTTCGACATAAAGTACTGGCTGACAAACAGTGGTTGGCGATTGAGAATGCCGACCCGCCAGTCAAACTCGGTGTACAGAAATTCCTGCGCCAGGATCAACTCGGACTCCTCGAATAAACGGGCGGTAACCTCGGCCATCTGTTGGGGATTTTCGACCTTGAAGACCCCTTGCGAGAAGGAGCCGTCCGGCACCTTGAGCACCATCGGATAGCCCAGTGTCTGCTCGGCGGCCCGGATATCCTTCTTGCCGACGATCACCGTCTTGGGGGTGGGGATGCGGTGGGCGCGCAATAGCTCAGCCAGATAGACCTTGTTGGTGCACAACAGGATCGAGCGCGGATCGTCGATCACCACCATCCCCTCGCTCTCGGCCTTTTTGGCGAAGCGATAGGTGTAGTGGTCGATGCGGGTGGTGTCACGGATAAACAGCGCATCGTATTCGGCTAGGCGGATATAGTCACGCTTTTCGATCAGCTCGACATTCAATCCCAACGCACGTCCAGCCTTGATGAAATGATTCAGGGCGCGCGGCTTGGAGGGTGGCAGCGGGTCGTTAGGATCGTGCAGGATCGCCACATCGAAGCGGGCCGCCGGCTTGCCCTTGGGGGTGCGCCAGGGTGTCTTGCGGTAGGCCGTAAAGGCCTCGATAAAGAAGGAATCCTGCTCCTTTTTCAGTCGCGGCAAGGACAGCGGTTTGATGGTGGCGATGCGCCATTTGCCCTGGCGCTGGAAGCTGACCCGCAACAAGGGCGCCGGAAAGACCTCGAACAACTGCCGGGCCAGGCCGGCCAGGGCATCGAAGCGGCAGCGACCGAACAGCACATCCATATGAAAGTGCTCGCTATCGGCAGATTGGATGTGTTTTTTGAAGGCCTTCTGGATCAGGCTGTCGAGATTTTCGGTATCCAGGCTGTACATCGACTTGCGGCTCAGATCAAGCATGGTCTTGACCGACGGTACTACCCGGTGGCCACGCGCCTCGGCCAACAGTGCGCAGTAATAACCGACGCTCAGGTAACGATAGCTGCGGCACAGATTGATGACCTGGATGTTTTTCTGCTTGAAGTAATCCTTGCCGGTCAGGTAGTCGTCAACATGCACGACCTCGGCTTCCAGTTCGGGAAATTTCCAGTCGGCTGACTGCTCGACCACGATGATCTGGCGGCTCATACCGGGTGGCCCTCATTGCGGGAGATGATCAGCGCAGCACGCAGGCCGCTCTTGCCATAACGGGCCATGCGTTCAAAATCCTTTTGCAGGATCGGCATGTTCATGCAATCGGTCATGGTCTTGCCCTTCTCCTCGTCCACATAAGGGTCATGCACATACACATAGCGATCGTCAAAGCCGGTCACGACCACCCAATGGGGAAATTTTTCATGGTAGATACGGTAGGAACTGATCAGCACCACCGGGATCCCGCCGGCCTCGAAATGCCGGCGCATTTCGGCGACGGTCAATTGCCGGTAGTGCAGCGGCAGATCATGGGCCTCGATCTCGGCCATGAAATCCTCCTGCACCAGGCGCATCACCTCTTTCTTGTCGCTGCTGCGCACCGAGTCGGTAAACAGGGCGCCCTCATCATTGATGAAGGTCTTCACCCGGAAGCCGCGATGCCAGGCCGCCAGCGCCAGTCCGTAGGGGCCGCAACCGCCGTGGCCCGAGGTCATGAAGACGGTGGTGGATTCACGCCAGATGCGCAATTCCATGCGCCGCTCCAATTCCAGGTTGGGATCCAGCGCCCCCATCGCCATCATCAGCGCCGCCGGGCCGCAGGTAAAATCCAGGGTTTGGCGGTAGTAGCGGATCGGCAGAAGATCCGGGCGCAGGTGCGGCACCAGCACTTTTTCGAAGCGCAGCGCGTCCATGTGGTCTTCGTAGTAATCCTCGTAGCTGCCGAATTCCCGGTAGCCAAGGCGGCGAAACAGCGTCAGTGACTCGGCATTGTCACGCCGCACCTCCAGGCGCATCGAGACACATTCCCCGTCCAGGGCAGCCTGCTCGGCGGCCTCGACCAGCTGCCGGCCAATACCTTGGCCCTGGCAGTCGGTGGCTACCGCGATGGAATAGAGGCGTGCCAGCGAGATCCCAGCATTGAACAGGACGGTGACATAGCCGCGCAACGCCCCACCCTGTTCATCGACAAGAGTGATGGCATTGGCGCGGGTCAGCAGGTGGCGGAAGCTACGGCGGGAGAGTCGATCCGTCTCGAAACTGCGGTTCTCCAGCGCCACCAGGGCATCGAGGTGTTGCAGTGTGGCCTTGTGGATCATGCATGACACCGATGCCGGCGAGGGGATGGGCAATTGCAACAGCCTGTCAGCAAGCAGCCGACAGGCTGTCAAGGCTTGTCCAGATAACCTTTATTTACCACTCATATAGCGTGCCACGGCCTCGATTTCCAGTTGGGTGAGCTTGGAGGCGATGGAATGCATGACCGCATTATCGTTGTTACGCTCACGGGTATTGAAATCCTGCAACTGGAAAACCAGGTAGCGCATGTGCTGGCCGGCGATACGCGGCAGGGTATCGGTACCCGCCCCGTCCGCCCCGTGGCAGGAGGCACAACTGGCGACACCGGACCAGCGATTGCCCTGATGGTAGATGTAACTGCCCACGGCGGCAAGATCCGGATCGGAAATATTATGCGTCGCAGCCGGCATGTCACTGAAATAACGGCCCAGCGCGATCATGTCTTCCTCGGTCAACCCGGTCACCATCTCATTCATCGTGCCGGTACGCCGGCCAGCCTGAAAATCGGCCAATTGCTTGGCGATGTACTTGGCGCTCTGTCCGGCCAGACGCGGGTAGACCGCATTGGAGCTTTCCCCCTGGATTCCGTGGCAAACCTGGCAACGGTTTTCGACGATGCTTCGGGCCTGTGCATGTTCACTGGCCTGCGCCGTGGTGGCGAACAGGGTGGCTAGCAGCGAGGCGGCAATCATGAGTTGGCGAATCATCTTAGACCCCCTTAATTATGACAAATATCAAATCAAGGGGTAATATAAGTGATCGCTAACGCATTCTCAATGGCATCCCCTCGCCTGGCCCCAGATGGCAACGTAGTTGCCCCCGCACAAAATCGCCAGACTGGATCGTCTCTCGCAGGCCACGCCGGTATTCTTCGAAGGTGCCCAACAGGCGCGCGCAGGACGCCCCGGCAGGCTGGCGGGCGCTCGGCTCATGACGGCACAGCGAGACCGTCTGCCCGTCGAAACCGGCATAGAGATCGGCCTGATAACGAACCCGCCCGCCCGACAGGCTTTCGATCCGGTAGGGCACCACCAGTCCACTGACCAGATCCAGCGCCAACGGCTCGATCGACCGCCACTCGCGCCCCAGCCAGGCCTCGGCAGGTGAAAAGATGCACTGCACGCGCTCACCGTAATGGGCCTCACTTCGCCGTACCGCCAGATCCATGATACGACGCTGCTCCTCCGCCTCGCGGGCACGCGCCTCGGCGGCACGTTGCTCGGCTGCGGCACGATCCAGCTCGGCCTGCTGTTCATGCGCCTGCCACTCCTCATCAGGAATGCCCAGCGGATGGCGCGGGCTGCAACCACCCAGCCACAACAGCGCCGTCAGCAACAAGCAGACCCACAGCAGGCGAAAGGCGGGATATGAGGTATTCGGCATGGGCGGATGGCTCCGTACAAACAAAAACAGCGGCCCAGTATAAACTGTAAGCCGCTGTTTTCATAAGCAATGGAATTTGGTAGGCGCGATCGGATTCGAACCAACGACCCCCACCATGTCAATGGGGTTATTATTGGTAATAAAATCAACAAGATAACTTAATAATCAGTAACTTACAGCGTCCCCGTTCTTTCAGTTACCCCCTGTAAATTTCCGTTTTTTGCACTATAATGGCCACACGGATGGCCACACGACCGGCCACCACACTTCAAGAGGGGTGCCACATGGCCAGCAAGCGGAAGCAGATCAACACCAAGAAGGAATTGCAGGACTTCATCAAGACCGCAGCAGAGCGAGACGAGGCGAGGCCCAAGAACGGCGAACCGGGCCTATTCTTTCTCAGGCTGAAACATGGTGGTGCCTGGCGGTTGCGGTTTACCGATGTGGCAGGCCAGCGACGCACGGCCACCATTGCCGACCACAACACCAGCCCGGCGGATGCAAACAGTATTGCGGCAAGCTGGAAGTCCGATATCAAGAAGGGTATTGACCCCTTCACCGTCAAAGAGCAGGCGGCCCAGGAAAAGCGGCAGGCAGAGCAGACCCAGAAGAAACGCCACCACCTACTTGTGCGCGCCTTCTTTGAAGAGATATACATGCCATCCCTCGAACAGCATGCAGGCAAAGCGGCGGCGCGGAATACCCGCAACATCATCAAGAAAGACTTTGGCCACCTGTTTGATCGCGATATGGACGGGCTGACCGTGCACGATATCCGGGCATGGGAGAATGACCGGAAGGCCCAGGGCATTACCCGGGCAACCCTCCAGCGCAACTATTCAGCCTTCAAGGCGATGATCAACTTTGCGGCGGGTATCAAAAAAGGCCACGTGAACGATACGCCGATCCTCGAAGACAACCCGATCAAGGATGTGCACCTGACCCAGCCGAGCGCCGAAGAGAAGCGGGCCGAAGAGGAACACGAGCAACAGCTTAAACAGGTTCGTGATGTGCTATCTGATGACGTGCGGCAAAAACTGGCCAGTGGCTTGGCACAGTTCGACCAGAGCAAGCGAGACGGGCGGCGCAGCAGTCGCCAGCATGGCAAGGCCCACCTTCCCGATCTGGATGGCGTGGCTTTCGCTCATTGGTTCGTGCCCTTCACCCACATAGCCCGCCTGACGGGAATGCGCCCCGGCGATATTCTCACGCTCCGGTGGCAGAACGTCCAGACCCATATCAGGACACGCGGCCCGGTTCTGACCTTCAAGCCGAACAAGACCCGCCACCACAAGAACCCGGTAGAGGTAAACATCCCCCTATCCGGCGAACTGTTGAAGGTGATCGACGCCTGGCGAGAGCAACAGGGTAACCCCAAGACCGGCTATCTCTTCACCTCGAAGGGCGATCACCCCCTGGACAAGAAAGCCTATCACCGGCATTGGACAGAGGTTAAAAAGTTGGCCGAGGTAGATCCTTCGCTCGACTTCTACAGCTTCCGGCACCACTTCATCAGTGACCTTGTGGCGCGAGGCTGGCCACTGTTGCGGATCGCCAAGCTAGTGGGCCACCGGGACGGGGCGATGATTGCGGCACACTATTACCATGACGATACCGACGATCTAGGGCAGTCCCTCGCAGATATTGGCGAGAGCTGGGGCTTTCAAAATGCAGAGGGGGCGCGGGCATGAAATCCGAAATCCTGGCATTCCTATCGAGTCATAAAATCATCCGCGAACTGGAGGAGAAGACCGCGATCACACTTGACGATCTGCTGACAGGAAAGATCCACGCCGCGATCCCGACAGATGCCGACTTGGAGCACAGCCGCGTGTCCCCTGAGTTTTGGGGTGTAGCGTACTCGACCGAGATCACACAGAACGAACACGACAAGTTCCGGGCCGCGTTCCGTGGGAATGGCGCGATCATCCAAGATGCTGCCATGTTGGTTGCTGCGATGACGCAGCCGGGATTAAGCAAAAGGCAGAAAGAAGAACTGCATAAAGGGACGCAGATTGCAGACCACAATCACCGCCGCAGGCAGGAAGACGGCCACCGAAAAAAACAGAGTGAGATTGCGAAAAAAGAGCGGAATGCAGAATTCAATAAGATAGTGGAAAGGCTGGCAGCGAAGAAGCACCCGTCGGGCGAACTAATGCGACCGGCTGAATTGTGGGATGACCTGGCCGGAGAATTAAATGGCTATCGGGAATCGGTAACCGATAAGCTGGAGCCTCAATACATTTATGATCTGGATGGTACAGAACGGACAATTTCAAAAAGGGCATTTACTAATAAACTGAGCAAGATCCGAAAAACTTGGTCATTGTAGCCACGGCTATGATTATGGGCGCTGCTTTTATAACTCCTGAACAAAACCGAAATAACCGGAGTTATGAAAATGGCAATGCAAACAGCGACGAACACCCCCGCACCGCCGAAAAATAGCGGACAGCCCCGCGAGCTTCTACGACTGAAAGAAGCGGCGGATCATCTCAATATCAGCGCCGCGACCTTGTGGCGATTGGGCGAACACGATCCAACATTCCCTCCAAAAATCCGCGTTAGTTCCCGCGTGTGCTTTTATCGCCGGTCTGAACTGGATGCTTGGCTTAAGAGCAAGGAGGCGCACTGATGAACATTCCAAACGGAAACCGCCCCGATCCCCGAATGCTTGGCGGCGAGGGGATGCGAGGCGGCAAAGATAGCGGCTCTTCCGAGAACCAGTGTCAGAATAGTTCTAGTTGTCCGCGCCGTCAATATCGAATGTTGCCCGCCAACCCAGTGCGAGGATCTGGAAATCTTGTTTATTGCCCGATCAGGTTCGATGCCGATCCCGATTTTCTCACCCATTGCCTGGGGCAGACCTGCACAGCCTTCCGGCTGATCGACGCGCAACAGGGTTATTGCAAAGTGATCGAAGACGGGGGGCGGGTTCGATGAATACTCAATTCACTTTTACTCTATTCCCAGATCTCAGCGGCCAGCAGGCCGCCGAGCACAGCACCACGACCGGCGCCCTGGCTGACTGGCTCGAACAGTTGCCGGAGTACCCCAGCAAGGCAGCCTGTCCGCTGATCTCGCTGTGTCGCTATGGTGCCGAGCGCTCCAAGAAAAACAGCCTGCGCCATAACGGCAATATCATCGATGCCACCGGCGTTATTGGCGACTATGACGCGGGCGACGTGCCCCCCAGCACCGCAGCGGCCATGCTGGAGTTGATGGGCATCGAGGCGATCATCGTCACCACACCAAGCCACGGCCTCAAGGGCAACCGCTGGCGCGTGATCGCCCCGTTCGCCCACGCCCGCAACCTGGACGAGCGCCACGCATTCACCGGGCGGCTCAACACGATGTTGGGCGGTATCCTGGCGGGCGAATCATTCAGCGCCGCGCAGGCGTTCTATGTGGGCCGTGTGGCGGGTGTTGCATACGAGGTGCACAGGATCGCGGGTACTCCTATTGACCTGCTGCCGAACGCCGATCAGATCCCCGTAACTGGCCCTGCAATGGCACAACCCCGCGCCGGGAATGCTGACCCGCTGGTTATGGCCGCCAAGCGGGCAAGCGGCGGGATCGACCAGGTACGCGCCGCACTGAAATTGATCCCCAACGATGGGCCGGACTGGGAATGTTGGAACCGGATCGGGATGGCGGTGTACGTCGCCACCGGAGGGCGTGAGGAAGGGCTTGAAGCCTGGCGCGAATGGTCCGACCGCCTGCCCTACACCGGCAAGACGGACGACACCGTAGACGCCCGCTGGAAGCATTACCGCAGTAGCCCGCCGACTGAGCTGGGGGCCGGTACGCTGATACAGATTGCCGGGGGGATGGATGCTGTTAAACCCGTACAGGCGCGGCTCGAGGCAGAACGCCGCGCCGCTCAGGTTGCAGAGAACGCACGGATCGGTGAAGAGGTC
>OBJA01002352.1_pt1 | contig 11055 bp, 8 predicted proteins | sample 1519751 | NCBI WGS metagenome assembly OBJA01 (sample SAMEA3881238, study PRJEB22517) | soil metagenome | biome: lake sediment; feature: soda lake sediment; material: sediment, water from around vicinity | place: India | collected 2013-12-23 | depth 3 m
CTTACCAGGTCTTGACATTGATGGACAGAACTAGAGAAGGCCGACGGGGAGGCACTTAAGGATATCTCTTTAGAAGTCGAAAGAGGAGAAATGCTGGGGCTGATAGGTGAGAGTGGAAGTGGGAAAACCACGCTGTTGAGGTTGATTGCCGGTTTGGAATCTCCTACGAGCGGGAGCATTTTTCTCAATGGAAAAAAAATTGTTGGGCAGCACACCTTTGTCCCTCCTGAAAAGCGTGAAATAGGGATGGTATTTCAGGAATACGCTCTTTTTCCCCATATGACCATAGAGAAAAACATCAGTTACGGACTGCATAAAATGGATCCGGCAAAAGCGAGAAAACGGCTGTTTGAGGTACTTGAGTGGGTAAATATGGCAGATCTTGCAAGCAGATACTCTCATGAACTCTCAGGAGGTCAGCAGCAAAGGGCCGCACTCGCCAGGGCATTGGCTCCCAATCCGAGCATCATCCTTCTGGATGAACCTTTTAGTCATCTAGACGGAGTCCTAAAAGATCAAATGAGGGAAGAACTCAGGACCATTCTGAAAACCAGCGGCACTACTGCTCTTTTTGTTACTCACGACACCATGGATGCCCTTTCGGTCTCTGATCGCATTGCCCTTTTACAGAAAGGTATGCTTCAGCAAATAGGCAAACCCCGCGATCTTTACGAGAAGCCGGCCAATCTGTACACAGCTAATTTTCTGGGAAAAGTGAATTTGATAAGAGGCTATTGTTCTGCTAGTGGTATTTTGACCGATTTTGGCACTTTCCCACCCAATAAAGGTTTTGAAAATGGTGAAGAGGTCATTTTGAGTGTGAGACCGGAACATGTGCGTCTGGGTATTTGTCCTGACTCCGATTTAAAAGGAGTTTTGTTTCACTCCTCCTACCAGGGAGACCATCAGTTGGTACACTTGAGACCCTCTGTAAAAAACAGCCGGATGAGAATAATCCTAAAAATGCCTTCCACCTATATGGTGAATACCGGAGAAGTAGTTGGCTTCAGGGTTGAGTCATCCGCCATTAATATCTTTCCTGCCAATGGTACGAATGGGTACTGATGATGACCAATCCCCAAATTTCAGGTTTTATGTTTAACTTGACATCAAGCTAAAAGAGGTAAAGATTAACGAACACCGATTAACGAACATCGATTAACGATCATGATTAACGAACACCGATTAACGAACATCGATTAACGAACATCGATTAACGAACTTGAATAACGAAGATGATTCACGAACACCGATTAACGATGTTGAATGAAATCAATAGCTTTTGGCTAAATACACGACAAAAAATGATGTTTAAAAAAGTAGTCATATTTAAAGGCTATGATAATTAGTACAATACTGCTAATAACAAAACGGAAGCACCATATAGAAGGCACAAAATCTGCCGGGATATTGATTTTTCCTTTCTTCACCGTCTCGTCTCGTTATAGGTGACGAGACTAAGTACGCAGAAAACTTAAACCCTAAAACAAACCATCAATTAACCATCAACCATTTTCAACTAAAAACTAAAAACTAAAAACTCAAAACTAAAAACTCAAAATTAATAAAGCCGTGGTCCAGCAACCGTGAACCATCAACCATTCAGTCAATCACTCATTCAGTCATTGGAAGGTGTCAGTGTCTGAAATAAGTTGACCGTTCTGCGGCCAAAAAATTCAACAAAAAGGACATTCCCCGATAAACCCAATCAGGGCCACACCTGCCATGGAATTCGGGAGAGGACCAATAGCAGACCGATTCCGTAAAAGATCAAAACCCTCTTGTTTCTTCCCTGATCTGTTTTTGCCCTTTTGGAGAGCGAGTAACCCAGGGTGATCAATCCGATACCGATTATATTGATGAGTGGATGCTCCAGAATGTAAAGCCTCTGAAGGGATTCACCCATGGCATCCGCTCCAAAATTGCTCCAGCCAAAAGGCGATAAAAAATAAAGGACCAGACCAATAACCAATTGAATATGGGCAATAATCAAGCCCGACAATGCAAGTCGCTTTGACCGATTACTCCACTCTTTTTTGCCAAAAGTTGCCACTAAAAAATAAACAACGACAATCGCCAAAAGGAGTAGAAACACCCATACGAACGCTGAGTGCAAATGTTGGAAGCCTGTGTACATATCTTACCACTTTGATTTGTTAAAGTAAGCGATAAAGTTAAGAACTTTCTCCTTCTCCGGGCATGGATTGAGTGCAATCAAGGATTTTTTGGCATCTGTTAAGTTTAGTCAAGATCGCAAATGTTGCACAGTGCAATGATTGGGAGCAATTTAGTGATTATTCAAGGGGATTATCCAAATCCATTTAAACGAATGCATGACCGGACTGTTGAAATAATCATTGGACAGTTTGTGTCTTAGTTTTATATACAACAAGCAGAACTCTGTCCATTTTTTTACTAAAAAAACTAAAGAATCGAATGGAAAACAGGAAAACTGCCCTGATTACAGGAGGCACAAAAGGAATAGGATTGGGAATTGCAGAGGTATTGTTGGAGAATGGATGGAGTGTTGGAATTACCGGCACTTCAGAAAAATCAGTCGATGCAGCTATGGGGGAATTGACAAAAACCTATGGACCCGACTCTGTATCCGGATTCATTTGCGATGTGAGGGATGGAGAAGCACAAAAAGAAGCGGTTAACAAGCTTGTTGAAAAGTTCGGTGGACTGGATTTGTTAGTGGCCAATGCAGGAGTGGGTCATTTTGCGGATATATCGGAGATGACTGTTGAACAGTGGAATGAGGTTATAGACGTAAATCTGACCGGAGTTTTCCACTCTATAAAGGCGGGTCTCGAAGACCTCAAAAAAAGCAATGGGTTTTTTATCACCATCGCGAGCCTGGCAGGCACTAATTTCTTTCCCCGTGGAGCGGCGTATTGTGCGAGTAAATTCGGCCTGGTTGGCTTCACCCAGGCGGTGATGCTCGATTTGCGCGATCATGGTATCCGCACCTCCACCATTATGCCAGGTTCCGTAGCTACCCATTTCAATGGCAACCAACCCGGCCCAAAAGACGACTGGAAAATCCAACCCGAAGACATCGGCCAAATGGTACTTGAACTGTTCAACATGAATCCCAGGACTCTGCCTTCGAAGATTGAGGTGCGACCCAGTATGCCGCCGAAGAAGTGATTTTTGTGCAGTTGAAGTATTGAGTGGGTTTTGGAAAAATGAAATAGGGCTGATTATCGGATTTACTGGATAATTCTTTCAATCAATGCTACTTAGAGACTGTCCATAATGTCAAAGTGGCTGGCTATAAAGTTCGAGAGCAAGGCTTGCGAAAGACAAAAAAGCGCAGTTTACTGGGGTAAATGAGCATTTTTTGGGTGAGTATAACGCAGCTATCGGACTTTATGGACAGACACTACTTAGTTCATAATTTGAACTCGCAATCCTTAATCGAATCCCTTTATTTAGCCAGTTCTATTACACTCAACAATTGGGCATTAGGTACAATACTCAGTAGGCTGGCATTGGAAAATATCTAGTCATCCATGAGAAATTAAGCATATTTAAAATTTCTGTTGTCAATGATCGCGAATAAGCATGATTTTCTCGGAAAAAATACTTTCATCAACTGACTCTAACAATAGGAAGTACAAGCCTGAAGGATGTTTATTCCCAAAAGAAAAGGTTTTTTCATAGGTAGAAATATCTAATTGTTGAGTCAGGATTTTTCTGCCCAAATAATCAACAACCTTCATTGAAACAAACTGTCCTTTTGGCCATTTAGTAGTAAAAGTGTTATTTGTAGGATTTGGAAATACTTGGATTAGATTGTTTTCAGCTTGCCCATCTTCTATAAATCTGTATTGATTTTGTGAAAAATTATGCCATACCCAATTATTTTTTTGATGTTCAACATCAAAATTAATAATAAAAGCCGCATTGGGATTGTTAATTTCACTTTGATGAGTGGTGTCATAAGGGGTAGAACCGTTTGTTAATAAGTCCGCAACTAAATGAGTACTGTCCATCAAAGCATCTGAAAGTTGACTTCCCACGAATGAATCAATACTTGTATACCACACATAGATATAATCATCCTCATTTCCAGGGTTTGTCAAATGACCATTTTCGCCATCTAATGGTTCTCCTGCAACCGAAACATGTTCCTTATTCGATATGGCTACATGAAAACAGTGTATATTTCCAAAACTATAATTACATTCATCAATAGTTATACAAACACTCGCAACACATCCGTCCTGACTTTCTATGTGGACGCAATAATATCCCGGTGGCAAATTGCCTAACGTCCAGTTGTAGGCTGATACTGTTTCAGTATGGATTACTGCTGAATTTCTTGTAACCGTAATGGTAAACGGCGCATTGCCCAAAAAGGGATTGATATCAACTTCAAGTGATCCTCTATTGCTCGGTGGAAATGCATCAAATGCGGTAACTGAAACATCTTGTGCATTTAAGTTGACTCCGATAAGGACCGCTAAAATTAGAAATATGCTTTTCATTTTTGATAATTTTATTTAATTAAAATGCAGTTCTTGCATAATGTCCTATCTTAAGTTATTAAAAATTGGTGTATCCGGGTCTTTTGCATTCGCCCTCATAAATTCCACCAATAACTCAGGTTTGTTTAAGTCTCTCAAGAACATTCTATGGGCAAAGGCAAACTCAAGTCTCCTTTCTATATCAGGAATCTTCTTATTCCATTCTAAATCTCCCCAATATTTAATCATAAAGGGAATTAATATCCAATTGTGATTAAGAGTTATATTATTTCTACCTCCATAACTAGGGATTTTATCCCTATACAATGCATGCATCCCCGATCTTGATTCTCCCCAATATGGCCCGAAAGATATAAAATCAAAATCTAAATCTGAAAAATATAAGTTCATATTGTTTTCAAAAATATACTCAATATCTTTCCAATCATTAGAGGTAGCGAATAGGGTAACCGCTTTTTCCCTGGTAGCACGAGTCTGATCTTCATCCTCAACAATAGCTTTTAACTCCTGATAAATACTTCTGATAGAATCCTGCATGGCAGCCAACCTTTCTTGCAGTATTAATACGTCCAAACTAATAGTATCGTTTGCTTTTCTTTCTTCCCTTGCTCTGTGAGCCTCATACCGGGGACTCAAAAAGAAAAAATCCCTTCGCTTATTTCCCAAATCCATGATAGTTAGAATGACCTCACTTCTTTTCTCTTCCGATTCCTGTAAGGTAGGATGATTCCTCAAAGCGCTTACCAACTCATTTAGTATCTCTTTTATAAATTCGTTTTGTTCTTGACTACTATTTGCAAATTCTTTCAAATCGGCAACCATTGTTTCACGGTTTATTTCACCATCCTCCGAGATGTACTGGGCGTTAGAAGGTATTGAAAAAACGAAGAGAAACAAAAGAAAAAACAGGTATCGCATATCTTTTAGTGATTTAAATTATTTAAATGGAGATTGAAATTAAATTCATGTGTCTTGTTCGTTGAATAAAAGGTATGCCAATTGAGAAATAACTTATCAAAATTCTCTGTTTCTGTTATCTCTATTTTATGGTTAGAAAATGGAAGTTCATAAACTGAATCTTCAACTGGGATATCATCAATTTTGATTTCCTCTCCAATTTCTGTGAAACAATTTCCGTTTTCATCAGCAATAAAACGAGTTAAAAAGATAACTTTTTTATCTCCTTCGTCATTAAAGATAGCAGCATTGTACCACGAAACAGTATAGGAATGGTCCATTTGAGTAATCTGATATTCTATGGGATAGTAATTGTGATCGTCTGGAATTTGATTAACCCTAATATGGTTAAATGCGTATGGAGCAGTATTTACTTCAAGCAAAAACTCATTGTCTTTAGCTGAATACCTCCCATAACTCCATGGAATTTTACTTGAAGCTCTGCTGCCTATTAATTTTCCACTTCCCGCACCTGGTGGATTAAAATAATTATGACTTGTATAACTAGGTGCCACCCGTACCCATTCTAAAAAATTAGTCTTATCATTGCCATAACCCCAATACAGTGGAAATAAATCCCCTACTAAAAACTCTTGATTTATGGTTAATCCGGGTGCATCCCATGTAAAAAATACTCCATCAGCATTAATGTAATCAATGCAATCTGTTGATGGATCATCATTAGGTAATTCATTGTCTTTTGGTACAGGTGTTTCATCAAATGGGAATGGTACTATATCTTGAACAAACTTACAATCGGGTCCAGAAGTGAGATCTAAATCCAACTTCCAATTATTAGTATGTCGTTGTCTAGTACCATCAATTTTGATTAGGTCGTAAGCATTCGCCGGCTTTAGTTGCCACTGGAATAATATTCTTGCTTTTTGTTGAATTACTTCTTGAAAAGGACCACCAGGAACAGGCAAAAATCTAGCTGGTTTTCCTAAACCGAAATAAGTATCCTCCTCAGCATCATAATTTCCTTCCAAATGATTTTTTATACAACCAAATTCACTTACTAACTGCATATCAATTTGTTGGAAATTTTCATGGTACACTTCTTCAAGTTCAACCCAAACGGCAGTTGCACTTACCTTGTCGGTCTCTCCGGCAAATTCAGCTTCCAATACGATATCTCTAGCTGTAGAACTAGGTTCAAGTGCTTCAATGTAAAGCGTCAATGGCAAATTATTGGCATCTACAGTCAAAGGGAGTGAAACTTCTGTTCCTAAAAGTTTAACAGGAGAGGACCATAATTTAATGCTATTGCCGGAAATCTTTCTCAAAGTTACATCACCACTGAGATTTAAACTTGGATCTCGAGGGCGAATAACTAGTTTCATCAAGTCTATTTCATTCCGCCCTAAAGCATTTTGGGTAATATTTGTTTCCTGATAATCCGGCACACCATTTCCATTAGTATCATTTAGGTTGGCCAAACAAACCGCACCTATAGAGTATTTTTGTGCTTCACTTTTAGGAATTCCATTGCCTCCCCATGATGTTGAGGTTTGCCAATCATAAAACGCATCATAAATATCCAGAACTATGTCACACTGAAAGTTGGTTTGAACCGACTTTGAACGTTGCTGCCCAAAAACTGAAAATGCTGTAAAATTTAAAAGGAAGGTGAGTATAACTAAGGATATTAAATCATGCCTGAATGCCTGAATGCCTGAATGCCTGAATGCCTGAATTCATCTTTTATTTATTTTATTGTGAAGCAAAGTAAGTGAAAAAATCAGACATTTCAAAACTGATTGAATATTTTTTTCTAAATTAGTCCTTTTTGCCGGATTACCCTTATCCCGAAATCAAGAAGTCCTGGTAAAGAAGAATCCTACAAACCCTGAAAGAAAAGGATTCTAAAAGTTCGGCAGAATACTTTTTACCATCTTGATTTAAACATAAGGCCTCATGCTAAGATAAAACACTCTGATAAACCGCTGGACTTTAATGGCCGATTAGTTTTTTCAAGGTGGGAAAATCCCGGATGTTCAAGGTAGTTGAGTCTGTAAAAACAAGTTACATGAGGGTTTCCTAAGACAGAAAAAGATGAAAGTTTAATCCATTGGTAAATTCAAGTAAGTTTGACATTACTCAGGGAGAATATCCACCACTTCTCCCACATCACTTTAGAATTATCCATATATTTGTCCCAAGGCATTTACAAAGGAATAATCGCAAGTGATGGCGGTAGCAAAACTATTGGAAAGATGGGGGTTGTGGATCATTTTTGGTCTGGCAGTAGTAATCTATGCCAATACGCTGAGTCATGGATATGTGCAGGATGATGCCATCGTAATCACGGAAAATGCATTTACCACCCAGGGGATTTCCGGTATCCCCGGTTTGTTGAAGCACGACCCCTTTTATGGTTTTTTTGAGGATGAGAGCAAGGCGGGTCTGGTGGCCGGAGGTCGGTACCGGCCTTTCACCCCGGTCATGTTTGCGATAGAGTATGAATTGTTTGGATTGAATCCCTTCATAGGGCATTTGGTCAATGTTCTGCTCTATGCCATTAGCTGCGTTTTGGTTCTTCTGGTTATGAGAAATCTCCTTTCCGGCAGGATGAGAGCTGAAAGGATTTTACCGGTGGCCTTTGCAGCCACGCTTTTTTTTGTGGTACACCCTGTGCATACCGAGGCCGTGGCCAACATTAAAGGCAGAGATGAAATAATGGCCTTGCTGGGGGGGCTGCTTGCATTTTATCTTTTGTTGCAGAAAGAACCCCTGACAATCTTGAGATGGCTCGCAGTATTTGCTGCTTTCTCGATGGGACTTTTCTCTAAGGAAAATGCCATCATTTTTGTTGCAGCCGTACCTCTGGCTTTGGTCTTGCTTAAGAAAAAGTCAATAAAAGACGCTTTAATGAGGAGCAGCCCACTTTTTATTGCCGCTATCATTTTCCTCATTGTCAGGCAATCTGTTTTGGGCATGGGACTGGCAGGAGACCCTCCCATGGAACTGATGAACAACCCATTCTTAAAGTGGGATGGAGGGAGATATATTCCCTTTACCGGAGCAGAGAAGGCGGGAACCATACTCGTTATTCTCTTTTACTATCTGAGGTTGATGATCATTCCCTGGCCTTTGACCCATGACTACTATCCGAGACAGATAGACATTTATCAATTGACTGATCCTTTACCCTTGCTTAGCTTGCTGATCATAGTGGGTTTGATCACAATTACCCTATTAAATCTCAGGAAAAATCCCCTTTTGTCCTTTGGCCTTCTTTTCTTCGCAATGGCACTTTTTCCCTATACCAATATTCTTTTTCCAATTGGTACCAATCTGTCAGAACGCTTTCTGTATACGCCTTCAGTTGGGATTTCTTTTGTATTGGCCTGGGGGCTGAATGCTTTTTTCAAAAGGAGAAAGAAACTGACTGCTGCGCCCTTCTATGCAATAGGGATGCTGTGCGCTATCCTTGCGGTAATCACCTTTAACAGGAACTTTGCCTGGAAGGACAATTACACCCTTTTTACAACAGATATTCATACCAGTACCCGCTCAGCCAAGCTTCACAATGCTGTTGCCGGGGAGCTCTCCACCCGATCGCCTGATATTTTTGATGAAGCTGAAAGGAATTCAAAATTGGAGCGAGCCCTGGTGCACACCAATACCGCCCTGGAAATTCATCCGAGGTATAAAAATGCCATGCTCATTCGCGGGAATATTTTGTTTTACCTGAGGCGATTTGAGGAGGCTATTGAAGCCTATCAACAGGCATTGATGATTGACCCACAGTATGAAGATGCCAGGAGAAATATGGGGATAGCCTACCGGGATGGAGGGCGCTATTTTGGGGAACAAATGGGCAACATTCCACGGGCTTTGGAGTTTTTAGAGTTGGCTGCAGAAGTGTTGCCGGATGACTATGAAACCCTCCGTTTACTCGGGGTGGCGCATGGTTTTTCCGGCAATCATCAAAATGCAATATCGTATTTCCAACGCGCTGCCAATGCTGAACCGGAACTGGCACAGGCATGGTTTAATCTTGGAACGGCCTACATGGCCTCCGGTGATATTGAAAGAGGTCAGCATTATCACGACAAAGCACGGGAAATGGACCCTGAAATCGAAGAAAAAATGAGATCAAATGCACAATAACTACAATTTCACAAAATGGCTAAGACCTGCTCTCATAGCCGCCTGTATCACTTTTTTAGCAAAACCCTCCCAGGCCCAATGGCCAGTGCAGATGATTGAGGACGATAGAATGGTCCAATGGGTGGACTCTGTTTACGAAACCCTGACCATAGATGAGCGCATCGGTCAGTTGATTATGGTAAGAGCACATTCCAATTTAGGGCAGGATCATGTGCGGGAAGTGAAGCGACAAATAAGACAATACCACATTGGCTCCCTCTGCTTTTTTCAAGGTACACCACTCGAACAGGCGAGACTTACCAACGAGTACCAACAGTTAGCGAACTTGCCCCTGTTGGTGGCAATGGATGCAGAATGGGGCCTGGGAATGAGGTTTAGAAGCGATGGCATTTCATTTCCCCGTCAATTGACATTGGGGGCCATTCAGGACAACAACCTCATTTATCAAAAAGGCAGGGAAATAGCCAGACAACTCAATCGCATAGGAACTCATATCAACTTCGCTCCGGTTATTGACGTCAATAATAATCCGGCCAATCCTGTTATCAATGACCGCTCCTTTGGAGAAATAAAGGAATGGGTCACACTAAAGGGACACGCTTATATGAGGGGTTTGCAGGATGGTGGAGTGATGGCCTGTGGCAAGCACTTTCCCGGGCACGGAGATACAGACGTGGACTCTCATTTCGACCTGCCTGTCATCAGGCATTCCACAGAGCGGATGGATAGCATAGAGTTGTATCCGTTTAAAAATCTCATTCCGCAGGGTTTGCAGAGTATTATGGTAGCTCACCTTCACATTCCGGCATACGATGCCACTCCTAATTTGCCCACAACTCTTTCAAAAAAAGTAGTTACCGATCTTTTGAAAGATCAACTCAGATTCGAAGGTCTGATCATTACCGATGCGATGGAAATGAAGGGAGTGACTAAGTTTTTTCCCTCGGGTGAAGCAGAAGTCAAAGCTTTTTTGGCCGGAAATGACATAATTTGTCTGCCCGCGAATGTTTCGGAGACCTTCAGAGCACTGCGCAAAGCCTATGATGATGGCATTATCAGCCCGGAGCGGCTGGAGGAAAGCGTTAAAAAGATACTCTCCGCAAAGTACTTTTTGGGACTCGATCGATATCGTCCGGTCGATCTCAACGGATTGGTAGAAGAAGTCAACCACCCCCGGGCACTGGCCTTGAAATCAGAGCTGATAGAAAATGCACTCACCCTGGTTCGCGATGAGCAAAAATTCTTCCCTTTAAAAATGGAGGAAAACAAAAAAAGAGTGACTGTAGCCCTGGGCACCGCATCAAAGACCAAATTTCAGGCGAGATTGGACGACTATGGCGAGTGGGAGCATCGGCAATATCCTCAGGACCATTCAGCCCTGCAGTCTGATCAACTTATAAGAGAATTGGCCCGGGCGGATGAAGTGATTGTTTGCCTGCACAATATGGGAAGATTCTTATCCGGAAACTACGGATTGCAACAGTCC